>Ga0214923_10006404_pt1 | contig 13255 bp, 13 predicted proteins | sample LL1510_MetaG_FD_177993 | JGI IMG/M metagenome (GOLD analysis project Ga0214923, IMG submission 177993) | Freshwater microbial communities from Lake Lanier, Atlanta, Georgia, United States - LL-1510 | ecosystem: Environmental > Aquatic > Freshwater > Lake | place: USA: Georgia | collected...
AATCATCGTGACAATATATAGTGCAATTACAATCTTCTAATTTAAAATATATAGAGGTTTTTTCTAAACATATATAACAACAATCCATAATATATATATAATCATTAATATAATTAGTTAAAATCAAATTTTTAAAAAATATATAGAGTAAATTTTTATATAAATATATTTTAATTTATTTTTTAATTAATTTTTTATGTTTTAATATATATATATACGAAATGAATAATTCTGATTTCAAATGTGTTCTTACTCAAGCTGTGTTAACCGGTGTTGTTGTTTATTTATTATTAGCAGTAATTATTAACCCATCACCTCTTGGTACTGTTGAAAAATCTAACAGTGTAGCTATGTCTGTTTCTTTATATGCAGCACTAGCAGCATTACTTGCTGGATGGGTTACTGGTATGATACAACCCAGTTGCCCACAAAAATCAACATTATTTTAAATAATTAATAATACATATTTTATTTTCTTAGAAGATAATAAAATATTTTACTTGTCTATATTATTAAAATTATGAATGAATATATAAAACAAATATCAAATACTGAATTAGAAATAACAAAAAATATACTTTTATATATTAAAGATCCTAATAAATATGAATATATTAAAGATAATTTAATATTATTAGGTTTTAATAATAAATTAGGTAAAAATAGTTTGAATATATTAGTAGAAAATAAAGAATTTGATATTTTAAAAGATCTTATAAAAACAAATTATAAAATTTTAAACTTTAAAAATTTATCAGAAAAGAATTTATTACAATCATTAATATTAGTTGATAATTTAAATATTTATATTTTGGAATTATTACAATTTCTTTTTGTTAAAAATAAATCTTTTTTTATTAAAATTATTTTACATATAGATAAAACTAATAATAATTTTATTGATTTGCTAATTATTTTAATAAATAAAAATAATAATATAAATATTAATCCTAATAATAATGAAGATGATAAATATAATTTTATAAAACCATTATTAAATATTTTAAAATTTTTATTTGATATTAATTTATTTTCACAACTAATAATTAACAAATTATGTAATAATATTGATAATGATGAATTTTTATATTATATTTTAAATAAAATTAATTTAAAAAATATTGAAATTACTCAAACATTAAATAATCATTTATGTATTGATATTTTATTTTTTAATAATTATATTAAATCATTTAAATATATTATCAATAATGCTAATCTAATTAATTTTAAAAATATAAATGATAATATAATTTTTAATTTAGTTAATAGTTTAAATAAAGATGTTCCTAAATTAATTATTGATTTAATAAATAAAAGTAATTTATTGGAACTAAGAGATGTTAATAATAATAATATAATACTTTTATTTATAAAAAAATTTAATATTAATAATGAATTGATCTTAAATTTACTAAAAAATATTAATAATTATAATTTAATTTTTGAAAAAAATGATGAAAATATATCCATTTATGATTTTATTAAAAATGATAAACTTTTTAAAAAATTAAATATTCATAATAATAATAATAAAAAATTTAATTTTTCTAAAATAAAAAAATTAATTTGCTGTAATACTAATATTGGTATTTTTAATTCCGATGCATTACATAATATTATTTATACATATATGATTATTACTAAATATAATAAAAAATTAGATATTTGTTTTAATAATTATGATAAAACTAAACAAATAAATGAAATATTTAAATTAGAAATATCACAAAATGATATTAATATTTATGATGTATTAAATTTATACTTAACTAATTTTTATAGTTTTCACAGTCATCTTATTATATGGAAAAATGAAAATACATATTATATTAACGAATATCTTATTAATTTTTTAAAAGAAAAATGTATTGATAATTATAAAAAGAGATTTATTTATATTAAATTATCTATTATTATTGCTGAAAAAAATATTAGACATGCTAATATTATTTTAATTGATAATAAATATAAATTAGTAGAAAGATTTGAACCATATGGTGATATCTATAATGAATCTATTATTGGTTTAAATAATTTATTAAAAAATAAAATTGCTGATGTTTTAAATTATAAATATAATCTAATTCAAACCTATCCCGGTTATCAAACTAAAACTATTGAATATGATAATAATTTTAAATCTTACGGTGACCCCGGTGGATATTGTTTAGCTTGGTGTTTTTTATTCTTAGAAGTAAGATTACTTTATGATAATTTAAGTAGTAAAGAAGTTATTGATTTAATAAATGATTATATTTTAATAAATTTTGAAAAGGATTTTAAAGATATATTAAATGATAGTCAATTAAATAAATTTATGATATTTATTAGATATTATGGTTTTAGTTTAGATATTTATAAAAATAAATTAATGTCTAAATTTAATCTTAGTTTAAAATCAATTTATCATATAAATTTAAAAGATAATATATATAATAAAATCTGTTATAAATTAAATAAAAATTTAGATAAAATATTAAATTAATACATTTTTATTATTTATTTATTAATATTATAGAACTACTATTATGAATAAAAATTTTAAAGATAATAAAAATAAAAATTCAAAAGATAATATTAATGTTTTATTAGATACTTTGAAACAAAAAATAAAAAGTATAGATAAAAATACTTCTAATATTCCAAATAAAATAAAAACATTTTGTATATCGTTGCCTCAAAAATATTCTAAAAAATATATAGGATTATTATTTAATGATTGTGATAATGATGATTATACTGATAATGAATCTGATTCAAATATATCTACTAAAAAATCATTTATTAAATTATGTAATTATTCTAATTATATTATTAATTATTCTATTCATCTTAAAATTGAAACGAATAATATTATAGATTATTCTTTCTTTTCTTTAGGTATTAAAGAAAAAAATAATAAAAATATTAAAATTATTAAAGGTAGTAAACAACAGTTTATTAATAAAAATATAGCTATTAATAATAATATAATTATCAATAATAATATAATATTTTCATCAGATAAAGATCAAGAATTATGTTTAATTGCCGAATTAGGTTCAGATGTTAAAGTAATTAGTAAAAAAAGTATAATTAAATTAGTTCAAATATAATAATTTTTATCTTTTATTTGGTGGTAAATATTTTAATAATAAATTATTAAATATATCTTCTTCTGATTCTATTTTAATTGGTATATATTTTTTTTTTGTATATTTGAATAATCCATATTCAGATAATTTCATATCTAGATTTTTAGCATGAATTCTTAATTTTTGATTAAATTCTCCAGAACCTGTAAAATGTAGCAAGGCCGTAAAAAATGATTCTGTAGGAACTATTATAATATCAACTCTTATAACACTATCTATTTTAAAATCAATCTTTGGTAATTCTGTAATTTTTGATACCGAAGCAAATCCTTGATAATGACTTGTATAGTTTTCTGTTAAATTATCAACTAAAAAATTAAGACTTTTAACCGCTTTTTCTAAATATACTTTTGATTTGTTTATATCTTTTAATTCTTTATGCGTTATTAAAATGTCTATATCAGACGAAAAATCTTTTTCTCTCCTATATGAACCACATATTACAGATACAAAATTTTTATCTATACTGTATAATCTTTGTTGAACATAATTTTCTAATCTTGCTATTAGCACTCTTGGTATTTTACTAACTAATTTATTTCTGTATTTTAAACCTAATTCTATTTGTTTTGTTATTTTAATTTCACCTTTTTTTATTCTATTAACAAAATCATCAAGTCTTGTTATCTTGTATTTGTCATAATAATAAGATGCCTTAACTGGTCCTATTCCATATATACTTGATAATTCTGATTTTATTGTATCTTCTTTTTCTATTTCTGATAAATGTCCTGTTTTTATTATTTCATTTATTCTTCCAATTGTTTTAGGTCCAATGCCCTTAATTTTTTCAAGTTCTTCTCCTGCTAATAATTTTTTTTTTAATTTTGCTATAATTAATATTGTTTTCTTAAGCGCTGCTAATTTATAAAAATTTTCTTTTGTTGTTTTGTCCGATTTACCATAATTATTATATATGTAATTATAATATTTTATTAATTCATCAATTATATACTTATTTTCTTTATTTATTATTTCAATCTTATCATATTCATCTAACTTATTCATATAAATTATATTTTATATATAATTTATTATAGTATAATTTTTTTATTATTATAATATAAATGTTATTAGCAATTTTAATTTTTTTATTAATCGGTTCAATTGTTGTTTACTTTTTTGTATTACCTGGGCTACAAAAAAAAAATACTTCTACAACAAATACTCCATCTACAACAAATACTCCAGCGACAAAAAATACATGCGATTTAGGTCCTCAACAAATGTTAAGTGGTAAAACATGTAAAGAAATATCAAATATGCCCCCAAATGGACAACAAATTAATGCAATAGGTCCAGAAAACTGGAAAAAAGTAGGATATAAATATGCTGGAGAAGATTGTTGGTTTAGTCCATTAGGCAATTGTATAAGTAAAACCTGTATAAATAATAATACAGCAGTAAATGAAGATTTACTTAAATGTTATGTTGAAAATAAAATAAAAAGCGGAGGTCCATTTGTAGTAATGAACGATCCAGGTGTACCTAAAAAATAAAATATTATAATTGGACTAAAAAATAAAATATTATAATTGAAATATAACTTAATTATATAAACTGCTACTTGTTTTGAAAAAAGTTTATAATAAATTAAATATTATAAAAATAATTGTATAATATTATTTTTATAAATAATATATATATATGATAGTAATAATAATATTCATAATAATTTTATTAGGAGTTATAGCTTGGTTGGCTGTTGATAAAATTTCCAATTCTACAGTAACTACTCCTCCTCCAGCAATAAATCCAATACCAAATTTTTATTTAAAAAAACGTGATTCACCTTGGATAGAAGATATTACAAATTCAAATAATTCTGTTGATAATTTAATAGAATGGAATGGACAAATGGATAATATAATTAATCCAGAAGAAAGTGATTTAGATAAATTAGCATCTCAATTTAGATTTTTTGCAGAATTTTGGTTAAATAAACTTAATGTTAATTATGGTTTTACAAATGTGTATGATTCAGTAGGAGTTCTTGGAAAATATGAATTTTCAAGAAATAAAAATATTTATACTGGTAAATTTAATAATAAATCTTGGACTTGGAATACAACTAATTATTGTTTTAATTCTGTAAATGCTAAAAGAGAAAATAGTTGTTTAGGTGGATGGATGTTTAATAAAAATAAATGCTTTCCACCAGCTACAAGCTCATCAACTTGTTCTAACTATGATTGGAATACTATGTATAATTATATTAAACCAAATGAAATTACATCATGGAAGGAAAAATGTAATGTTGTAGATTCAACAGATTGTAAATATCCTATAAATTAAAATATTTTTATAACTTTATTTATTTATATATATAAAATTATGCTTTTAGAATATTTGAAACATCAAATACTAGTCCACAACCTTTCTTACTGTTCCAATACTTTTCATCACTAATATTTTTTCCTTTTTCAACGCAGCTACCGTGACGAACTTTGAAAAATTTTTCATCTTGTCTAAATACAATGCCTTCTTGATCCGCATAACAATTATATTTTTCATCATCTGCTTTTCCAGACTTGAACCACGCATCAAAGCCATCATAACTTAATTCTGTTGGAAACATGTCATCTGGAACTGGAATAGCTCCATGAATAATTACAAATGGTAATGTTTCATTTGGAAGTGCATACTTTTGTCTACATAAAGAATCACCTGCCATAAGTTCACATGTAATAAATTTTTTATCTGTCATAAACTCATCAATAGATATTTTATGTCCTGTCATATGTATCTTACCAGCAGGTGTAAGTGTAGAATCAAGTAAAGCACAATTGATATGTGTAATATTTTTATCACTATCACGGTATACTACATCTTGAATATATTTATATGTTGATGTTTCGGGAAGTGCAATATATCCAACAATGTGACTTCTAAAAGGTAATCCTTCTTCATCTAAATGAAAACAATACCACGTATATAAAGTATCGTGATCTACACCTTTTCCATTATTAAGAGTAATATTTTTTACAACCCAACATGGACGATCATCCACTATTTCTAATTCACCGTTATCTTTATCAAGAACTTTTGGTTTATTGTGACTTGATTCTATTTCTAGTCGTACCATAAAATCATATTTACCATCTTTATTCAACATAATAGCAGTATTTTGTCCATCAACTTTTACACTAGCACTTATTACTGCATCTGCTCTAAAATATTTATCTTTACCATTTTTTTTGGTTTTATCAAACAACTGATAAGTCTTTCCCTTATTTGGAAGATGAGATACTACTGGCTGCATAGAACTTGTATTATTAAAGGTTTAGTATATATTAGTATGCTTAATTATATATTATCAATTTTTTTTATATTTATGATTTGTTCTGGTTTTATAATATTAAAATGACTTAAAGATTTGTTATTATATAATAATACAGTACTAATACCTATATTTGATGTCGATCAGATATGTCGCTTATTTTAAGCAAATGATTTAATTTCATTTACTTAATTTTTTCCAAATCCAATTAGGTTTAAACCTACCACCGTAAGTTTTTCTTGCAATAGCTCCCATAAATTTAGCATCTTTTAATTTTTGAATATATTCTCTAATAAGGTTATATCTAATACTTTGAAATACAATATAGCCATTTGGTTTTAATTTATTCCATAATATTTGAAGAGATTTGTATAAAAATTTATTTTTCCAAGTATCAAAATCACTAAATAGATTTATAGATTGTTTATCATCATTTGAATATATTTCTCCATCAAACATAGGAGGACTAAACCAAACAAGGTCTTGAGAATTATCAGAAATATTATTTATATGTATAGAATCAGGTAATCCATCTAAATAAACAATTTGTTTTTTAATATCACCGTAATTATGAATTAATTTATTAAATCCATCAGTAAGTAGTGAATTTGGATCAACACTCGTATAATAACAATTATAAATAATACTTGTTAACAGCCTTGTTCCATATCCCGCCGCACCATCTAAAATTTTAATATTTTTAAAATTATCGTATGAAACATCGTTAAATAATATCTTCCACATTGTTATATAAAATATAGTACTTTCAGCACTAGTTTGATAAACTTCTTTAAAATTATAAAATGAATCTCTTAAATTTTCATAATTAATATTAATATTCTTACTTATTAATAATTTTAAAGCTCTTTCTAATAAATCATGTTTGTAAAAATAATCATATAATGAAGGTGATGAATTATTCTTCTGTGCTTTAATTCTAGCTTCTTCGGTATAATAATCAATAATTATATCTATTGAATTAAAATCTTCTAATGGTACAAATATTGATATATATTTTCCAGCAAATCTTATATCCTCATTAACAGGAAATTTTTCCCTATCTAACCTATATTTTTCATTACTTATATAATTATTTTTTTCACATTGTTCTGGAAATACTGGAAGTATTGCTTTCTTATAAATCCAATCGTAAAAATCAGAACAAAAATCAATAAATTTATCTTTTCTTTCTTTTTTCATATCATTAACTCCATAATCATGTCTAGCATTTACTTCTAATAATTTTACATTATATTCATCAGTTATCATAAAATCAACACCAAATACTTCAAATGCATATTTTGATTCTTCATATGAAAAAGCATTATCTTTAATTATAGAAGATACACCTTCCATTATTTCTTCCATCTGTAAATATATTTTATCAACTATTTCTTTAGATAATTCTAAATCTTCTGGAAAATATTTATTTATTGGTGTAGATTTAAAATGCGTGTCGTGTATCTTAGTATTTGTATAATCATTATTTTTATATGGTAATTCAGCTGTAATTATTTTACCTCTATCCCAAAAATGCCATTCATACCCGTTTTTATATGGAGATCCAACACAAATCATCAAATACATTCTTAAATGAAACTTTTTGTTTGATAATGTTGGTAATATTAACGGATTTGTTATATATTCACTAATAATAACATGCTTATCCGTTTTATTATATCTCCTAGTTTTTTGTCTTGCTTTTTCTAATTCTTCATTATTAGAAACAACATAAACATCAGCACCACCGCCAGCACCGGGACCAATCGGTCTTATAATATATACCTTTTTTATATTATGTTTATCATTATCTATTTTTTTCATTTCTCTAAGTGTAGTTGTATTCATCATATATTTTTTTGATAATTCAGGATATAATTCTTTTAAATTAAAATATAGTGATGATTTATTTGTTATAACATCTTTTTTATCAGTATCACCTTTTACTCCTCCACCTTCTAATAAATTTTTAAGTTTTGTTTTAACTTCATAAATTCTTTTATCATATTTTAAATAATTATCTCCGATAGTGGCACCAATCCATGCAAAATCAACATAATTAACATTTTTATTATTAATATCTAATTCTTTCCATACCCGCACCCCATCACAAGTTATATTATTTAATATTTGTTTTAGTCTATCATGGATTAAACCTTGATTATCATATATAACATAAGTTTTAAAATTTCCGTCTAAACTTTGTGCGTAATTAACTAGTTTACTATATATAGCTTTTTCATCAATATAATGTTTAGCATAAGGAAAACCTATTTTTTTCCACTTATCTAAAATATTATTAAAATCTGAAACTATTCTTTTTTGATATTTTTTTTTATATTTTAGATATTTTTCATAATATGATTTCATAATATAATATCTAATTATATAATAAATTTATGTTAAATTATTAACTAAAATATTAACCAAGTTATTTTGAAATTCTAACGCTTCATATTTTTTATTTGTTTTTGTATCTAAAATTGGTAGATTTAAATAAAATGTTCCATCTATATTTTCTAACTCATTACAATAAAATCTATATTTTTTTCCATCCTCTAATATAACACTATATTCATCTTGAAAAATATCGTCTGTAGCGTATGACATATCTATCCTTAAAGCTAGTAATTTAAAATCTGGTTTATTTAATATCTTCTTTACTTCATTATTTATAAACTTATATATTTTATCTGCTAAATCTACTAAATTTTTATGAAATTCATTTGTATTATCATATTTAACATTATTTAATAATTTTATAACTTTACCTTCATCATTCTTTACAATTCCAAAACAAAAATATCCAACAAATTTAGAATTTAAATACCACATCCTATATTCAGTTTCTCTATTAGCTACAATGCCATTATATGGTTGGATAATTATAATTAAATCTCTTTTATCATATTTCAAATATTTATCATACAATTTAAATACTTTATCTAATTCTTCAACATTTATAACATTGTTTTTTATAGCTAGCGGTAATTTAATATCAGATTTATCATTATTTTTTATAAAAAATATATCAACCATATCTGCTGAATAACTTACTTTTATTAACGTATAATCGCAAATTTTACCTAGTTTATTTATATGTTGTTCTATTTTAATTTTTTCTTTTTTATTATCATCGTCATATTTTAATAAAAATGTTTTACTATGTGGTAGAACAAATTCTGTATGTTTATACAATTCTAAAGCATATTCCTTTGAATTAGTATAAATATGAAAACGAGGTGGTGGATATATCTTTATGTTTTTATCTTCTAATATTTGATAAAACTTGTAAGCATCTGCTAAATTTAAATTTGAATGAAAATGTCTGGAATATCTTATATAATAATCCTCAAAGTTTATTATTAAATCTATTTTGTGTTTATCTAATATGTCATTTATTTCTTTAGGATAATCACTTTTAAATAAAATAACTTTATATCCTTTTTCTTCTAATTTTCTTTTTAGTTGTTTATAAAAAAATATTCGTGGATACTTGTCTCTTTCTTGTAAATTGTATTTATTATATTGAATTATACATAATCTCGTCATGTGTTATATAAATAAATAATATATAATATAATAGAAAAAAATATAATAAATATAGGAAGAGAAATTCATTGTTTCATCTCCTTTATGCGGGTGTTGTTTTTTGGCACCGGCCTTGAAAAGGCATTTGAATTTTTTGTCGTAACGTGAGCTACGAGGCACAAGGGCCGGAATTCGGTGTGTCGGTGGAATGGCTGGCGACGACATCTTTATACCATTTTGAATAATGGTCCCGTATTGCATTCAATTCTTTTTCCAACGGTGAACTCCCGTTGGATTGTATAGTGGTTGTAGAATAGCGAGTGCCTTTGTCTGTGTTTAGCCACTCGGTCGTAATTGTACTATTTTTGTGTTGAGTACGTAGTACAACCCATTTTGATAAGTCATTACTCATCGTTTGAACCAAAAAATATGATGAATGTGTTATTTAATACATTAAAATTTCAACTTTTTATTATTGTTTATAAAAAATATTAGTGGATACTTATCTCTTTCTTGTAAATTGTATTTATTATATTGAATTATACATAATCTTGTCATGTGTTATATAAATAAATAATATATAATATAATAGAAAAAAATATAATAAACAAAGTCTTCATTTGGACCTCTGCTTAATCAGCAAACTTCTTTTCATACTCTAAAAGAGTGTTTGGAAAGTACAGAATGGGGTCCTCCTTTCCATCACGCATTGTTTTGAGTGCCAAGCGTGCTGCTCTCTTTATACGAAGAACCCATTCTATTTTATGAGAACTCGGAAACAACCAATCCTTGTCTAGGCATTGTTTTCCCCACAAAATCACCACCAACGGTGAGGCACAATTTCCGTCCAGCTTTGTGCAAAGGTCCTCCGCTTTGCATAATACTGCCGGAAATTCATCAGGACTAAGAAGATAGGGAGGTTGACCTCTTCCAGATTGTACTAAATACTGAGAAAGATACAGTTCTGGCTTGATGTCCCTTTTATTTCCCCAAGGAAAGGGCTTAAACTTGGGTGGGACTGGGGCTGAGGCCTCCATGGTATTGGAGTTATAAATTATTAAATAATTATATTTTCAACTTTTTTATAAAAAACGTTGGCCTTGTGCTCAACTTTTTTATAAAAAACGTTGGCCTTGTGCTCAACTTTTTTATAAAAAACGTTGGCCTTGTGCTCAACTTTTTTATAAAAAACGTTGGCCTTGTGCTCAACTTTTTTATAAAAAACGTTGGCCTTGTGCTCAACTTTTTTATTATTAAATTATACATAATCTTGACATGTATTATATAAATAATAAAAAAAATATAATAGAAAAATATAATAAATAAAAAGGAAAAGAATTTAACTTTATTTTTATTCTAGTTGTTCGATCATAAATCGAACCATCTCTTCCGTATTTATACTTCCATAACCACTGCCACTAGTTTGACCCCATGGAATATGGGCTTCTTGCAACGCCATGTAAAGTTTGTATTGCGGTTCTTTATTATATACCTCACATATAAGACGCATGCTCTGTCCAACAAATTCATGGCAATCAGCAATATGGACATCATCGCAAGCTTCATTGTGCAACTTTATCATGTCAAGATCTTCCAAAGCCTGGTATGGAGGTGTTTTATATTTTACTTTTTTAGCCAAATCAGCCCAAACATATCTTGCTTCGTCGTAACCACACAACGCTGATAGCTTGAGATAAGTCATAGCTATCAGAAAATCTTTAGTTCGTTGATCATCATCCTCAATGCTAAGCCATTCTTCTGCCAATAAAGCAGAACAGTTCACAGAACAGTCCAATTCTTGATACAAGGCAAAAAGCATTTGACCAAGATCGGGAACCAAACTAGTTTTGGCTAGCTTGATAACCTCACGATAGAGACCGTCCAGACTTTTATATGTCTCAGTAGAATGTGGCCACCTGAGTTTCGTTGGTTTCTTTAGCAAACGCTCAATTATAGAACGAATTTGTGCCAAAATACCATCTTGGTCCAAAAGTGGAACTACCAAGGATGAAGTAAACTCTGCCATTTGATATATATATAAAATATCTAAATTTCAATTTTTTTAATCACGACATATGATAAATAGATAATATATATAATATAATAGAAAAAAATATAATAAATGATTGAGAGATTACTCTTTATAATCCTGTAATTATATCGGCCCTGCAGCCAACTGTTCGTAGGTGGATAGACGGTTTACATCGTCAGCAAGAATCTCTACCCAAACAGCAAAAGACATGTAACGGATGATATATTCAAATAATAATATTTTTTAATTTTTTTATAATCTAAACATATATTTATCTTCTTCGATTATAAAAAACTTTCTTTTGTGGTGAAAAATATTTTTTTTCTTTCCTTTTCTTTATTATCAGTTGTTCTATATTATTAGAATAGATAGGCATCCTATAGATTTTAATATCTAAAATATCGTTTAAAAAATATTTTTTTTCCATTATAATTTCTATATTTTTTTGGTTTGAATGTGAAGGAAGACGACCATTATAATAATAATCATAATACAATTCAAAGAACTTTGGATTAAATTTTAGAATACTATTTACTAAAACAAGATCTTTATAATTAACTTTTTCATTTTTGATACATTTAATAAGTAATTCCTCACAATGTGGAGCTTCATGAGCGAACGTATATTCTCTAATTTCAAAATCTGTTAAATACTGTGCGGTTCTAATTCTTTTCATAATTGAAGTAATTTTATTATTTAGTTTACGAGATAAAATATATTTAATAATATGTATTTGTAATCTATTTTTTAATTTGTAATACATACCACTTGTAAACCATCTAGTAATAGTTAACGTTAGACTATCTAGTCTACTTGGTAGAGGTGAGTATAAAATGAGAGATTGAAGACAATGAGTTGAGCGATAATTCATTTTTTATTTGTAATTAATTATATAAAAATCAATTTTTTTATTATTATTATATTAATCTTCTTCATATTCTCTTATTTTAACACCAACTAAAAAGTTTTTTTTAATTTCAAAATTATTTAATTTTAAAATTTCTTTTAATCCATTAAGAGAAGAACACTTTTTATTATAATATTTACACCATTCTTTGTATAAATCATAAACAATACAAACTGCTATTGTATGATTTATAGAAATTTCTAATTCTTGATTGTAAAAATCTAAAAATGTATTATTTTTTTTTTTTAATGGAGTATTTATAAGTATTTCAAAATCTTCTGGTGATATTAATGTATAATAATTTTCTTTAGTTCTTTGTTGCCTTGGTAATAAATAACCATTATCACAAAAAAATTTATACATTAATA
>Ga0214923_10006405_pt1 | contig 13251 bp, 31 predicted proteins | sample LL1510_MetaG_FD_177993 | JGI IMG/M metagenome (GOLD analysis project Ga0214923, IMG submission 177993) | Freshwater microbial communities from Lake Lanier, Atlanta, Georgia, United States - LL-1510 | ecosystem: Environmental > Aquatic > Freshwater > Lake | place: USA: Georgia | collected...
CCACAGAGACACAGAACCACAAAGCTCTACAATGCGCTACGACAACACTGCATTGCCGCTTCACCCTGTGCTCCATGCCACTCTTATACAGTTCCATGCCGGCTCTTATACAGCTACATGCCACTGTAACTTAGTCCAAGCGCTCTTGCTCTGGGGCGAAAGCGGTGACGGATGTGCCTCCTGCCTCTGGTGGTGTATCCAAGTGGATTGTGTTGGGATCACGGTGAAGAGGTCCAGTCTGTCTCTAGGGGAAAAGCAGACCCGATGGGGTGAAGTGCCTCTGGAGGGTATCTGGAGGGAGTTGGGTTGGAACGGTGAAGAGTGTGTTGGTCTGTCTCTAGGGGAAAAGTAGTCCCAAGTGGTTAGATTGCCTCTGGTGTGAGACTGGAGGGAGTTGCCCAATAAAGAGGTGATGTGGGTTGACTCCACCCGTCGGGAGAGCTAGTCACACCTAGAGATGATTCTTATTTCATCGGTGGAGAGCCGACGGGTGAAGATGCTAGGTGGTTCGTCCCAGTCGTCGAATTCACGTCCATAGAGGGTGACGTTTGCATCGTTTTTGTAGATTGGATCGACGCGGAGGACGAGGAGAGGACCTGAGGTTTCGAGGTTGCCGTCGAAGTCGGTGATGCTGATGAGGTCGCCGGGGTCGATGGTGGTGTTCATGGGTGGTCGGAGAGTTTGGTGTAGAAGATGCCGTAGTGGTGGCCGAGGAGGAGGGTGGTTTCTCCGGATGGGGTGAGGGCGAGGTGCCACAGGTCGGAGACCTTTGGTATTTTATCACGTGACGAGGAGACGACAGTGAGGATGGTACCTGCAGGGAGACGGATGTTGTCGGAGCTGTAGAGGATGAAGTCGAATTCATCGTCGGTGGTGGGGATGAACGGGTAGCCGTCCATGTCGAGGTCGACGCGTAGCAGTTCTCCGGGTTCCAGTTGGGTTGACTGTTGCATGGGTGTTCATCCGAGGAGTTCGTCGACGTCGGGGAAGATGAAGGCGAAGAATCGCATACCGGTGGAGAGGTCGAGTAGTTTGACTCGGTATTCGTTATAAGATTTTTCTCGACTATATTTGCTGATTTCTAGGACGGTGACGCCGCCGGTGGGGAGGTCGAACTTTTCCTTTGACAGTTCGAGGCGTCTGCCGAATTCAAATTCAATTTGGCGGATGGACGAGAAGCGTGTGGCGAGGAGGTAGGTGTCGCCGACCTGTGGGGGACGAAACGATCTCTTGTACCTTTCCGCGTATGAGTCGAAGCGATCCATGGAATTATCCTGCGGTTGGTTGTTGACAGGAGGTGAGCAGTTCATCCGTTGCGACGTCCACGTTGAATGTGATGACTGTGCCGTTTTGATATAGCACTTCGCAGCTGTATACGCTTTCACCGTCGTAGCGTATCGTGCGGAGGATTGTCACGATTTCATCTTCGTGGTAAGGGCTGTTCCACCGCACAAGCCAGACATCACCTGCACGTGGTTTTTTCACTATGTGTTTTGGCATTGCAGGTGGGAGATGAGCAGTTCGTCCACCAAGACATCTACGTAGAATCTTGTGATTGTGCCGTCTCCGAGTAGCACTTCGCAGTTGTACACGCTTTTGCTGATATGGTAGCTCTTCGAGTTGAGGATTGTCACTTGCACGTTGCCCTCCTCATCGCCCTCCGCAGCGTTACGGACGAGCCAGACGTCGCCTGCTCTGGGATTTTTCACTATGTGTTTTGGCATTGGTCACACAGTTGTTTGGAGGCGGGAGATGAGCTTGATGCCATTGTCGGGCAGGAACAGGTTGATGATTTCCCCGATGCCGGACTTGCCAAGCACGATGCCTTCCAGTTCGGACCATGGTTGGGAAGGTGGAGAGATTTTGGTGACGACGAAGATGATTGTCTCGCATTGGTCGTTGCGAAGGGCAGAACCACGCCAGTTTTCCCAGGTCGCCAGGTCTCCAACTTGGAAGTTTGTCATGGCTAGCGTTTCTCCAGACTTCAACTAGTTATAATCAGCTTTCATCTGTGAATTCAAGCGTGCCGTAGACCATCCAGCCTTGGCGTCCCGAGATCGGTTCGATGACCTTGACGTTGATGCCGTAGTTGCCATCGACGACGTCGAGGCAGACGAGGAGGGTGCCGGCATCGACGGTGGATTTTTTTTCATAGGCGAGGTTGATGAGTTTGGAGTGGTGTTCGGCCGAGGTGGGAGCCTGTTCGAGGATGAGGAGTGATTTCGACTTCATCTTTCTCGAGGCGAGGAGGAGGTCGTTGGGGTTGATTTTCTTCATGGTTGAGGTTCCTCCTCAGGAGGATTTCTTCGTCGTGCGACCCTTGGGCTTCGACTTCTTGGTCTTCTTGGCGGCTTTTTTTGCGGCCTTCTCGGCGATGACGACGTCCTTGGGACGGTTCTTCGAACCCTTGGGACGACCCCGGCCACGTTTGGCGGGAGCCTCGCTGGTGGGTGCGAGAGCGGCCTTGGTGGGGGATGGTGCGACGGGGTTCTTGCGCGGGCGACCACGCTTGCGTTTGGTGGTGAGGTTGACCTTGACGGTGGGGAGTTTGAAGCGGTGGCCGTACTTGAGGGCCAGTTCGATGTTGGTCATGGTGACGCGTTGCAGGTCGTCGTCGTGGAGATAGATGTTGCCTGAAGCGGCTTCGATGGAGTGGACGGTGTAGACCTTGGTGTCCATCCACGGGCGACCGGGGAAGATGGACGAGAAGCGTTCGATGATGATTTTTTCGCCGGGTTTGGCGAGGAGGAGCCACATGCCCATCTCATCGCGGACGACGGCGTCGGGGAGGTGGTCGATGTTGGGACGTGCGGCGAGGCGGGCTTGTTCCTGGGCAGAGAGTTGTGCTTCGTATTGGTCGGGAGAGAGGTCCTCGTCGACGGTGATGGGAGCCTGTTGGACCGGGGCGGGGTTGCTGGGCTGTTCCATGGATACAGTATATCCTTTCCAGGCTAACTTTGCACGAAGAATTTTTCAGTGCACGAACATGCGGCTGACTTGGACGTGAAGCATCTTGTAGGCGTTACGCCAGTTGTGGTGACGAGTCCTGCAAACGACTTTTTCGTTGACGATCGCTTCGGCGAGGAAATCACCACCAAATCGTCCCTTGATGCGGGTACCACGCACCTCGGGTGCCACACAACCTGCCAGCTGCATGATCTCCAGGACCTTGGCCTTGGGGGAGAGATTTTTCACGCGGCAAATTCCTTTCGGAGTTCCACGAGGAACTGCTTGAGAGTGTCGGTGCCGAGGGTGAGGCGGATGAGGGAGGCGAGGTTTTCTTGCGAGCAGCGCAGGCGGGCGCTGTTGATGGAGATGTCGTGGATGGCGCTGCTGCTCGACGGAGGATCCCAGATGTTTCCTTTGGAGAGGGAGTCGGCGTAGGAGGTGAAACGTTCGGCCATGGTGATGCTCGAGCCGATGAGTTCCCGCGTCAGGCGGTCACACTCGATGGCGGCGTTGAGCACCTCGAAGTGTTGGGTGAGGTCCTTGGGATTAGGAATGAACTTCGTCAGGGTGGTTTCGTACTTGCCCATGATTAAATCTTATCCTCCTCTGCGGGACTTTGCATTTCCCAGTTGTCTCGGACGTAGGCGACGGCGGCCCACAGTTGGGTGTCGTCGTAGAACGGATCGATGTTGCGTTGCTTCAACCCTTCCAGCAGGTCGGGTCGGATTGCATGCAGGTGGTTGGCGAATCTCTGTCCCTTTCGCTGATAGATCTCTGGCTTGAGTGCCCTGGCGAGAAACTCGTGGAGAGTGATGTTGCTGTCCATGGCTAGTCGTTGCTGACGTCCTTGTCAGTGTTGTCCTCCGAGTTGTCGTTGGCCCAGACGATCTCATCGTCCTGCCAGCGCCAAAACCCGGCGCTGAACAGAGTCTCTGCTGATTCTTGCGTCATGTCATCCATTGCGTTGATCCCTCCTGTCGATGTAGAACAGTAGACTTGCCCCCATGATGAAGAGCACGGTGTGAAAGGCGATGCTGCACGCAGCTTCCATGCTTTTTACTCTACCTCACTTGTGAAGGGTTTGCACTGGGCGAATCACGGTGACGTGCGTCGTCTTCCACATCGAAAGTGCGTGCCCGCCGTCGAAGTCGAAATCCAGGTGGTCGGCGTGAGCCAGCGACTTCTTGATGCTTTTTACCTTGCGCACCTTGAGGTCCAACGGGTGCATCACCTTGTCGCCCACCTCGATCAGGTCGGCGTTGATGCACATCTTTAGCTCTCGTGCCATGTTTGTATTTTACCTCGTTGTGGAAGGGTTTGCACTCAGTCACCGATTGAGTTCACATCGGAAATGTAGTACAGGGTGACCACACTTTCCTTCTTTTCCGATGTGACCTTCCTCGAAGGGTGATGATGAAGCGCTTGCTTGAGTTTGAGCTCCAGTTGTTCGGCCGCGGCGATGGCGGCGGGGAGGCGTTCGTAGCTTGGAATAATCCGATAGCTAACGTAGTAGCCGACGGTGTCGGTCCAGGCGCCTTGCTCGAGGGTGGAGCCGAAGTCCTCGAGGAGGATGCCCGTTCCCAGCTTGGAGGCCGTGTTCACCTCACGGAAGAGGTCGACGACGCGGTTGAGGACCTTGAGGTCGTTGTAGGAATAGAGGACTGAGTCGACCTTGAAGGGCTGTTTGATCGGCATGAGAACATCTTATCCTTTCAAAGAGGACTTTGCACTAGGAAGTCTTTTTTTCGAAGATTTCCATGTCCAGGACGGGAAGTTGCAGGGCTTTTTGGAAAAGCTCCATTTCCACTCGAAGTTCCTCGAGGCTTTCACCACCTAGTTCGATGGGTCGCTCGCTGCACAGTGTTGGGACGCCGTCGGTGTAGTGCACCTCGTAGACCGCCAACCAAACGACTTGGTCGTCGTCGGAACCGATGAGTTGACGGATGACCCTATAGTTCCAGAGGTTCACCAGCGGTTCTCCTCGATGTAGTCGGCGAGCATGCGGAGGTGGACCGGGTTGATGAGGTTGAAGTAGCGTGCGGCGGTGATGTCCTGAGGATCGCCGGTGGCCGACAGCTCCTCGAGGGCGCGATCTCCCAAGATGCGGACCTCGGCCCCGCTGATGTTCGAGTACGTCGAGCCGTCACTGAGAACTACGATGATTTCGTTTAGGGGATTGGTGTGCATTTTGGCTTTCTCCTATCAGTTGAAGGCGTTGTCGTCACCAGCGAGCCAGGAGTCGATGTTGTTCCTGGCGACCTTTTCGAAGGCGTCGTGGTCGCAGCCGGCACAGATGCCGAAGATGGCCGCACCATCCTCCTCGGTGATGGCGGCGGCACCGCGGCGGTCGCAGCAGTCGCAAACGTCGTGGCGGATGTTGGATGCGTAGCTCTTCATGATTTAGATTCTATCCTTTGGATTGGATGTTTGCATTTGGTGGGAGGGAGAAGTGCAACTAGTTATAATCAGACCTCGTAGAACTCCCAATGGGGACTGACGAACACGTAGGCGTACTCCGCGTTCAGGTCGCTACCCACGCTGCGCAGCATGTCACGCAATGTGGAGTATACCACCGGAGGATCCAGCTCTTCACCACGGTCCCGGTGATATGCGATGGTCCAGCCCTTCGTCGGAGCGTCGAAGTCGTGCTTTTCACCCAATTCGGGTTCGAGGGAGGAGATGCTACCCAGAGCGAGGAGAGCATCCACCTTGGTAGGGTCGGTGTAGTGCTTCTGGAGGGTCGCACCCACCGAGTCGGGATGCCCGTCCCAGTGGCAGTAGATGCCGGTGAGAGAACCATCTGAGAGTTGCTTGCTAATGTATGATCGAGTTGCCATTTAGATCCTGGTTTGATGTGTTGAAACTGTGTTCTCATTAAATGGGAGACGAGCCCAAACCCTGGGTAGGGCTGGGCTCGTGAAGGGTAGGGGAGGGGGAAGGTCAGGCGATTTGGTCGGAGAGTTCCTTGAGCCGGGTGATTCCCTCGATGGTGAGGGCGTAGGTGCCGTGGGATTTGCGGTACCAGTAAGTGCGGCGATTGAAGTAGGCCTTCCGTCCTGTGCGGGACGCGGTGTTGTGATCCCACATCCTGTTATGGGTTGAGTTGACGTCGGCGCCGACGAAGCCGTACCCATTCACAGTGGTGGCATTGAAGAGGTAGCGGAAGTGGAACCCAGCACGCCACTGTTGGAGTCCCTTGCGGATGGCCCCGCTGCTGGCAAGCCCACCCAAGTGGTGGAGGGTGAGGAGGGCGGCGTCGGCGTTGGTGATGTGCCCGGCCTTGAGGTTGGTGCTGAAACCGTGCTTGTATTGGCTGAGGTCCATGGTTAGATCATATCCTTTCGGGGAGGGCTTTGCACTGGGTTAGGGTGATTTTTATTTTGTGTGGTTTACTTGAGGCCGAGGGCGATGAGGGCAGCCTTGGTGTGTTCAAAGAACACCTGGCATTCCGCATCCGACCACGAGTTTGCGCCACCGGGCTCGTCGGCGTCGAGGGTGGCAAATTGCGCATCGAGCGCGTACTCGGCGAGGAGTTCGGCGGTGATTTCCTCGAGGTAGCCCTCGTCGAGCAATTGCTGGGCGGCGGCGAGGAGCTCGGCGGCATAGGAGGCGGTGTTGCTCATGGTTTTAATATAACCTTTCCTGAGGAACATTTCACGGAGGTGAGGGTGAATTTTGCCTTGCCTGGGTGCAACTAGTTATAATTAAATGGGTTCGACACCCATCCCTCGTGAAAGGACGGGCGTCGTTCGCCGGAGCGAGGGAATTTCGTTCAGTCGGCGGGGGTGAAGGTGCCTCCCTCGAGGAACAGTCCTTCCTCGGGCTCGTAGCCGTAGGTGTTGATGAGCTTTTGGTGGTATTTTTCGTCGGGCATGAACACGGTGCCGAGGAATCCGTCGACGAGGTGACCCGTCATGGTGCCCATTTTGGCGAGGCCGGGGGAGGTAAAGGTTCCTTTGGTGCCGGTGTTGTTCATGGTTTTAATATACCCTTTCCTGGGGAACATTTCACGGAGGTGGAAAATTATTTTCCACCTTTTCTTTTCCTCTCATTTAAATGGGATCAACACCCACCCTCGTGAAAGGGCAGGTGTCGTGTGCGACTGACGTTTGACTCAGCCGAGGTTGGTGCAGGTTGCCGTGAATTGCCGCTCGATGCGGCGGCACTCGACCTTGTCCCAGTACCCGTTGTAGGTCCGACGGCAAGCAACGTGCTTGACGGATTTGGCGAGGGGTGAGGTGGCCTTCACCCACTCGACGAGGGCTTCCTTGGAGGTGGCTTTGGCGTAGGTGTAGGTGTAGTCGCCGAGGTCGACGCGGGCCATGAACGTGTTGGCGGTACCGTACTTGGCCCAGATGCGCCCGAGGTCGACGATTCGGGTGGTGCGGGAATTGAAACCCTTCACGGTGAAAAGTGCCGGCTTGCGGGTCGAGGTCGAGGGCTTGGTGGCAGCGGCGTTTTCCATGGTTTTAATATAACCTTTCCTGGGTAACATTTCACAGGGTCGGGATTTTTTTTGCCTCGGGGCGCATTCCCCGGCGGCATGGATATAGTTTACCATGCCCACCCAAGGTTTGCATTTGAAAGTAACTTTCAACAACTTTTTTTTACCCCCTTGTTGAAAGTCGCTTTCAAATCCCCTAAAACCCTCCCAAACTAGGTCGCACCCTACCCATGGGGTTACCCACCCAGGGCGCCTAAAACCCTCCCAGAGGGGTTCCTTCCCTGCCCTTGGGGCATGCCTTCCAAACCCGGGAAAAGCCCTTGGTGACCGTTGTTGAAAGTACTTTCAACTGTAAACCATGGTTCGCTGTAACCGGAAGTTCACAGCGGTGCGAACGTTGGGTTACACTTAAAAATGCTATTGAAAGTAACTTTCAAGTGCAAACCCAGGATTGGTGTGGTACATTATAAACATGAACAACGCCAGCAAGGTCACCGACAAGCTCCTCACCATCCTCGAGACGGAGGAAATCCCCGTCGAACTCCTGCTGAAGTCGTGCCTCGCTCGCATGGACGAGGGTGGCGTGCAAGTTGCTGTGGAAAGCCTTTCTTCTCGTAACTCCGTGCGTGCTACCCTCGAGCTTTTGGTGCGGGCGTGCCTCGTGCGCATGGACGATGATGCTGTGAAGGCCGTGGCCGAGGAACACCAGTTTGCGGGATAGGGAAAAGTTTCCCAACCCGGTGCAATCCTCCCACTGAAAGGATACAGTTAATCCATGAACAACGTGCGCAAGGTCACCAACAAGCTCCTGGGACTCGTCGAGGAAGGTGTTATCCCCGCTGAACTCCTGCTGAAGTCGTGCCTCGGGTACATGTCCGAGCGTGACGTCGAAGACATGGCTCTTTCCGAGGGATACCTCGACGACGAGGAGGACGACGGCGAGGATTGATGGTCCAGGACCACCGGAAATATCACCACGGAACTGGTGCAAAGTTGGGTACGAAAGGATAGAGTTAATCCATGGACGACGTCAAGATCACCTTCATCGAAGGCCGACAGTTGGGCCGCTGCTACTCCTCCATCCGCTGGCTCGTGGAGTCGCCTCGTCCCCTCGAGGCGGCCGACTTCGCGGCCCTCAGGGCCGCCCGTCGGCTCGGGTACGGCCAGGAGTTCTACACCAAGGACCTCGGTGCGGCCGACGGGATTTTCCGCTACACTGCGGAGGATCGGGTGGATAGCGGGGATTGACCACCTAGATCGGTGGTGCTGGACCACTGAAAAAAAATCACCACGGAACCGGTGCAAAGCCTCCCCCGAAAGGATAAGATCTAACCATGCCGATCACGAAGACCCCGCTCCTTTCCGCGAACCCGTTCTCCGACGACCAGGCAGCGCCCGTCACCACCCACTTCGAGGGCCGGGTCCTCAAGGTCTCAACCACGGTTGAGACCCGAAACTGGTCGCCCACCCTTGACTACTCCGACTACCGCTCCACCTTGTGCACCTACGCCCTGGTGTGGCTTGGCACCCACGCCGCCCCGGCATTCAACGTGCACAGCCGCCCCTGCGTCAACGTGGAGCGCGCCCCCTGGGATGTGCCCCGCGAGCTCGGCTTCCACGAGCAGTTCGCCTGGGTGGACTGTACCAACTTGTACTCCGACCTCTACGGGTACACGCTGAACCCCGTCGTCGACGCCGAGGTCCCTGCCCTGGCACAGGCCAACCTGATCGCCTGGGAACAGTTCCAGGCGGCGGGTGCGGAGGCAACTCGCAAAGCCAACGAGCAGGCTGCTGCTAAGGCCGCAGCCGAGAAGGCAGCCGCGGCGGCCAAGGCTACGGCTCGTCAGGCCAAGAAGGAAGCTGCCCTAGAGGCCACCAAGGCGGCGGCCGAAGCCGAGTTGGCCCGCCTCCTTCCCCTGAAGGGCAAGGCGGTCACCCTGAAGTCGGGGGTGAAGGGCACCCTCTTCTGGTTGGGCGTCAAGGCCTACCGCAACGCCTACTCCTGCCGCATCGGGGTGCGGGACACCGCGGCCAACGTCACCTGGGCCGCGGCGGCCGACCTGGCCTGAAAAATAATTCGTGCAATCCCAGTCCCAGTAGGATATACTGTATTCCTCCCCGCTGAAAGGAAAGCTCAAATGTCGAAAATGAACCTCACCGTGGGCATCAAGGGTCTCAAGCGCGGCGTCAACATCAACGACATCACGGTACCCGACGAGCTCCGCAACCGTAAGAAGACCGGCCTCAGCTTCGTCGACGACGCACTGGGAGGTGAGGGCTTCGTTCCCTCGAGTGTGATGATGCTCAATGGTACGCCGGGTGCAGGCAAGTCGACGCTGCTGCTGCAGCTCGCCAACTCCATCACGGCCCAGGGTCACATCGCTCTGTTCAACACGGGCGAGGAGTCGCTGTACCAGGTCAAGATGGTGGCCGAGCGCCTCAAGCTGCGCAACGGCTTCGTCGTCGGTCAGGACCTCATGGCCGACGACCTGCTTAACCACGCCGACCACCTGCGCAAGGCCAACAAGGGCAAGCAGTTGTTCATCCTGCAGGACTCGTTGCAAACGCTCGACGACGGCAAGTACTCCAACGGCACCAACTCCATGACGGCCGTGCGGGTCACCGAGATGCTGACCAACTGGGCTAAGGCCAACTACGGCATCGTGACCTTCATCGGCCAGGTGACCAAGGGCGGGGACTTCGCGGGGAAGCAGACCATCCTCCACGCCGTCGACGTCCGTGCCTCGCTGTACATCGACGAGGAAAAGAAGTCGGAGACCTACGGTGAGCGCATCTTTGAAATCACCAAGAACCGCTTCGGTTGCAGCGGCAAGTCCTACATCCTCGGCCTCGACAAGACGGGCCTGTACGAGCGCGGCTCGTTCTCGACGACGCCGTGAAAATCAAAGCTGAACTTTCTTAGTGCAAACTTCCCAGCGTCAGGATAAACTGTAGTCATCACGGGCGACAAGCCCAACAATCCAACGGATAAGGAAAAGGAAAAATCACCATGCAGACCATCGACACGACCAACAGCGATTCCAAGGCCTCGAAGCTCTCCGCCCTCGATCGGGCACTCGAAATGGCCAAACAGCGTGCTGCAGTTCGAGCTGCCACCGTGGCAGCCGAGGCAGCTGAAGCGCCTGTCAAGAGCAAGACTCCCAAGGAGCCCAAGCCGAAGGCGGAGAAGCCTGTCAAGGTCGTCGACCTCGCAGCACAGTCGGAGAAGGAGGCTGCTCGTGCAGAGGCCAAGGCCAAGCTCGAGGCACAGCGCGCCGAGCGTAAGGCTGCCACGGAGGCCAAGCGTGCTGCCGCCAAGGCTGAGCGCGACTCGAAGAAGCAGCAGCGTGGACCGGTCCACATGAAGAAGGTCGAGAAGGCCGCGGCGCGTCTGCCAAAGCTTTCACAGGACAGTCAGCAGATGTTCAGCACGATCACGGGGACGCTGGGTCTCGTCGACATGACGATCCTGGCGCTGCACATGCAGCACCACGTGCGCGTGCAGCAGACGGCAGCGGCGCATGGCCGTAAGTTCACCAACGGTCAGCGCGTGCGGTTCGTCGGTGGCGACGCTCGGTACATCGGACAGACGGGTGAGATCGACCAGGCACGGAACATCCGCTGCTTCGTCACTGTCCCGGGTGTGACGAAGCCCGTGTACGTCTTCACCTCTGACATCGAGCCGGTGGAGGGCTGATCAGTAAGCGGTAGATTTTCGGGGCGTAGCGCAGTCTGGTAGCGCACCTGGTTTGGGACCAGGGTGTCAGAGGTTCGAATCCTCTCGCCCCGACACACCTTCGTAGCTCAGCTGGATAGAGCAATCGCTTCCTAAGCGATGGGTCGCCCGTTCGAATCGGGCCGAGGGTGCCAAAACTGAAAGAATCCGAAGTGAATCTAGTTAGCGTAAACCAACCAACAAGGAGGATAGAGTAAAGAACATGAACAGCAACATCAACGTCAAGCGCGCTCCTGGCAAGTTCTACACTGCATACATCGTACGCGACGCCAATCGTCGAACGTTCCTCAATCAGAAGATCTACACGGGACGCCAGCCTGGCATCTGGGGCAAGCTCAACGACGCTCACATCTTCTACACGGAGGCACAGGCACAGTCATGCGCTAGCAACATCAATCGTCGACGGCCAGAGCGTTACTCGGCGTATCAGGCAGAGGTGGTCGAGGTACGCATGCAAGGAAAGGGTCAGCGTATGTTCTGAGGAGAGCGGATCTAAGCGGAGCGGATCTGTGGGTCGAGGTACGCATGCAAGGAAAGGGTCAGCGTATCGGCTGATAGATTGAAGTGAAGAATGGAGGTTAGACCGTCGTCTGGCCTCCGCATTCCAGCTTAGCTCAGTCGGTAGAGCAGGTGGCTGTTAACCACCGGGTCGTTGGTTCGAGTCCAGCAGCTGGAGCCAGGTCAGACGCTAGAGAAATTCTAGGACATGGACCTGGAGAGAACGGGCGGGTATCGTTCTCTTTGTTTGCCCCGGTGGCGGAATGGCAGACGCAGGGAATTTAAAATTCTCCACTTCGGTGTACGGGTTCAAGTCCCGTCTGGGGCACAACGCCTGGGTAGCCCAACGGCAGAGGCAGCGGTTTCAAACTCCGCGTAGTGTGAGTTCGAATCTCACCCCAGGCACTATGTCTTCGTAGCTCAGCTGGATAGAGCATCGGCCTTCTAAGCCGTGGGTCGCAGGTTCAAATCCTGCCGAAGACGCCCTTTACGACTTTCTTATCTTAGCTTATCTTATTCACCACGCGGAGGTAACTCAATGGCAGAGTTCAAGTTTTCCAAACTTGCAGTTGCGGGTTCGAGTCCCGTCCTCCGCTCCATGGGATGTTGCCCGAGTGGCTGAAGGGGACTGGCTGTAAACCAGTTGTTAATTCCACGGTGGTTCGAATCCATCACATCCCACAAAGTTAGCATCATCAGTATATGTAAGGATCATGTACGACGTGTTCACTCTCACAGACGAAACATACGATTCATTCATCTCACGTTCATCGGTTCCGGTCCTTGTCGACTTCTGGGCAACATGGTGTGCGCCTTGTCGACTCCTCACTCCACTCGTGGAAGACGCCGCCAACCATTATGGGGAGAAGCTAGCTGTTTGCAAAATCAACATTGATGAATCCCCAGCTGTCACTTCAAAACTTGGCATCACAGCTCTCCCCACCCTAATCCTTTTCAAGGATGGCAACCCAGTTGCTCGTCACATCGGTCTCGCTTCCAAAGACAGACTCCGCCTGTTCCTTTCAGAGCACTTCTGAATAATCGAAAAAAGAAACAACAGTTTCCACCGTCGGAATATATTGTATTATTCTAGCGGTGAATCTGCCACCTTAGCTCAGCGGTAGAGCTTCCGCCTTGTAAGCGGACGGTCGTCAGTTCAATTCTGACAGGTGGCTCCAAGGAAAGATGGCCGAGCGGTTTAAGGCGTCAGTCTTGAAAACTGAAGTGGCTAAACACCACCGTGGGTTCGAATCCCACTCTTTCCTCCAACTAAATCCGTTTGCTGGAGGTATATATATACTCCGCAGGGAGTGTACACATGAAGCTAACAGTGAAGCAACTACGAAAGATTATCAGAGAAGAAGTAGAAAAAGAATTGGGTTCTGTGCAAACTCCGGACCGGGGAGTGTATACTGAATCCATGGAGAGCCCCGACGACAAGAATCCCTCAAAGGTTCCCACCCTCAAGACCCTCAAGGCCGTCATCGGCGGGGTGACGCTGACTCATGACGAGGAGACGATGCTGATCAACAGTCGGGGAACCTTCAACACCACCAAGACGGTCTACACCCTGCCGACCGGCACGGCCATTCCGTTGAATGGTGATATCGGGCGCCTCGAGGCT
>Ga0214923_10006406_pt1 | contig 13250 bp, 12 predicted proteins | sample LL1510_MetaG_FD_177993 | JGI IMG/M metagenome (GOLD analysis project Ga0214923, IMG submission 177993) | Freshwater microbial communities from Lake Lanier, Atlanta, Georgia, United States - LL-1510 | ecosystem: Environmental > Aquatic > Freshwater > Lake | place: USA: Georgia | collected...
ATCGGTTAGCACCGGCGCTTCGCACGGCTATTGATTCATGGGAAAAACGCGTTCCCACGTCTAAGCTCAACTCGTTTCTTGGGGCACTCATCGGTGCGACACCTCCTCCTGTACGTGGTGGAAAACAACCAAAGATCTTTTATGCCACGCAAGCGGGTATTGCCCCACCAAAGTTTGTAGTCTTCTCTAGCGGATGGATTGAAGCGTCTTATCGTCGATTTATTGAGCGTAGATTGCGTGAAGAATTCTCTTTCCCCGGAACACCAGTGCAGGTAGCCATTCGCGTGAAAGAACGCGACAATAATTGAAGGTTTTTATGAATAAGAATTTAAATATTCCAAATACTTTAAGCATTTTACGCCTGCTTGGTGTTCCGTTATTTGTCTATTTTGCATTAATAAGCAAACAAGACACATTGGCAATTATTGTCTTGATGTTTGCTGGTGCTACAGATTATTTAGATGGGAAATTGGCAAGAAAGTGGAATCAAACTTCAACACTCGGGGCAATATTGGATCCGGCGGCAGATCGCATCTATATAACCGCAACTCTAATTATTTTATTCATACGGCAAGCTATATCTCCGTGGGTTTTAGTAGTGCTTCTTGCAAGGGATTTCATACTTTTTATCCTCACCTTGATTTTGAAGGTTCGAGGTCTTAAACTTCTAGACGTTACATATCTAGGTAAAGCGGCAACATTTAATCTTTTGTACGCCTTTCCTCTCCTACTTCTCGCCACCCATGATTCACTTGCAGGGCGTATGGCTTTTGCTGCAGGCTGGGGTTTTGCGATCTGGGGGATAGTTCTTTACTCGTATACTGGCGCAATGTATTTCCTAAGTGGAGTTAAAAGTATTAGAGTCAGACCACTAACTGTTAAAGGTTAGCAGAAAGAATTAGGGCACTAATGTCGAATATTCCAGCGCAGCTTCAATACACAAAAGAACATGAATGGGTCGCTAGTGCAACATCAGCTCTAACCTACCGTGTTGGAATTACTGATTACGCACAAGGTGCATTAGGTGACATTGTCTATGTACAGTTACCGAAAATTGGAGAGACTCTTACTGCAGATAAAGTTTGTGGGGAAGTTGAATCTACAAAGAGCGTTTCCGAAATATTTTCACCTATTAGCGGCAAAGTTTCTGCGATTAACGCTGAGCTAAATACAGCTCCGGAAACAATCAATACAGATCCTTATGGGGCTGGTTGGCTATTCGAAGTAATAGCTGAAACTGAACCTTCGAACCTTCTTTCAGCCTCAGATTACGCCGCAATTACGGCTTGACCCACGGGGCGCATCCCTCTAGTGTCACCCTTAAGTTCAAGGTGAGCCTGAAATTGAGGCGTGAAGGGGGTTATACGTGTCAGCAGCAGAAAATGAACGCGAATTAACGTCAACACTCAATTTAGGTCTTCGGAGCATAGGTACACCCGGAATCATTTCAGCTGCCGAGAATTTTCTACAAAAATCAGATTCATCAGTAAAGTCGATGATTGATGAAATTTGTTCTTCTGATTCAAAGAGAGCAATGCTCGTAATACATCGTGGCCCTTCACAAGGTTCTCGTTTCTTATTAGATACAGATGAGATATCTATAGGTCGTTCCCCCGAGAGTGATGTGTTTTTGGATGATGTCACAGTGTCACGAAAGCATGCCCGCATCGTAAGAAAAGCAGATGAATTTTCAATTATTGATCTACATAGTCTCAATGGAACATATGTGAATTCACATTCAATTACAACACATCTTCTTAACATGGGTGATGAGTTGCAGATTGGAAAATTTCACGCCCTATTTTTTGGAAAACCACATATTAATTCTTTAGGGGAGAAGCAATGAGCGTTCCAGCACGCGCGTATTTAAGTATCGGAGAAGTTCTTACCAAATTGAGTGGAGATTTCCCTGACATAACTATTTCAAAGATTCGCTTCCTTGAATCTGAAGGATTGATCGATCCGCAAAGAACTCCATCTGGTTACCGCAAATTCACCGGGACAGACCTCGAAAGACTTCGTTATGTACTATTGGCCCAACGAGATCAGTATTTACCATTGCGAGTTATTAAAGAGAATCTGGATGCCTTGGACCGTGGTTTGCAACCCGCTCCGGTATCCGGAGGCGTTGCTGTTCCTCGACCATCGTTAGCAAGAGTTGATGGAGAGATTGCACCTTCAGCTTTTGGGGAATCTAGTGATATTCGTTTATCTCGGGAAGAGTTACTCAAAGCAAGTGGGCTAACAGAAGATGCTTTGGTAGAACTTGAATCTTTCGGTCTCATAACCCCACGGGGTCGCCATTACGATGGGGATGCACTTGCCGTTGCAAGAGCAGTTGCGGAGATGAATTCTTTTGGTATCGAACCTCGACACCTTCGCTCTTTCAAATCAGCGGCTGATCGCGAAATTGGATTAATTGAGCAGGTAATCACTCCATTAACTCGACAAAAAAATGCGGAATCCAAAGCGCGAGCCGAAGAAGTACAGAAAGAGATTGCTTCATTATCTATTCGCCTGCACGCGTCATTAGTACGTGGCGGCTTAAATCGACTCCGATAATCTTTCCTTTAGATTATGAGTATGGTTGCTATGCAAGTAGTTGGAGTCAGAATTGAGATGCCCTCTAACCAGCCCATTGTCTTGCTCAAAGAAATCGATGGGGTTCGTTTCCTTCCAATATGGGTTGGAGCTGTAGAAGCAACGGCAATCGCTTTCGCACAACAAGGTGTAATCCCTCCAAGGCCTTTGACACATGATTTGATGCAGGACATTGTGGAATCTCTAGATGCGACTCTTACCGCAATTCAAGTCACAGCTATCGAAGAGGGCGTTTTTATGGCTTCGCTATTGATTCGTAATCACGATGGCAGCGCAGTAAGTGTTTCTGCCAGACCATCTGATGCGATAGCACTAGCACTTCGAACGCACAGCAATATCTTGGCTGATTCTGATTTACTCGATAACGTTGGGATAGAAATCCCTGATGATGTTGCCACGGACGCTCTTAACGCCTCAGGTGAGAGTTCGGAAATGGAGAGGTTTCGAGAATTTCTCGATCAGATCAACCCAGAAGATTTTGCCGGGTAGACAATGCCTATACGGGAACTCTCAACCTCAACTATAGGTTTTGGGAGTGTCGCAACGGGGATTTACCCTTGTAAGAGCCTATTCTTAGGACACTCCCCAAGAGAATTGAGTTTCCCCTCATGACGTCAACGCCAGACTTCGAACTCATCGGTTATCGCGGCGCTACAGCGTGTTCTGCTGCTGGAATTAGCTACCGTCAGCTCGATTATTGGGCGCGCACCGGATTAGTTGAACCAAGCATTAGGCCTGCAGGGGGATCGGGTTCTACTCGCTTATATGGCTTCCGTGACATCCTGGTTTTAAAAATAGTTAAGCGCTTATTGGATGCAGGAGTTTCACTTCAAAATATACGTACAGCTGTTAATCATTTGCGTGAACGCGGAGTAACAGAGTTAGAACGCATTACTTTGATGAGCGATGGCGCCTCTATTTACGAATGCGCAAGTGCAGATGAGATTGTAGATTTATTAGCCGGCGGCCAAGGTGTTTTTGGCATCGCTGTTGGGAAAGTTTGGCATGAAGTTGAGGGATCGCTTTCAATGCTCTCAGGCGAAATCGACGGAAGCATCGTGGGTGGCGAAGGTAACGACGAATTATCTCTACGTAGAAAGCGTAAAGGCGCCTAAAGAGGTTTATTCTTCCCCCAGGGGTTTCATATCAGTAAGGGGATAGAAGAAATGTCACGCGAAGAGCAATTTTCGTCATATGCGCAATATTCATCTTTTGAACGTAGACATATCGGTCCCACATCTTTGCAGGAGAATGAACTTCTAAAAGCTTTAGGATATTCAGATTTAACTTCATTTATCAGCGATGTAGTACCACGTAATATCGAAATGGCCAAAAAATTGAGTGATGCACTGCCCCTACCTCTTAATGAAGTTCAGGCTATTGACTCTTTACGTGAAATAGCAGATAAGAATTTGGTCTTTAATTCATTTATTGGATGTGGCTACTACGGAACAATTACACCACCAGTTGTTCTAAGAAATGTTTTAGAGAATCCGGCTTGGTACACCGCTTACACACCATATCAACCAGAAATTTCTCAAGGTCGACTAGAAGCACTCTTTGCCTTCCAAACCGCGGTCTGTGATCTAACTGCTCTACCAATTGCAAATGCGTCTATGCTGGATGAGGGAACAGCTGCTGCAGAAGCTATGACTTTGGCTCGAAGATCTTTTAAGGGTAGCGATGATGCTGTGTTCTTAATTGAGAAGAATGTACATCCACAAACCAAGGCTGTTATAGCCACACGTGCCAAACCTCTAAATATCGCAATAGAAGAGTTTGATTCGAATCTAGGAATAGAGACTGAATCTGAATATTTTGCTGCCTTCGTGCAATATCCAGATACAACGGGTTCGGTTGATGATTACTCACAGATTGCAGAACAAATTCACGCCAACAACGCGTTTCTTATTGCGGCAACTGATCTTTTGTCTTTAACTCTTCTCAAACCACCTGGGGAGTGGGGAGCGGACGTAGCAATCGGATCGGCTCAAAGATTTGGTGTTCCTATGGGATTCGGCGGTCCACACGCTGGGTTCATGGCTGTTCGCAACGGATTAGAACGGTCTATGCCAGGACGCCTTATTGGTCAGAGCGTAGATGCACATGGCAACCCTGCTTTTAGATTGGCACTGCAAACACGTGAACAACATATTCGCAGAGATAAAGCAACTAGCAATATTTGCACAGCGCAAGTTCTTCTCGCGGTAATTAGTGCATTTTATGCAATGTGGCACGGACCGGCTGGTCTGAAATTGATAGCTCAAAGAATTCATGATCAAACGAATTCTCTTGCAAATTCACTTAAGAAGAAGAATTACGAGGTGGTCAATAAGTCTTTTTTTGACACACTAACAATAAAAGTACGTGATGCAAATATAATTCATCAAGCAGCTTTCGACAATCAAATAAATTTGCGAGTTATTGATTCAGAGCATGTTGGAGTTTCGTTAGACGAAACCACAAATGATCAAACGCTTTCAAAACTATCGCAAGTGTTTGGTATTGAAATCATAGAAGAACAAAATTCCGTTTGTTTTGACTCAAGATTAAAGAGAGAATCTAGATACCTGCAGCACCCTGTTTTTAATACCAATCATTCTGAAACTGCAATGCTTCGTTATATTCGAACACTGTCTGATCGTGATTTAGCCCTAGATCGAACAATGATTCCGTTGGGTTCATGCACCATGAAGCTAAATGCTACTACTGAAATGCAAGCGGTAACCTGGCCAGAATTTTCTTCCCTGCATCCATTTGCTCCGATAAATCAAACCGTAGGTTCGAGACAATTAATCCAAGAACTTTCGGACTGGTTGGTGGCAATTACTGGTTATGACGCAGTGTCTTTGCAACCGAATGCAGGTAGCCAGGGTGAGTTTGCAGGTCTGCTTGCTATTCGCAATTACCATGACAGCAGAGGTGATCAAAACAGAACAATCTGTTTAATTCCATCCAGCGCTCACGGAACTAATGCTGCTAGCGCTGTTATGGCAGGAATGAAGGTTGTTGTTATTGCATGTGATGACCATGGAAATGTAAGCCTTGAAGATCTTCGTGCAAAAATTGCTGAGTATGAATCCACATTGGCTGCACTGATGGTTACTTATCCTTCCACGCACGGTGTTTTTGAAAGTGCGATTTCTGAAATTTGCGAAATGGTTCACGATGCTGGTGGTCAAGTTTATGTTGATGGAGCGAACTTGAACGCCCTTGTTGGACTTGCACAACCTGGAAAATTTGGAGCAGATGTTTCGCATCTCAATTTACATAAAACGTTCTGCATCCCCCATGGTGGTGGGGGACCAGGAGTTGGTCCGGTTATTTCAAGAGCGCATTTAGCGCCGTTCTTGCCTAATCATCCCTTTGATGCAATGGCAGGTCCAACAACAGGACCTGGCCCAGTAAGTTCTGCACCATATGGATCGGCAAGTATTTTGCCGATTTCCTGGGCTTACATTCGTATGATGGGGGGAGCAGGACTCACACACGCAACGCAAATAGCTATTTTGTCTGCTAATTACATTGCGATGAAGTTAAATCCTTACTATCCAGTTTTATATACCGGTGATAATGGTCGAGTTGCTCATGAATGTATTCTGGATTTACGTGGGATAACTAAAGACTCTGGAGTAACCGTTGATGATGTTGCAAAAAGATTAATGGATTACGGCTTCCATGCTCCAACTATGAGTTTTCCAGTTGCCGGAACATTGATGGTTGAACCAACAGAGAGTGAAAACATTGCTGAAATTGATAGATTCATATCTGCCATGATTTCAATTCATGGAGAAATCATGGATGTTCAAAATGGAGTTATTTCCCACGAGGATTCTCCTTTAGCTCATGCACCGCATACATCTGGAGATGTGGTTTCAAGTCAATGGGATCGAAAATACCCTCGAGAAGTTGCTGCTTTCCCTGAGATGTTGGATGGTTTTATTCCAGGGGAAATTATCGGAATGCGCGGCAAATATTGGCCTACAACTGGTCGAATAGATGGAGCGTTCGGAGATAGAAACCTCATTTGTGCCTGCCCACCGATTGAAGCATTCGCCGAGTAATTAGATACGGCAGAGCCATAGCATCTAGGTTTTTAGTTACTTAACATAATGTAACTTATCGGCGTTAATCCTAAAAATGCGCTGAAAGCCCCAGATACTCACGCGGTAAAAAGCCTCCGCAACAATGCTCTTGCTCATCTTTGAAACTCCGTCGCGTCGTTCGACAAACTGTATTGGATGTTCAAAAATCCTTGCATTCAATGATACGCAGGCACGAATCATTTCGATTTGAAAACAGTAACCATTTGATTGAATAGCAGAAAAATTCATTTTCTGAAGCAGATCTAGATCATAGATACGTAAGCCACCCGTTAAATCTTTGTAAGGAAGACCTAAGCATTTTCGGGCATACCACGTACCAAATTGTGAAAGAAATTGTCTGTGAAAAGACCAATTAGTAACGGACCCACCTTTTATCCACCTAGTTCCCATAACCACGTCGTAACGCCAACACAACTCAACCATTTGATTGAGATTTTCCACCGAATGGGACCCATCTGCATCCATAGTTGCAATCTTCTTGTATCCCATATCGCAGGCGGTTTTGAAACCGGATATATATGCATTACCAATCCCTTTCTTATAACCATTATCAATTACTCTGACGTGCGGATAGGCCAACTTCTTCACAATGGAGGAAGTACCATCCGGAGAATCATCATCTATGACAATTACATCAATAGATAATTTCTGAAGATTCTGTAGTAGCTCAACTATTGATTGAGCTTCGTTGTATGTGGGAATTAGGAGCGCAATCTCATACATAACGTCGCCTTTTACCTATGTAGAGTACTAACGACATTAGGAACACAACCAGAGCTGACCAATTGCCCAAACGACTACTCAGCGTTAATGACTCAATCAAATCTACATTGCTGTTGAGATAGGCTGGTTCATTTTGTTTGGTTATATGCTTGATCTGCCCCAAATTGTCGATTATTGCGGATACACCAGTCGTTGAAACGCTTATCAACCAGCGATTATTCTCGATAGCGCGAATGCGCGAGATATTCAACTGCTGCATACTCTGAGCGCTGCTTGCAAATGTTGCGTTATTTGTTTGGACTAGAAGAAGATTCGAATTTTTTGATATTGACCTTACGGCGGCATCATTGATAACTTCGTAACAAATAATGGGCGCAGCCTTTACATTTTTAAAGTGATGTAAAACTACATCGTTACCCGGGACAAAATCAGTAACATTATTTGCTAAAGGGGAGATTTTAGATGCAAATGATCGTAAAGGTATGTATTCACCGAAAGGGGTTAAAACCCGCTTTTTATATATACTCTGTACTTCACCCTTTGAATCCCACATCATCGAAACGTTTTCTGGCCCTTGCGGCGTATCTAGCACCGCTCCCACGATTATTGCAATTGAGTGAGATCGTGCAATTTCTGAAACTCGCTTACCGACTTCAGGGTATTTAAAGGGGTCAACATCAACAGAATTTTCGGGCCATACGATTACGTCAGGTTTGCGAGGAATGCGCTTTAATGCGACATCTGTTTCCCTCACGTGATACTTGAAAACTTCTTTGGCGCGAGAATTAAAGTCAAAACCTAATTGTGGAACGTTACCTTGAATACCCAGAATGGAAGCACTCCCCTGGCTTGAGCTACTCACTGGCCAAATAAAGATCAATGATGTGAAAACTAATATCAACGCTACCGACAATAATTGTGCTCGAGCCCATAACAAATAGAAAGCTATACCGAGAAGAATTGAGATGAAACTTAGGACCGAGTCACCTAGAAATGCCGCAGTAAAACTAAATGGTGCATTTGCCTGACTAAAAGATAGTCGATTCCACCCAAAACCACCGAAAGGAATAATTGATCGTAATTCATCCGCAACCAGCAAAATAGGTGCTATCAGCCAAATCCTGGAATAACGATCTCGTTTAAAGGATATAAATCCAAGTGGTAGATAGAAAATCGACTGTAATACAACCAAAAACAAGACTGGAATTAATCCTACATATGTACCAGACCAGTTAAGAGTTAAATAATTAAATACGAAACCAAAGATAAATGCAATCCTGAAAGAATTTCTCGTCTTTGTAACCGAGTAAAGAAAAAAAGCTACCGCAACCGGCAGAAGAAACCACCAATTCAAAGGCGCATAGGCACCGGATAAAATTAAACCGGAGATAATGGCCGTGAAAACACTCACCATCCTAGCGATGCAATCAATCGATCAATACTTGCTCCTAAACCGTACTTCTTTTGCAAAGCATAGATATCTGAAAGATCGTCGGGTTTCATTGGAAGCTGCAGATCAATATTTGGCAATGCCACATCACGTGCGCATTGAACCAATGTAGGTGCGATCTCTAAATATTCTTGACCTTCTAGAATCTTCTTAATCAGGTTTGCACTTAAAGAGTTGTGACCGTTTTTTGCACCTTGTATAACTTCAGTGACATTTGCAAAATTGTTACAGATCAATGCGGCACCCTTTTCACCAATGCCTTTTACACCGGGTAAGCCATCAGATGGATCTCCGCGAAACATCGCAAAAAGGGAATACCTATCCCCTGGTATTTCATATTTCTTCTCAATCCACGCTAAATCTACGAGATCATGTTGAGATATACCCTTTGCAAGATAAACGATTTTTACGTCTTTAATATCATCAACAATCTGAAACATATCTCGATCACCAGTTACAACTCTAATTGGACCTTTTTCTTTTTCCGCGAAAGAGGCCATCACATCATCAGCTTCGAAATCGTCAACTCCAACTATTGGTATACCGAACGCATCGAGAATCTCCATCAGAATTGGAATCTGAGGTGCTAATAAATCGGGTTCTTCTTCGCCACCTTCTTCATCTAAACGATTAGCTTTGTACTCTGGGAAGAGATCCACTCTCCAGGTAGGGCGCCAGTCACCTTCAATGCAAGCAACTAATCTGTTTGGTTTATAAAGCGAAATAAGTCGAGCGCTCATATCGAGATATCCACGTACCGCGTTAACCGGAGTTCCGTCTGGAGACATTAAAGAATCAGGCATGCCATAAAAGGCTCGATACCAAAGAGAAGCGGAATCTAGGAGCATTAAACTCATATATCCCCCAATAAATACGTTACAACACCGCGGTCTATTGATTTTACAGCTTGCCTACATTTCTTATTGAGTTCCGGAGCTGCATTTGCAATTTGGCCGAGCAGATCAATTAATTGCTTAGTTGAGCGCACAAAATCTCCTACTGACATCTCTGATCCCTTAAGCACTTGATTCAAAGTAGCCCCATTGGCCCATCGGTAGATCATGTAACAGAATCCAAAATCCGGTGATCTCTGCGTTTTTACACCAACTTCGATCTCAAGTTCTTCAAGTTCGGCCCACACCCGGGTGATTGAAGATAAAACTTGAGCCACGGTATCCGTTGGTATCTTCGGTGATACATCATCCTGACTTCTTGACTCAAAAATCATCGTGGATGCAACACTAACTAATTCGGCCGGATTGAGTTCATTTAGTAATCCTCGGCGAATACTTTCCGTCAGTAAAAGGTCAGATTCAGCGTAGATCTTTGAAAGAATTTGACCTTGTGGCAGCAGTTTTTCGCCTTCGATATAACCCAACAAAGTCAGTACATGACAAATCTTGTCAAAAGTCTTCGCGATAACATGAGTTCGGTTCATTACGCGATTATTCAAACCTTCATTTTCGCGAATCAACCTATCCGCACGTTCAGCATAACGTGCGTGTGATTCACGGTCATTACATGCATGGCATGGATGATTCTTCATTCTACGACGAAGATCATTGATTTCTGATTCGATGTGGACCTTTTGCTTATTATCAAATGATCTTTTCCCCCCGCGCTTACTTAGCAAGGCTTCAAGATCCTTTATTTCGCGACGAAAACGAGCGTACTCCGCAAAATCTCCAAGGTGGCAATTAGCCTGTTGAAGCAACTCATCTATACCGCTTTGATTTCGCTTCTGTTGTTTTACCAATCCAATAACAGCTCTATCAGCCTGAAATTGAGCAAAGGAGGATTCAAGAGATCCGCGCGCTCTTTCTCTACCAAACCGAGCAATCAAATTAACTGCCATGTTATAGGTCGGCGAAAATGATGATCTCAGCGGATAGGTTCGAGTTGAAGCTAATCCGGCTGCTGTTGCTGAATCAATACTTGGCGACCATTGAATAACTGCGTTTCCCTCAATATCAATACCCCGTCGACCCGCTCGACCAGTTAGTTGGGTGTACTCCCCTGGTGTAATTGGTACATGGGCCTCGCCATTATATTTAACAAGTTTTTCAAGGACCACAGTTTTAGCCGGCATATTGATTCCTAAAGCCAAAGTTTCTGTTGCGAAAACAGCTTTAACCAAACCACGCTGAAATAGATCTTCAACTGCTGATTTGAAACTGGGCAATAAGCCAGCGTGATGTGCCGCGATTCCTCGTTCAAGTGCCGACAACCAATTTGCATGACCCAGTATTTCCAAATCTTCCTGCGCTAAATGTTGGGTGTAGCTGTGTGCTATTTCTAGAATTTCCTTTCGCTCATCAGCATTAGTTAATCGTAATCCTGCCTGTAAACATTGGTTTACAGCCGCATCGCATCCAATTCTGGAAAATATAAATGTTATTGCAGGAAGAAGTCCCATGCGATCTAGTTTGTCTATTATTTCGGCTCTCGATAAGCGATTTGAATCGTCAATCCATCTGGATTGACGTGAATTTCGATGTTTAACTTTACGAAGAGCTTCATTCTCTAATTTTAGAATTTCAGAGTTAATTTGACCCGGTTTTGTAAATAGATCAACTAACTTATTCCCGATAAGCACATGTTGATATAATGGAATGGGTCGAATTTCACTAACAATCACATCTATGGTTCCTCGAACTTCACCGAGCCATTCACCGAACTCTTCGGCGTTTGAAACAGTGGCTGATAACGAAATTACCTGAACGCTTTCCATTAAATGAATTAGAACTTCTTCCCAAACTGCGCCACGAAACTTATCAGCCAAATAATGAACTTCATCCATTACAACTGAGCCCAAATTAGTTAAGGTGGAAGATCCTTGATAGAGCATATTTCTCAGAACTTCGGTAGTCATAACTAGAATAGGAGCATCGCTATTTTGATTTGTGTCGCCGGTTAATAGCCCGACACTTTCATTGCCAAATCGTTCAACAAATTCTTGGTATTTTTGATTAGAAAGTGCCTTTATTGGTGTTGTGTAAAAACATTTCTTCCCTTTCTGCAAGGAACGATATGCAGCAAATTCACCAACAACAGTCTTGCCTGCGCCTGTAGGAGCAGCTACAAGAACTCCATGACCATCTTCAACGCTATTACATGCGGCAACTTGAAAATCATCAAATGCGAAATCAAAGGAAGCAATGAATTCTTGAGTTATCGGGTGAGAGTTGCGCTTCTTCGCTGCTGCAAAATTATCCGCTGGAGACTTTACCTTTTCCATGTTAGACCCGCGCCTGCTACACATTCAGCGCTAACTGGCAATGAACCTATTCTTTCACCGTCTGCATAGGCTACGGCTTTAGAATTAATTCTTATCTTTTTTGACCTATAGATTTTCACTTCGGGATGGTGAATATGGGTACCTGAGTAAACCTTGGGAAAAACTCTTATGAACTCAAATTTTGAAATAGGCTTCAAAATCATCACATCAAAAAATCCATCCGTAAGCGATGCATTCGGACACACTTGCATGCCGCCACCATAACTGGATCCATTACCTACTGCGATCAGCATTGCATCTGTCGTAATGGTGCGATCGTCAAGTTCTATTTCAAAATAGGAAGGTTTAAATAGCGGTAATTCAAGAGCGATAGCAACGTTGTACTTAGCGGGTCCTTTTGGCCACTTTAATGTATTTGCTTTCTCGTTAACTGTGGAGTCAAATCCTGAAGAAAGGACTGCTCCAAACCACTCTCCATCGACTATACCCAAATCGATTGGAGTTGAATCAGTAGTGGTTATGAAATCTAGCTGCTTCTCAAGTTGATCTAAGGGCCACTTTAATGCCCTAACAAAATCATTACCTGTGCCGGCCGGAATAACTGCAAATGGAACTTGAAGTGGAACCACGGATTGAAGAACCAAATGCGCTAATCCATCACCTCCAACTGCCAAAACTCCAGGACATTGAGAATTTAAAGCCAAGAATCTTTGGAGATCGGAGGCTACATTCTCCGCGGAAATATTCGAAATTATCTGATACTTAAGATCGTTCTTTGAAAAATAACCGATAACAGATTTACCGATATCCGCGCCTTTACCTTGTCCAGACGTGGGATTTATAACAATAGCCCAAGGTGAACTAGACATTATCTAGGTTCTTCCTATCTCTTCGCCGATCATTGAGCAGAGCAAAAACCCCAGCCAGGAAATATAGGGCGATCAAAGGAACTGCTAACAACCCCATTGTTAATGGGTCAGACGTCGGCGTGAAGGCAGCGGTGAAAAGAACGATTGAGAAGACCCATATACGCCAAGGCTTGAGAATTGTTATACCTCTCAAAAAACCAATGAGATTCAAACTAATTAAGAAAACTGGAAGTTCGAACGCCAATCCAAAGGGCAAAATTACT
>Ga0214923_10006410_pt1 | contig 13244 bp, 7 predicted proteins | sample LL1510_MetaG_FD_177993 | JGI IMG/M metagenome (GOLD analysis project Ga0214923, IMG submission 177993) | Freshwater microbial communities from Lake Lanier, Atlanta, Georgia, United States - LL-1510 | ecosystem: Environmental > Aquatic > Freshwater > Lake | place: USA: Georgia | collected 2015-10-15
AATGGACGAGACCGGCAGAAGAAGAGAAAAGCAAATAGGGTACAATAAAAAACATGGCATCATTCCCCGAACCGTACATAAAAATATTGATCAGATAATGGCTCAGGGTTCGGTGCTTGATATTCGGGGATATGATCCGTCAAAACCATATGCTTTGCAAAAAGACGAGGACCTGGTTTCTTACGTAGCGGAAGAACAGGCAAGTTATTCAACCATTCCTCAGATAGAAAAAGCCATTTCCGTAACTAAGAAGCAAATGGAAAAAGCCGCCCGCGATCTCGATTTTATTGAAGCTGCCAGATTGAGAGATGAAATGTTTCGTTTACAAAAAGAGAGAGAAAAAATGTTACAAGCGGGATAGTCTTTTGATAGGCAATTGGTATCTTGTACAATAAATCCTCCTCAATCTATTATATGAAAAAATTTCGAATGCTGTTATTCGCAGCGCTCTCAACTTTGTTTATCCATCCAATTACCGCACAGGAAATTGATACAGGCTATAACCAAAAGATAAAAGCATTTACTACCGACCCGAGATTTTTACCGGAGTCTGTTCTGAATTTGTATTCCCATACAAAATTGCCATCACCGGAAAAACATTTTGGAAATATTATCGGGGCTCCCGGAATAATGCATACTACCCGAGAGATTTATGGATATTATCAGCGGCTAGCCGCAAACTCTTCGAAATTGCGCATGTTTCAGGTAAGCACAACAGAAGAATCAAGGCCCATATATCAGGTAGTAATTGCTGCAGAAGAAACTATCCGTCAACTCGATCTACAAAAAAAACAACTTGCATTATTAGCTGATCCCAGAAAAATCAGCAGTGCTGAAGCAACGCAGCTAATCAATACAACCCGACCGGTATTTTATTTAAATGCGGGGTTACACTCTCCTGAAATGGGTTCACCGGAAATGCTGATGGAGTTGGCATATCGATTAATCACTTCCGAATCGCCGGCGATACAATCAATATTACAAAAGGTAATAGTAGTAATCAATCCGGTTGCAGAGCCGGATGGAAGAGACAAGCAAGTAGACTGGTATTATCGTTATACCAAATCTCGGAATACATTTGAAGATGGTTTTCCTCGCTCGGCCCCCTACTGGGGTAAGTACGTTTATCACGATAACAACCGTGACGGAATTCAGGTTTCACAGGCACTTACGAATGCAATTTTTAAAATGTATTATGAGTGGCATCCAACAGTAATGCTAGACCTTCACGAGTCGGTACCGCTGATATATATGAGCACAGGAACGGGTCCGTACAACGAAACCATTGACCCTATCACTATAGGCGAATGGCAGGTGATGGCCAATCATGATATTACTACGCTTGCTGCACAGGGTTTGCCCGGAGCATTTACCTGGGCTTTTTATGATGGATGGTATCCGGGCTATGGAATATGGGTTGCCAACAACCACAACTCGATAGGAAGGTTTTATGAAACATTCGGAAATGCAGGAGCCAACACGTATTTGCGTGATTTATCTGACAGCAAATATGCAGGAGATGCGGTAACCAGTCGCGAATGGTATCGACCCGACCCCGCAACGCCATTGGTAAACTGGTCGTCGAGAAACAATATTAACTATATGGAAGCAGGCGTATTGGCCTCGTTAACGTATACGGCAGACAATGCCCAGCAACTATTGAAAAATTTTTATCAGAAGGGGGTTAATAATATTCAACGTGGAAAAAAAGATAAGCCTGGTTGTTTTGTGATTCCTGCAAATCAGCAGGATCCTGCAATGGTGGCGTATCTGATCAATCAATTACAAAAGCAACATATAGAAATCCATCAGGTAGATACGGGAAAACAAAAAAACGATTACGTGATTTTATTGGATCAGCCCTATCGTAATCTGGCAGTTTCGCTGTTAACGAAGCAGTCGTTCCCCAAGGAAGCAAAATTTCCGCCCTATGATGATATTGCATGGACAATGGGCTATTTGTATGGTGTAAGTGTTTTACAGGAAGATAGTGTTCGGTTTTTGAGAAGCAATCTTCGGCAGGTTAACGAGCCGGTAGTCTATAAAGGAAAAATCAGCGGCATCGGAAATCAATACTTATTGAAATATACAGCTCAGCAAAAAGTCCTGGCAGCAGCGTATTCAATACAAAAAAAGTTGCCAAACGTAAAGCAACAAATACTTTCCGAAAAATGGATGGTAACGCCGGGGAAGGATAGCGCATTAACGGGAAGCATTTATTGGGAGGGGTTAAGCAAGGAAGACGCTCAAACAATTGCCCAACAATTTGAATTGGATTTACAACAAGTTTCGGCCATTCCATCAAACATAAAACGCAAAGAATTACAATTACCACGCGTTGGCATTTATCATACCTGGTATAATACGCAGGATGAAGGTTGGGCAAGATATACTTTTGAGCAAATGGGGGTACCTTATGTCTCTTTACAAAAAGACGACCTAAAACGCGGTAATCTGAAAAACAGATTTGATGTAATATTAATTCCGAGAACCGGAGGAAGCGCCAGTGATTTTGTAAATGAAATTGATAGTCGTTTCGGTCCGATGCCTTATACCAAAACTGAAGCGTTTCCCTCGCATGGGTTTCCGGATTCAACAACAGATATGACTGGCGGGCCCGGGTTTGCCGGAATGGCGCAGCTGCGTATGTTTGCGGAACAAGGGGGCTTAATTATAAGCTTGGATAACAGTACTAAGATTATGGCGGAAACCGGTTTGGCTGATGGACTAGAGCCTTATGATGCTGCCGGACTGTTTCATCCGGGATCAATCGTTATGGCGAAAGTTCGTCAGTCTGGAAGCCCGGTGTTAAATGGGTATCCGGCAAGCTTTCCTATTTTTAGGGGGAATGGACCGCTGTTGCAGGTAAAAAAATATGATAGAGGAAATCTCTTGTTACAGTATGGAAACAAGCCATTGAAAGATGAGGTAGAATATGAGGGGCCTGTTATGGGCGCTGCTCCAAAAGTGTCAGCTAAAGCAGCAGAAAAGCCGAATGCAGAAGTTCCCTATTTGATATCGGGAATGGTAAGAAATGAAGCAACCATTATTGGACAGGGAGCAATCTTTCAAATCGCTATAGGGAAAGGAGGGTTGATAGGATTTACATTCGATCCGCTCCATCGCTTTTTAAATTTGCATGAAGCGCCGCTAGTATGGAATTGTTTACTCAACTGGAATCAATTAACCGGAAAATAAAAAATTAAATATGAATGGAATAAACATTGGTCCATTGCTGATGCGGGTAACCTTATTGGTAGTGTTCCCCTTTGTAGTAGTGGCACAAACGAATGCAGACAAACGATTTGCCGGAATGGAGGCAACTATCAAACAGGTGCTTGCTGATCAGCATGCTGCCGGGGTGGCGGTTGCAGTTGTTGAAAAAAATAAAATAATTTTTGCCGGGGGCTTTGGCTATAGAGATTATGAAAAGAAAATACCCGTAACTCCTACAACGCAGTTTGCCATTGGCTCCTGTACAAAAGCGTTTACGGCAGCTTTGCTGGGAATATTGCAAAAAGAATATAGTATTGACTTTGACAAGCCGGTATCGCAATATTTGCCGGGAATGAAATTTTATAATAACGAACTCACTTCTCAGGTTACTCTAAGAGACATGATGAGCCACCGTACCGGATTGCCTCGGCACGACCTCAGTTGGTACATAGATCCTGACAATCGAGATGCGCTGGTTAAGCGAATACAATATATGCAACCAAGCGCCCCGCTGCGTCAGCGTTTTCAGTATAACAATTTCATGTTTTTATTGCAGGGAGTTGTTGCGGAAAAGCTAACTGGAAAAAGCTGGGAAAGCAATATTGCAGCCAGCATTTTTCAGAAAATTGGTATGAAGCAATCTAATTTTTCTGTCAACGATCTTGCAAAATATAATGAGCCGGCAATTGGTTATAACGTTCTGAAGGATTCCCTAATTCATAAGATGAAGTATTATGATATTGATGGAATGGGCCCAGCCGGGAGTATCAATAGCACTGTGCTTGATATGGCACAATGGCTTAGAGTTTGGATTAACGGCGGAAAGTACAACGATTCTGCCTTGCTGCCCTCAAATTATATTGCAGAGGCTACGAGCTCTCAAATGATTGCTGCGCCGGGATCGCCGGTTACAGAAAAGCCGGATATCCAATTCAACAATTATGGTTTTGGCTGGTTTCTCACCTCTTATAAAGGACATTATCGGGTAGAACACGGTGGCAATATTGATGGATTTAGCGCCAGCACCAGTTTCTTTCCAACCGATAGCATTGGAATAGTTGTATTGTGTAACCAAAATGGATCAGCGGTTCCTTCTATCGTTCGCAATATGATTTCAGATAAAATTTTGGGTTTACCTTCATTTGATTGGAATAAAGACTTTACAACTGTCCAAAAGAAGGCGAAAGAAAAAACAAAAGAAGCTGAGAAGTCATTTACCAGCGGCAAAGTAAAAAACACATCCCCTTCACATTCGCTGGCTGACTATGTAGGAAAGTATTCAAATGATGCTTATGGAACTTTTCAGGTGATTAACCGGGGAGATTCGCTGTTTGCTAAATTAAAAAACATGGAATGGTGGCTCGGACATTTTCATTATGATTTGTTTTTGCCCTATGATACTGAAGAAGGAATTGATACAAGCAACCACTCTGCTATTCGTTTTCAGTTTAATTCTGGATTGCGGGGTGATATTGAATCGGTGTCGCTACATGGATTTGAACCTGCATTACCCGAGCCAATTGTTTTTATTCGTTCTAACATAGGAAAAACGATTGCTGCCGCTTCCCTTGAAAAATATGTGGGAGAATATTTGCTGTCGGGTATTACCATTAAAACGTACTTAAAATCCGGAGCGCTATATGTTTTTGTTCCCGGCCAGCCGGAATATGAACTAATTCCCATAGGCAATCATAAATTCGATTTTAAAGCGGTTAAAGGTTTTAGCGTGTTGTTTGATATGACTGAAAAAGACTGGCCTGCCGGGCTCACTTTTATACAGCCAAATGGAAATTTTAGGGCAACCAAAAAATAAGCGCCTGGATAGTAAGGCGCTTAATAAATTGGAGTTAGTTTATTTAATGGATGACAGGAATTCGCTGTTTTACGGCTGCCCATTTTGTTTGCAATTTGCTGAGGGCATCCAGGGAATGTTTCAGTGCCTCAAGTGATTGACTGGTGGGTAACCGGTCGGATTCTTGCCAGATATTGCCGATGCTTGCCAGCTGAGATTCGATGGTTGCAAAACCAGGTTCTTTATTGGTTGCCCCCCGCATCCTGCGTCCGCCAATACCTTCCAGTTCGGCTACTTCCTGCATCAGTTGTGCAATGAATGTAGGATCTGTTTTTCCATCAGGTTGGTAAGCTTTCATTTGCTGTTTTGCCAAAGCAATTTCAAGCAATGTTTGTTGTGCTGCTTTACGTGCTTGATAACAAGAAAGGGAAGCTTTATGCAATTCTTCCAATTGTGCCTGACTTGTTTTAACTCTTGGATCCATTTTTATGGTTAGTGGTTGCGTATAACTTTGTCCGTTTACAATGAGTGTAATTGTATAGTTGCCGGGCAATACCCAGGGAGAAGCTGTTTCGGGGTCGGTATTTTGATAAATGGCTGCAATAGGAAAAGAGGGTGAATTTTCCAGCGGAGGGTATCGAAGGTTCCAAACAAAGGTATGAGCACCTTTTTCACTAGATAATTTTTGTTGTGGTCGAATCCAATAAGTTGGAATATTGAGGTCTTCGGGAAGAGTATAGCCCTTATCTGTGCTGCTGATTCGTCGTACTACTTTTCCGGAAGCATCGGCAATTTCAATCAGCACCCCATCTTTAGCAGCCTGTTGCAGATAATAGTGAATGGCAACCCCGTCGGGAGGGTTTTCTCCTGCTGGCTCTTCCTGAGGCATAGGCGTGTCGGTATACATATTCCAGCGAACCCGATATGCTGTTGCTGGTTTATATAAGATGGCAGAAGATTTAGCGACAGTTTCAGTTAATTGACGAAGCGGATTTACATCATCCAGAATCCAAAACCCTCTACCATGGGTTCCAATTACCAAATCATCATCTTTAATAACCAAATCGCGAATAGAAGTTGCAGGCATATTCAAACGCAATGACTGCCAGTGTTCTCCATCGTCAAATGATACGTATACTGCATTTTCAGAGCCGGCATATAACAAGCCCTTTCTGGTTGGATCTTCGCGAACTACATTGATGGGCTCGTTATCTGGAAGCCCCTGTGTAATTAATTTCCACGATGTTCCTCCATCGCTGGTTTTGTAAATGTAAGGACGAAGATCGCTGCAGCGGATTCTGTTTACCGCGGCATAGGCACCTTGCGGATTAAAATGGCTTGCTTCCATTAACGACACCTTGCTCCACGATGTAATGGCAGCAGGGGTTACGTTTTTCCAGGTTTTTCCGCCATCGTTGGTTAGTTGAATAAATCCGTCGTCTGTACCAATCCAGAGGGTATTGATACTTTTAAAGGAGGGTGCGATGGTATAAATAACTCCCCGGCGCGGCATTTTTTTCAAATCTTCCGTAGTATAAATTCCTACGCTGGGGGGAATATCCCAGCTTTCTCTGGTGAGATCCGGGCTAATCACTTCCCAGCTATTCCCCTCGTTGGTGGTTTTAAATAAAACGTTTCCTGCGAAATACAATGTTTTTGGGTCGATGGGTGAAAACAAAACAGGTGCCGTTCTCAGGAAACGATATTTTCCTGAACGCACAGCTTCCGGAGCAATATTTTGTACCTGCCCGGTTCTTTTATCGAATCGGGTAATTTTTCCTCCGTAAATAATATTTGGATTCAGAGGATCAGGAGCCACATAGCCGTATTCCTCTACTCCTACCGGATGAAACTCCCGAAAGGTAATTTGTCCATCATTTCCCCGAGAGGCAACACTGGCAGAGCCGCTCTCTTGTTGACCACCATAAACATTATAAGGAAAATCATTATCGGTGCTAACATGATAAAATTGTGCAGTGGGCTGATTGTACCAGGATGAAAAGGTTTCTCCTCCGTTTACAGTAATAATTGCACCCTGATCAACAGCTAGTAACATAATTTTTGGGTTATTTGGATCTATCCATATCCGATGATAATCATCTCCTCCCGGAGCGCCTCGAAATGTTTGCCAATTTTTACCTCCATCTAATGACTTCCAGGTTACCACATTTGCTGTATAAACGATATCTGCATTCGTGGGATCAGCTTTTATTTCAGCAAAATCACTTCCCCTGCCCCAAAGTCTGGAATCTTTATTGATGTTAGCCCAGCTTTCTCCGGCATCATCACTCCGGTAAATTCCTCCATATTCTCCGGCATCCACCGTGGCATATAGCCTGTTGCTATTGGATGGAGCAATGCAAAATCCTATTCGGCCTAAACCCTGTGCGGGCGTTGGAAGTCCGCGTGTAAGTTTTGTCCAGGTGTTTCCGCCATCGATAGATTTAAACATCCCGCTTTCCGGACCATTCCAAGCACCATTTTCCCAGGGTCCTTGCCTGCCAGCCCACAAATCGGCATATAGTATATTGCTATTATTTGGGTCGAAGCTTACCTGAACAGCACCAGTATTTTCGTCTTTGTATAAAACACGCTCCCAAGTATTGCCTCCATCCAATGAACGATAAACCCCTCTTTCGGTATTCGGTCCGTAGGGGTGACCGAGAACTGCAACAAAAATTCTATTCTCGTTCTTGGGATCAATAATGATATTCCCAATTTGCTGGCCATTGCTAAGGCCCATGTTTTTCCATGTTTTTCCTGCGTCGGTAGATTTATATACTCCGTTGCCAATGGATAAGTCGGGTCGCTGAATTCCTTCCCCACATCCCACCAGTACAATGTTAGGGTTGGAAGCGGAAACAGTAACATCACCAACAGATCCGGTGCTTTCTTTATCAAAGATCGGTTTCCAAACCCGGCCATAATCGGTGGTTTTCCATACGCCTCCATTATTAACCCCAATATAAAACACACCGGGCTGTGAGGGAACACCTACGGCGCCAACAGTTCTTCCTCCCCGAAAGGGGCCGATCATCCGCCAGCGTAAACTATTGAAAAGTTGAGGTGAATAAGATTGAGCAAGCAGCTGAGTGCAGATGCAATGCACAAGCAGCGAGAAAAACATTTTTTTCATCGGAGTTGAGTTAAGTAAAAAATTGAAGAGCGGTTATAATTTTTCGTAAAGGTCTCGCAGTTTTTCTCGTGTCATAATTTGTTCCCAGTTTTTTCCCAACGCGTTTTCCCACAGTGGCTTCATTCCCAGGGAAACATCCATCATTTTATTGAAATCTTCTTCACTAAGGCCGGAACAAATACCGGAAGGAATTTCTATACCATTTTTTTCAACCATGTATTTAAATTCTTTTACACCCGCGGGATAATATGCTTCCAGGTGGTTCATAACAATGCAATTTCCAATCCCATGTTTGGTGCCCAGCAAATAACTGAGACCATAACTTACGGCATGCGCAACTCCTACCTGCGAGTAAGCAATGCTCATCCCTCCGGCGTAAGACGCCATCATTAACTGATCATCACAAGCGGGCGTCCATTCATTACTATCTACAAATACTTTTCTGCAAAGTTCCAGAGCCTTTTCTCCATAGCTTTTGCTGAACTCATTTAAGTAGGTTCCTTCCAAACTTTCGATACAATGAATGTAGCAGTCCATACCAGTATAGAAACGTTGATTGGCGGGAGCGTTGTGAGTTAGTTCGGGATCGAGGACTATTTGATCGAAGGGAGTAAAATCGCTATTCATGCCCAGTTTGCGGGTTGGGCCGGTTAAAACGGTAGTTCTGCTAACTTCTGCACCTGTTCCGCTAAGCGTTGGGATACCTACTTTGTAAACACCGGGAACTTTTACTAAATCCCATCCTTGATAATCGGCAGCGCTACCGGGATTGGTCATCATCAACGATACCGCTTTTGCTAAATCGAGCGTTGAGCCTCCCCCGATTCCTATAACTCCACTAATGGTTCCGTATTTTTCTTTTAAGGTTTGTGCCAGCGCATCTACTTGAGAGGTCTTGGGCTCATAAGTTACATCTGCAAAAATCAATTCATCCTTGCCTCTGAGCGGTATGCGGTTGCTAAGGGGTTGATTCTGAAAAAAATGGTCGAGTAAAAAAATCAAGGGAGCATCGCCTTTGCGATTTGGGGCTAGGATTTCATCTAACTGATGAAAGCATCCTCTGCCATAGATCACATATCCTACCATTTTAAAATTGCGAAAAGCTGTTGCCATGTTGCAAATCGATTTTTGTATAGTCAAAGATACAGGAAACGTCATCCCCGCATTCACCATTTCCGTTGCTAAGGATGTTGTAGCTTTTTTTCCAGCTCTTCCAGTGAAACGCCTTTGGTTTCAGGAACACGCGACAGCACCCAGATTAATTGTAAAACCATCATCCCGGCAAAAAATGCAAAAATAGGCCAAGGATTGTCTTTAAAAATACCGGTGTCTTTATCTAGAAAAATGGGAGTGATTAATGTGATGATAGCGGCAAAAACCCAGTGAACACTTGCGCCAAAACCCTGCCCTGCACTCCGAATTTTGGTTGGGAATATTTCAGCAATAAATACCCAAATAACAGCTCCTTGTCCAATGGCATGCGCAGAAATAAATAGTAAAAGAAAGGTCATTAAAAAAATGGCATTGGTGTGCGCATAAAAAGCATAGGCAACCATAGTTAAACTAACAATATATCCTAATGAACCAATAATAAGGAGGGTTTTTCGACCGAGCCGATCGATTAGGTATAGGCCAACGAAAGTAAAAACAAGGTTGGTACTGCCGATGGCAATTGAGTTAAAGAGCGATTCTTTAGTTGCTAATCCGGCCTGCTCTAAAATTTCAGGAGCATAATAAAGAATAAAATTAATACCAGAAAGCTGATTAAAAAAAGCAATCAAAAAAGCCAGCCAAATAATTTTACTATGTTTTGGGGTAAAAAAATCTCCCGAAGTGCTTGCTTTTTCTTGTTGACTGCTCTCAATTATTGCAGCCATTTCTGTATCAATATCAGCCACTCCAATTTGTTGCAAAATTTCTTTGGCTTTTTCGGGATTGTTCTGTTCTGTGAGCAGCCAGCGCGGACTTTCAGCGACACCCACTACCAAAAAAGTATAGATAAGCGAAGGCACCGCCAGAATACCCAGCATCCAACGCCAATCATTTTCTCCCCCTATGCCAATTAATAGATAGTTGCTGATAAATGCTACTAATATTCCAAAAACAATATTGAATTGGTATAAGGCAACCAATTTTCCTCGGGTTGCGGGTGTAGAGATTTCTGAAATATAAATAGGAGCCACTACTGATGAAACTCCAATCCCAATTCCCCCAACAAAGCGAAAAAAGGAAAACACATAAGGATTGCCGGCAAGCGCTGTTCCGAATGCAGATATTGCAAATAAAATGCCAACCCAAAGCAATACTTTTTTTCTGCCCCAGCGTTGAGTAGGAATACCGCCGAAAAGTGCTCCCAGAACGGTTCCCCAGAGCGCCATTGACATTATAAAAAATCCATGAAAAATCGGGGAAGTGTGCCAAAGGTCTTTGATGGGCTGATTGGCGCCGGAAATAACTACAGTATCAAAACCAAAAATAAATCCTGCCAGCGCAACTACTAAAGACCATTTTACGAGCATACTTTTTTGCATAGAAATAATTTATGCAGAAAGATAATGAAAATGGAAGAAAAGAATACGTTATTGCAGTAATTGTTCGGCCTTTAACAGGTCTTCTGGTGTATCTATTTCAACTCCCATATATTGGGTTAGAATCATTTTTATGGGAACACCGTTTTCGAGATACCGTAAACATTCTACTTTTTCAGCGGCTTCCAACGGAGTGATTTCCCAACTTGTAAAATGCATGAGGGCCGTTTTTCTAAAGGCATATACTCCAATGTGCTCATAATAGCAGGTGTCTGGAAGTATGGCTCGGGGATAGGGAATCACACTACGTGAAAAAAACAGCGAAAAGAAATTTTTATCTACAGCAACTTTTACATAATTGGGATCGTTGATTTGCTCGGGGTTTGTTATTCGCTGCATAAGTGAAGCAACCTGCACGCGAGCGCCATCGTCGCCTTCAAAAGCATTCAACAATTGTTCCAGGGCCACCTTATTAATAAAAGGTTCGTCACCCTGAACGTTTACTACTATATCGGCCGGAATATTTTCAACTGCTTCAGCAATTCGGTCGCTGCCACTCTCGTGCGCGCGTATGCTCATAATAGCTTTGCCGCCGTTCAAAACAATTTCCTGAAAAATCAGATCGCTGTCGGTAACTACATATACTTCATCAAACAGTGCAGTTGCAACGGTATTGTCGTAAGTGTGCCTAATAACGGTTTTCTTACCCAGTGGCTGCATTAGCTTTGCCGGAAATCGGGTGGCAGCATACCGTGCGGGAATCATGGCGATTTTCTTCATACAGATGTAAGCACTCAGCGATCGGTAGCGATCTTGTTATTAAATGGAATACCCAATTGATATTGCATATTTTCGTCTGTGCTATCATCTAAAACATCTAAACCATATCTAATTTCATTCATCGGGGTGTAGTGATAGGTACCGAAGAGCCGATCCCAAACGGAAAAAATATTTCCATAATTGGTATCGGTTTCCGGCCTTTTATAATGATGGTGCACTTTGTGCATATTGGGCGAAACGAGAATCCAGCTGATTGCTTTATCAATTGATTCAGGAAGCCGGATGTTGGCATGGTTGAATTGAGTAAGCACCACGCTTAAACTTTGATACATCATTACCAGCCAAATGGGGGTTCCAAGCAAGAGAACGCCTATAAGTGTAAACACAAAGCGGAAAACACTTTCTCCTGGATGGTGTCGATTGGCAGTGGTGGTATCTACATGCGTATCGGCATGATGTACCATATGAAACTTCCACATCCATTTTACTTTATGTTCTATATAATGAATAAACCAAGCGCCAACTAAATCCAGTAGAAGCAATCCTAATATCATAAATAGCCAATTCGGTAAGGCTACTATGTATAAGAGACCAAAATGATGCTGGCTAATATAATCACCTGCTTTCACCAATAAAAACGCAAGCGTGAAGTTTACAATAATGGTTGTGAAAGTGAAGAAAAGGTTAACGCCTGCATGTTTCCATTTTTGGTAAGAGAACTTAAATAGGGGGATTGCAGATTCAATCAGCCAAAAAAAACTAATGCCTCCTGCCAGAATCAGGGCGCGATGTAAACTGGAAATCCTTTCAAAATAATGAATAATTGCCTCAACCATATAGCATACATTATTTGCACAAGTTACGAACAAACATTGACTGCTTTATTCCTGTTTAATTTTTGCAATTCAAGACTGCTTTTCCGGAGAACGCCAACAAACTTGTCTCGATTGATAAAGCCGATATGGTTTTGATATAGGCAATGCCAACTAAGACTGAACTGTATCTACGAAAATAAAATGATTAGCTATTCAGCATCAACGGCATAACAAGCATTAGTAAATCTTCGCCTTCAGCTTGTTCGGATGGTTTGATGAGTCCGGCCTTGGAGGGAGTAGACAATTCGAGGCGAACATCTTCGGTATCAGCGGCATTCAACATTTCTATCATAAACTTCGCATTGAATGCTATTTGAAGGTCTTCGCCATTGTATTGACAACTCATGCGCTCATTCCCCTCAAAGCTAAAATCAATATCCTGCGCTGCCATATGCAATTCACTTCCAGAAATACTGAGTGCAACCTGATTGGTACTTTTATTACTGAATACATTCACCCTGCGTAATGCATTTTGAAAATCTGCTTTATTAACAGTAAGGTGGTAGGGGTTATCTGCGGGAATTACTACTTTATAATCCGGGAACCGCGCATCAATTAAACGACAAATCATTTGGGTTTCGCCATGACTAACAAAAAGGTGATTGGCATTATAGCTTACCGTAAGTGGCTCATCGTTGGCAGGTAATGCGTTTTTTAATAGGTTCAGCGGTTTTTTGGGAACGATAAAAGAATCATTTTTGGTTGCAGTGGTATCTGTCCTTTTATATCTTACCAGGCGATGAGCATCTGTGGCAACAAATTGTACGCTTTTGGGCGTTAACTCGAAGAATACCCCTGTCATTGCCGGACGAAGATCGTCGTTGCTAACTGCAAACAGGGTTTTATTTATTGCCGTAAGCAAGGCATTGCTCGTCATGGTAAAACTGGTTGTATCATCAGCCACCGGCTCTTTTGGA
>Ga0214923_10006413_pt1 | contig 13238 bp, 9 predicted proteins | sample LL1510_MetaG_FD_177993 | JGI IMG/M metagenome (GOLD analysis project Ga0214923, IMG submission 177993) | Freshwater microbial communities from Lake Lanier, Atlanta, Georgia, United States - LL-1510 | ecosystem: Environmental > Aquatic > Freshwater > Lake | place: USA: Georgia | collected 2015-10-15
ACGGATACATCGCAACAGATGATAAATCGAGAAAGCAAATCCAAAGAGAGTTTACTGAACCAGGACTAAGTGTATCGGAGACAACGAATATTATAAAAGTATATCCTCCAGTCATTCAAATAGCCCCTCCGCAAAATCTTCCTGTTGCTCCAGTGTCACTTCCTAATTTGCCTCAGCCCCAACAAGCCCCAAAGTGCCCTGTTACAGGGGAGATACGAATATGGAATGGAGCGTGTATGTCTCAATCAAGGATGGAGACTGAATTTAAATATTGGACAACTCCAAGTAGAGTATCTGAATTCAAGCGAAAAGGACAATATTACTCCAATATTGTGCCGAATCTCAGGCGACTTAACGAGTCATATCAAAAAGTAACTGGAAAACAATATCCGATACCGGCTTAATTTATAAACAGGAATGAAATAGAAGCAACCCTAACAGGATGGGATTCAAAAAGGCTGGGTCGCTAGTAGCAGTATTTATTTTAGCAGTTATGGTTGGTATTTTTACCAATTATCTGGCAAGTCAGATACGAATCGTAGGAGGGATCGAAGGATTTACGTCTACTGGAGAGAATGTTACTCGTAAAGATGTTCAAACTATAAAGTCATTCTTAAAATATCTATCATTTGATACTGTGAAAAACGAATTCCGCATTAATGCTCCTGGTGGATTATTTGTTGATAATAGTATACAAATAAAGGAGGACACGGGTATCCCTCTTGTAAAACGAGGGGCAACGTATACATATAAACTAGCCCCCTGGGGTATACATTATAAATAAAGTATATGAAATATAATAGATAGAATGAATGCGATTCTTGTGATATTTGTAATGTTGGTAGCATCTCTTGCTACGATCCTTACAATGGATATGGCGGGAACCGAAGGGTTTAGTCTTATGGAAGTTCCTAATATGTTTGAGTTGTTAACAGCCGAAGAGAATGGAAAACTTAGATTATTAAATGATACGAATCGATTCCGATTTGACGGAGAAACCGGTAAGATTGAGATATTAATGCCAACCGTTATTACAGGTGGTGGCGGTATTCGCATCATTGGAAAGAATGCGGAAATACGAACAACATCTGGAGTCATAGGAACACTGGAAGGTTCAGAGGTATCAACAAATGGAGGGAGAACTATGGCGATTTCGGTTTCTGGAACTCAGAAAAGGACATTTATATCTCCAGTTCGATATGGCTATTCGTTTAGAAGGGCAAACACACATATTCCAGGTTATCCAACCGGATATTTCTTAGGAGGAAATATAGTCCCTCCGCATTATTCGAAATTGGAAGAGGCATTATATCATTGCGACTCGTCTCCATATTGTCAAGGGATTACATATAATCCAAATCTAAAGGGATATTCATTACGAGGAGGCAATGTCTTTACTACACCGGATATGATTATTGAGCCGAAACAAAGTCCATATGGAGAGCATTCGTATGTAAAGAGGGTAAACCAGATGTTTTAATGGCCTTGTCTGATAATTGACGTGTTTTGTAAAATGTATATAGTAATAGATGAATAAGATATATAACCTATTATATATCTTGGTCACCGTTTTTGTGATTTCGGTTATATTATATGCGGTTCGGTATTATTTTGGCGGAGAAGGATTCCTTGATTTACCTGGTTATTGTGGAAAATATCCTGAAAGTAAGAGGTCAGAATGTCTATCGACTACTTTGAGTTGTGGATTTAAAAAGTGGAGTCAAAGTGACCAAGCACAGGTGTCTATGAAGAGCATTCCGTCGAGGACACTTGATATTGTAGGAAAGGATAGTATTAAGACTGAAACGATTACACTTTCTACTTTAAGTGATCTTGTAGTAAAAGGATGTATTAAAAAGTATGGGTCAAACAAGGATCTCGTAAACTATTGTGCTATGGAGAATATGAGTCCAATATTTGTTCAAATGGTAAGTGAATATGGAAAGTCGAGCAATGCGTCAGATTATTTAGTAGAGCCCGATTGTAAGGAATATTCATTGATGCGTATGAGTGAAACTATGAATACTCCTTCTGTTCCTGCGGTTAAAAAAGAGGATATAGAAAGTATGATCCGAACAAGTATTCTTTCTCATATTCAGCAACTCCATTAAATATTTTCATAGACTTATCCGAATTCATTTATTTATTATAAGTGGATTTGGTTGTTTTATTTTATTTTTCCTTTATTTTATTTTATTTTTCCTTTATTTTATTTTATTTCCTTTATTTTATTTTATATTGTTTTGTTTTGTAAATGATCGACCCCCCCGTTGTTAAAAAGAAATCGATTCCTAAAAATAAAATCCCTCGACCATCCCATCCCGACCGCCGACCAGTTTTTGACCCCCCCTCTAAAATTTCAAGAAAAGTGTTCGCACTTGGAAATTTGTTTCCACCGGTAGAAGATTTCGAAACACATAAGGGAGTTTTGGTTTTGATGACGAACATTTCGACGTTTTTTGTTTCCACGAAAGGGAGTTTCAAAGTTCGCATTTGGAAACAAATTACGAAAAAAATGATAAAATGCGAACATTTGTTTCCATCACTTTTTCAACAAACCAACCATCTTCCAATGCGGTGCGAACATCGTTTCCAATAGTTCGCATAATTTCCGCTGGTTGAACATTTTGTTTTTTAGTTTTATTAAAATATAAGGGATTTTATATATACAAAATAATTATAAGGGAAACATTCATAGCATTCCGACGAAATCTTCGTCAAAGTTCGCACAATGTTCGCACAATGTTCGCACAATGTTCGCAAATGTTCGCAAATGTTCGCACAATAGTTTAAATAAATACCCTCCAATATTAAGTAGACAGCATCTAAAATTGTATGTATTTTCGATACAATGTAGAGTCAGGCTGGTATGAAAAAAAGGCAAATATAAGGGGGATTGAATATCTACTACAGGTAAATCAGGATAGTTGGAATGATATGACAAGTAAATCGATATCAAGATGGATCCGTTCCGTAAATAAAAATCCCGATACTCCCCTTCATTTTCGATGGGGCAAACTATATGACCCACGGCAGACCAATCAAATCGAACATCTCAGCGATGAAACCAGTCGACCAATCAAAAGCGAGAATACTATTCGAATCACGGGGGACGAAAAGGATGATATACGGATCCCTTTATTCGACAAATGGGGATGTGCGGGGTGTGGTAGAAATTACGAATCGCGATCTGGATTGTGGAAGCACGAAAACAGTTGCGAGTCATTTAAGAAGTGGCTAACTGAATCGAAAATCATAATAACCTCCAACAAAGAGGAAGGCGATGATAAGAATATAGTAGAATCGTATTCGACACAATCTACACAATCTACGCATTCAACAACCGCGCATCAATCTGCTACGACCCAGATTAACAATATTCAAAATAATCAAAGTATAACAAATCAGACAATTCATATCAATATTCGAGACTTTGGTAATGAGAATCCGAATTGGTTAACCGCAAATACACTTTACAAAATCATTGGAAATGTTGACAAGGCGATTCCAATGTTGATGCAAACAAAACATTTCAACGAGCAGTTTCCTGAAAATATGAATCTACGAGTGAATACAAAAGGAGATGTAAACCATCGTCTTCAAGTTCGAGAAGGAGGAAAGTGGAGAATTCGAGACAGTAAACAAACCTTCTACAAAGTTGTAATCGATATGTATGAAATTCTATCAGATGCTCTGAATGAAGAAGATGAAGCCGACGAACCCGATGAAAGCGCAGCCGCAGATATAAGTCACCCGGAAGTTTCAAGGGCAAAGCAATCGGCAAAATTTATGGAAAAGGTTAAAAAGATTCGTCCATTATGGGAGGGGTTTAAAACAAAAATGGACGAACTTCACGATCCAGAATTAATGACAGAACTATGGGAAGACCTCAAAACATTCTTACTTGACCGTAAGCTTTGTATTGAGCAAGAAGATGATTGAATATATTTCATATTCTACGATGGATACCCGGTTAAACTAAGCAATTCATTTGATAATCGACAGGGTTTTCCGAGAATTGAACGCAGTAGAGTCAATAATTCGGACTGTATTTCAGTTGTTTTTTGGTCATCGTCGATATCTGTACTGGACATTATCATTGTGAATTTCATCTGAAAGTTGTGGAAGAGTCCAGTGATTCTATGGTTTTGTTCGTTTTCTTCTGGTGTATTGCCGATAATATCTTTTTGAATATGATCCATACAGCATACGATCCAGTCTTGGAATAAGCACACGGGAAGCCTACATAAATCGTCATATGCTATCCGAAGTCGCTTAAAACTGCTAAAATCCCGGATATTTTCTATAATATCGGGGTGAGAATCGTGGGTGAAAATGATATTTGACGCACCTCCGCTTGATGCTCTATCTCGTAAATGATTGGTCCATACCCTCTGTCTACTGTTCATCTATATATCTCATATAGTATTTTATGATAAATAACTATACATAAAGCGATTATTTTAGATAGAATCTTATCCAGTAGTGAGGGCAGTTTAAAAATAAATTGAATTTCTTATTATATATTTCATATTACAGAATGAGTGCTTATTTATTGATTGATACTCGCGTCCCTGGTAAATCCAAGATTCTTGAATCTACCAAGGTTCCCCACGATGTAATTGGGGCATTTAAAACAAATAGTGAGATCGACGTGTTTGTAACAACGCATATTCGTCGTAAAGGTTACAAGACAGTAGGACTTATATACGATAATATTGGAAATGCTCTTCCAAACTTTAAAAAAGAATTTATAACAGCATCTTCGCCACTATTTGAACATTTTGTTCAAAAAATAAAGGATCAGGGCGTAACAACATTAGATTTAATCACTTGTAATATTGATGATCCCAGAGCAATAGATAAAATAAATCGCCTACGAACTACTACGGGAATCAATATTCGCTATTCGCTTGATTCAACCGGTGGGGGTGGTAACTGGGTTCTCGAAAGTCACGGAACAGATATACGTTCGACGTATTTTACAGACAAGATTAACGAATATAAATATTTACTGGGTTCTTTGAATACACATACCGCAATACGATTTTATACAGGAGGAGCCCTTGGTGTTACAAAGATTTATGGATTTAATAATGTCGGACAGCTTGGAGATGGAACATCTATTAACAGAACATTCCCGGTGTCTATTTCAGGTCATTCAGCAACAGATATAATTTCTTGTGGTGGAAATCATACTGTATTTGAATCAGATGCTACACTTGAATTATATGCGATGGGGTCAAATGCGGTAGGACAATTAGGAACTGGAAATAATACGAGTAGCAATACTCCAGTAAAGGTAAATATGCCATTTGATTTATCTGGAACGGGTGTTAATAAGATAGCATGTGGTCTATCGCATACTCTTATAAGAGACGCATCTAATAATGTATGGGCGTTTGGTAGGAACGAAGATGGAGAATTAGGGTTGGGAGATAATGATAATAAGAATTTACCTCAAAATATACCAGAAGAAACAGATATCGAGTTTGTTGCGTGTGGTGGAACTCATTCTGCGATAGCCAAATCAATATTAAGTGAAGGTTTTTTTACGCCATATTTAAAGACATTCGGTAATAATCTGTATGGTCAACTCGGAGATGGAACAGAAGAATCAAAAAATACACCAACACAAGTTACTTTACCAGGATGGGTAACAACCATACAAGGTCTCGCGTGTGGCACAAATCATACAGCATGTCTCGTTAGTTCTGGCGCGGGCGATTTACAAGTTATGACATTCGGAAATAATACGTGGGGACAAATTGGAAATGGAACAATGGAAAATATTTACACTACACCCCAGCTTGTTCCAGATATATCAAATGCTGAACAAGTTGCGTGTGGTAACGAGCATACGGTTGTTTTTTTACAAGATGGAACTGTTAAAGCATTTGGAAGTAATCAGTTTGGTCAACTTGGAGATGGACTCAGTGGGTTCGTTAATTCAAAAACAACTCCAATAATTATACCAGATATTTCGAATGCTGTGGGAATAACATGTGGTTCAGATTTTACTACGATTTTACTAAAAAGTGGCCAAGTAAAGACTTTTGGAAGAAATAATCAGGGTCAGCTTGGAGATGGAACAACTACTCAGAGAGCATCGCCAGTATTAGTTAAAAAGTCTGTTGGAGGACCGCCTGTATATGGAGCATATGAATTATCAGAACACCGGGGGAATAATTCCTCGACCTTAGCACCGTCGGGAATTGACATTACTTATTCATCTCCTGGCGCATTGATTGATTATGAAAATGGTAGATACGATTTACAAAGTGGATTGTCATTAGAAATAGGAATAACCCAGCCAAGTGACGGGACAGATTCACTTTACCAAATAGGATCAAGTGTTAATCTATCGTATACTAAAGATGGCGTAGCACAATCATCGATACCAATATCGAGCACGGATACAAGTTATATATTCGTATCGCCTGCCGATGGATTATATGATTTTACACTTGACATATCATTTAGTTATCCTGAATTAGATTTAACATATGATCAATTCAGCCTATTTCCGGTATTGATATCGCCAGAAGAAGGTGGTGGCGGCGAAGGACCGATTCCTTGTTTCTTAGCAGGAACGCGAATCCTAACTCCGAAAGGATACACGGCCATTGAACTTCTAAAGACAGGAGATGAGATAGTGACATCTGACGGAAGAATCGTGCCAATCGAAATGAAGTACACGGATGTTAAATCTACAACACAGGAGAATGCGCCATATGTCATTCCAAAGAATCTATTCAAGGGAGATTTACCGACTGGGGATATCTATATTTCTCCAAATCACGCGATTGAGATAAAGCCTAAGGTATGGGTGTTTGCAAAGAATCTCGAAAGTGCAACGAACGGCAAAGTAAAGCAAATGAAGGCGGGTCAATCGATAAGATACTATCACATTGAGACACCAGATTATCTAACGGATAACCTACTAGTTGATGGACTTGTAGCAGAGTCTTATGGTCGCAAATACGCAAAGAAGGTTGGTTATCTGTTTGTGAATAATATGGGGGGCTTTGTGAGAGTTTATAGAGATACAATAGGGTCTCGTAATATTCGCGTAGTATAGATTAGAATATAAAACAAATCAAATCATTGTATGATTTGGTTTGAATAAATACGAGTTGGATGCTTAGATCTTGTGCTGGATGTCAAAGCGAGAGCGGATCATCGACTCGAGCTCTCCAAAGGAGTTATATGTCTTAACCGACTCATATGGTAGGCGGTTAATGAACTCCATACGATCCTTCTCAATCTGGTCACGTTCGTCTTTGGGAGCAGACTCGAGAATGGACTTGTGGAGGTCGTGCGAAGGGACTGCGACGTAGAGAGCATCGTCCTTGAACTTCTTGCGCGACCAGGCATAGTCGGCAGTTAGAATAATGCAGCGCAGATCCTTATCCTTTGCCGTCTCCTTCTTTACAAAGTCATATGCCTTATCAGCGGCCATACCATAGAGAATGTGATAGAGTCCAGTGTCCTGATCGTCCTTTGCCTTGCGAATCTTCTCGAGTAGATCTTTTTCGTTGACGGTCTTGATGAACTCGTCGAGATCAATGAGTAGCATATTCTTGTTGCTTACAAGCGACTTGGCAAGGGTAGACTTACCAGACTTCGAGGGTAAGCAAATGACATTCTTCTTTACGGTCTTCGAGTCGCGCATACGACGGAAGCAAGAGCGACCAGCATAGTAAGCAATGGGTAGTAAAACAGAACCAGCATTTACAGCATGGGTGACCGCGGCCGAACCAATAACAGCGTCCATAGTTTTCTACTATAAGAAAGTTTTTAAATGAATATGAACGAGAAAAATAAAATATATAAAGAACCTAGACTTAATAGAATAGGATGTCTACAAGGATTGTACTTATTCATCATACAGTACCGGATTATCAAAAGTTCATAGATGGTTTAAAATCGGACGTCTGCCCGGTATTTTATAATGAAGTCGATGGGGATATTAGTGAATTGCTATTACACATTACACCTTCTATTACTCATTTGGCACTAGTATACGATTTTCCCGGTTTTTATTCAATCCCGATGTTTCCCGATATAGATTATGAAACAAGGGACGCGTCGTCTTCGAAATATAAATATATCAGCAATACATTCATTAATATATTGGATACAATTAAGAAAACAATCTCGACGAAATTAACTGTAGACTTATTATCCTGTAGATTAAACAGTCCAATATTTCAAAGTGAAATCCAATCATTAGAAAAAGAATTAGATATAAATATACGATATTCGGTCAATGATACTGGTAGAAGACCAAAGGGAGATTGGATACTTGAAAGTCACGGTGTTGATATAAAAGATGAATATTTCACAGAATCGATAGATTTATGGAATCATGTATTAAATAGTGCTATTCCGAGTACAGACCTTACAACTATTGGCGATATAGGAACATTTATACTCGATGGGGGAGTATATAAACTTACAAAAAATATAACTTGGGATACGACTCTAAGTGGTGTTGCGGCAATAACAGATTATATTGAGTTGGGGATAGGAGAAATATTTGATGGGCAGGGATATACGATTGTTATACCAGGAACAACAACAGGATTATTTGCGGGTTCATTATCAATATCCTCATATCCGGATAGATTTATAATAAGAAATCTTAATATTATATGTAATGTTGGTCAATATGGGGGAGGATTTATAAGAGGAGAACAACCATTTTTTTCAATCGAAGGATGTAAACATATGGGAAGGATTGGGAGTTCAAGTGTGTTTTTTGCAGGAGGAATCGTTGGAAATCGTGGAGGTTGGAATGGTGGTCAGGCTGATGTATGCGATTGTCATTCCTATGGAGATATTGGCAGAGCGTGTGGAGGGATTGTGGGAGATGAGTTTTGTTATTCTGGAACAGGGACGATTCAAAGATGTTCAAGTGTTGGAGGAAATACATACAATCAAGATAATGGTGGTATTGTTGGCACATTTACGGGATACAATGGTGGTAACGTAACTATAGAAGATTGTATATCAACGATAGGATTGGGAAACAATACAGGAGGAATTACTGCAACTAGAACTGGAGATACAAATGGAACAGTTGTAATACGAAGATGTAGCCACCAGGGAGTATTTTTTGCTAGTCAAATAAATGGCGGAGGAATTGTTGGAGGATTTGCTGGTGCAAGGGGGGGATATGTAGAAATAACAGATTGTTTCAGTACTGGTAAGATCTATAATGCTGGAGGAATAGCAGGAGCGGGTGCTGCGGAATCGGGTAGTTTATTAATCAAGAACTGTTATACATTGGGAAATATAGTAGGAAATAACTCATCATTTGGAGCAGGAGGAATCGTGGGATTTAGACCAGCAAGATTCTCCGGAAAGTTACAAATCGTGAATAGTTACGCCGTGGGAGTAGTATATGGTTCACAAACGGCGAAATGCGGTACGATAGTAGGAGATTCAGCAGTATTGAGTCCTTCGGGTGATGCTGGGATTCGTATATTTAATACATATGGTAATGGAACACATCGTGTTGTTGGAAATAATGCGACGACTGGAAGAATAAAGCACGACAATACATCATTAACAACTCTAGGAGCAACGTATGTTGGGTTATCAATGGAAACAATCGTCGGAGAAATAGATACGGGGTTACAATATCAAGATACAATCGCAGGGGACAATACTTTAATCGAAACAACGATTGACCCATTTGATACGGCAAATACTTGGGCAGAGAATCTGGGAGACATAAGTGAAACGATACGATATTGCTTACACTCTGTAAATAAAGATGCGATAGTTGTGTTACCAGAATACAGTGACGTAGCATCGTTGAGTTTTTGGGTTTCGTTGGCATTTAGTGATGGGAATAATGCGAAAGTGATTGATTTACGAACATCAACCTCGTTAAATGATCTTGATTATTTAGATAGCATAAGTGGATATGATGGAGGATTTACAAAGTTATATATAAATGGAATAGAAGAGCCATATGCGTCACCATTTAGAATGTCGTATGCGTCTATAACAAGACATAATTGGGCACATATACATTTAGTATTAAAGAAGAAGAAATCGGTAAAGGCTACATTATTAGGAGCGTATAACAATACTCAAAAAATAGATGGAGCTGTCAGGGATATTGTATTATGGAAAGGAGAGCTGACTCCAAAAGAAGTATATGAACATTATTACTATGATAAAGGATTGATAATCGATAATGCTGATAGCAGAGTTGCAGCATATTACACCCTGAATAATGTATTAACTCCTACGATTGGAAGCAATGGTTCAGCGGTTATAACAGGAACACAACATTTTTGTCCTACATATATCGGAAGTGGGTTTCCAAGATTAGTTAATTTTATGGAAACAATCAATACTAGAGGTTGGCAACAAGGTTCATATGCATCCATTGACGATTTTCCAGTGTTAACACCAAGTCATTCTGTATCGACAGCGGTAAATGGTGTGTATTTATTGGATGGAAGTAGTAATAGTTATTATACATATAAGAAGAAGATATTTTTAAAGCATTCAAAGGGGGCTACAGCAAATAGTTATCCAATCAACGTAGAGTTGCGATATAGAACAGGGGTAGATTATGGTAATGTTATATATTTAAATGAACATTGTGATCCTACATTTAAAGATGTTAGATTTGGTCCAGAAGGAGATGAGACGGTCGAATATCCGCACTGGATTGAAGATAAAGTTGATGAAGCATATGCAAAAGTATGGTTCAATGCAACGGATATAGATTTAGGAACAAGTGATAGTGGAATTCATATATATTATGGTAATACAGATGTAAGTTGGAATGTAAGTGGAGAGGGGGTGTTTTCACATTTTACAGACTTTAATACAAATAATAATATATGGATATCGGGAACAAGTGATGTATCCTCTACAAAACCATTATTTTTAAACGTAGGGTCAACATATGGAACAGATACGAGTTATTTTACATTGACAAATGTAAGTGGGTTTGTAATCAGGAATGTGGCACAAGCTCAAGAGGCAATTCCAGGATCGGGTAGTTTATTTGTTAATTATTTAGCAGTCGGAGAAATACGCGCATATGATACATTAGACACAAATGTTATACAAACAGAAACAGTTAGCGGATCATCGCTATCAGTATATACGAGTAATAATACACTTTATGGATCACAGAGAGCGTATGATAATTCAAATTCAACGTTCTATCATTCAAATGGCACAGGGACAAATGAGTTTTTAAGAGTTAATTTCGTGAATAACAGGCAGACATTAAAAAGTATGGAAGTGGCAGAAAGAGGCGATGACTCGACACTTACGGTAAGAAGTCGATATGAAACGGTAGATGTTGTTGATTCAAGTGATAACATTCTATTCAGAACAGAACGTCGCGGGAATAATATTGAAAGTATTAACTTCGGAGACTACCCAAGTACAATGTTATTGCAAACAACGAATACATCAAGTGGATTGGCCACAGCAACAAACACGTCGTATATAATAGGAAACCATTCGATACGATATAAAACACGAGATTGTCTGAGATCTCGAACAGTAACTAAGGTTATCGCAAGGGGCAACCAGTCACAAAATAAGGGAGTGGGGTGGAAGAAAGACAGAGTAACATCGACCAATGCAGAGCAGTATAGCCTAATAACCTCTCCATTTACATATGGCGGTGGAGGAACCGGGTCGAATACAATAACAGAGATAGGAGGAAGTGAACGATGGTTGACTAGGGAATTACAGTGTTATGATAGATATTATAGAGGGCGGGGTGTTCTTGAGGCGAGTATAGTAGATTATTTGGATACTGGTGCTACACCAACTTTAAGTGGATATTTATATTTACAAAACGAGAGGGGACCTTATTTAGAGTTTGATTGGATTGCAGTAAGAAACTATATACCATTTGAACCGATAATAGCGGGAACGAGTATAGAATATGAAAAGACAATAGAAAGTCCTCCAGTAGGAAACTCAAATCCGACGCGATTTTATATACCTATCAATTATTTGAGGATGCAAAGTATTATAGATGTCTTCACTCCTAGCCAGACAGCATATATGAATATACCAAATTTGAAAAATATTATAATGGATACGTTTAATTCTGTATCGGGGGCGAGTGATGAACTTACTCCAGAAGATATAGAATTGTCTGATTATACGTTCCCAGTATCATTGACAACATTGTTAGACGATATAAAAACTGTTATACATTCAGAAATATATGAGGATATTCTTAATAAGTATAAGGCGGATATATTTGATGTATCTGAGGATTATACTGGAGGAAATATACCAGTAATGTTGAAAGTAGTTAAAAAGAATCTGAGTTCGATAGAGAATAGAAATGTATTATTATTTGAAGGAGATCCAAGTAACACTTTAACAGAATCGGAGATTTCATTAGATACAACAGGTGCTCCAAATTTATACAGTAGATTAAATATAGATGGTCAGATAGTAGACAATGCTTTTATAGCTGAACCAGGATATGCGATTGGAATAGTTATAAATATAAACTCGAGTGGTAATATAAATCTACAGTATGTAGACAACAGTATTCCAATCACAGGAAAGACGTTGACATCTGAAAAAAATTCGTCAGAAATATTAACAAATGATGAGTTTCCCATTGGAAAGGTAAAATATAATGTAGATTCAACAGGAATAGTACTGGATGGAAATGGCGGGTTAAATGTAAATGTAGTTTTAATATCTTGTGGAGGAGACCGGGGGATAAGTGTTTAATCAACAATATAATAAATATTATAAAGTTGAGAATGAAACTATTACTTTAATGTTTGTGTTGGATGCCAAAGAGGGAGCGAATCATAGTCTCAAGCTCCTCGTAAGAGTTGAAAGTGCGAACAGCATCATAGGATAGACGAGAAATGAACTCGGTGCGTATACTTTCGATCTTCTCCTTTTCGTCGAGGGGCGTAGTGTCAAGGATCTTGTGGTGTAGATCGCGAGATGGGACTGCTACGTAGAGACGGTGAGGGGCAAAGTTTCTTACCGACCACTCGTAATCAGAGGTTACGAAAATAGCGCTCATCTTGGGATCCTTGCTTATTTCTCGGCGAACAAAGTCAAGAGCCTTAGAAGCAGCCATAGAGTATAGGATGTGATGGAGGCCATTGTTCTCTGATTTCTCAGCCTCCTCAATCTGAGATAGAAGTTCCTTCTCGTTGATGGTCTTAATAAAGGAGTCGAGATCAACGAGTATTACATTCTTA
>Ga0214923_10006414_pt1 | contig 13235 bp, 6 predicted proteins | sample LL1510_MetaG_FD_177993 | JGI IMG/M metagenome (GOLD analysis project Ga0214923, IMG submission 177993) | Freshwater microbial communities from Lake Lanier, Atlanta, Georgia, United States - LL-1510 | ecosystem: Environmental > Aquatic > Freshwater > Lake | place: USA: Georgia | collected 2015-10-15
TTTAATTGTTTTTTTTTTTCTAAAAAAAAAAAGAAATCATGATTATTATTTATATTAATTATAAATAATGATCATGTTGTATCATTCAAAATATAAAAATTGCACTTTACTTTTTTCTTTTTCTAAGTTTTTTAACAAAAAAAATTAACATTTTTTGTTTAAAACAATGACGACGACATATATAATAATGAGATGCATATATATTTACATATATACATTATACATATATGCTAAATAATTAGCTAAATAATAATTATGCTAGATAATTAGAAATATGTAAAAATATGCTAGATTATAAATATGCTAAAATATGCTAAAACATCGTAGATTATAATTATAATTATGCTAAAATATCGTAGAGAATAATTATAATTATATAAAAATATGCTAGATAATAATTATAATTATGCTAAAATATCGTAGAGAATAATTATAATTATACAAAAAATGCTAAATAATTATAATTAGAAATATACAAAAAATGCTAAATAATAATTATAATTAGAAATATACAAAAAATGCTAAATAATAATTATAATTATACAAAAAATGCTAGATAATAATTAGAAATATACAAAAAATGCTAAATAATAATTATAATTATACAAAAAATGCTAAATAATAATTATAATTATATAAAAATATGCTAGATAATAATTAGAAATATACAAAAAATGCTAGATAATAATTAGAAATATGCTAAATAAATATAATTATGCTAAATAATTAGAATTATACAAAAATATGCTAGATAATAATTAGAAATATGCTAAATAATAATTAGAAATATACAAAAAATGCTAAATAATAATTAGAAATATGCTAAAAAATGCTAAATAATAATTATAATTATACAAAAATATGCTAGATAATAATTAGAATTATACAAAAAATGCTAAATAATAATTAGAAATATGCAAAAATATGGTAGATTATAATTATGCTGGATAATAATTATAATTATACAAAAAATGCTAGACAATAATTATAATTATACAAAAATATGGTAGATAATAATTAGAAATATGCAAAAATATGCTAGATTATAATTATGCTAGATTTGCTAGATTATCATAATAATAATTATAATTATGCTAGATAATAATTATAATTATACAAAAAATGCTAGATAACAATTAGAATTATACAAAAAATGCTAGATAATAATTATAATTATACAAAAATATGGTAGATAATAATTAGAAATATGCAAAAATATGGTAGATTATAATTATGCTAGATTTGCTAGATAATCATTATAATTATATAAAAATATGGTAGATAATAATTAGAAATATGCAAAAATATGCTAGATTATAATTATGCAAGATTTGCTAGATTATCATTATAATTATATAAAAATATGCTAGATAATAATTAGAAATATGCTAAATAATTATAATTATACAAAAAATGCTAAAATATGCTAAATATAAGTAATATAGTTGAATTATATAAAGGATAGATGATTATTGATAATAATGAGCAAATAGCATATAGATTAATAGATATCTAAACACACAAATATAGAAATATAGAAAGATAGAAAGATAGAAAGATAGAAAGATAGAAAGATAGAAAGATAGAAATATAGATATTTATTACTTTATACTAATACATCTAAAGGTGAAGGACGAACAAATGAAAATAAAGTTTGAATAAAAGCATCAGAATATAAAAATAAACGATGAAGAATTATTTTTCCATTTGGTTCTACTTCTTTTTTGGCAAGAGAATGAAAAATATAATCGGAAGAGACACAAAGAACTAAGAAATACATTTTTTCAAGTGTTTTTTCTCCTTTCTGTTCGAGAAAAATCTCATTATGTGAAAAGAAAATGCTGGGAACAGTAGGCTCAATGATGAAAATGCAAGTATTAGAGATAGAAAGTTTATGGAATATTTGTAAATAATAATCTACTGACTCTACAATTGTTTCTCCTTGGATGATATTCTCTTTAAATTCAAGAAATGATTTATCAATAGCATATTCTAATACTTCATTACATGCATTTGTTAATGTTTCCACTACTTTTTTTCTTTGAAAATCATCCATAAAAATAGCATGATTATTTTGTATTTCAATTTTTTCTTCTAATTCTAAAATGGCTTTTTCAATATTTGCCCGGCATAATAACTTCCATGAGGAGGAAAGACGAGATAAATAAATAGAAGGCCATATCTCCTTGTCACGGTAATTCAATTGTAAGCTTTCTAAATTCCAAGAAGAAAACACTTCTCTCTCCATCATGGACATATTAAGTAATTGAACAATGATATATATCATATCGCTGTTGACCTTTTGGAGAAAATCTTCATTTTTTTCTTCAATAAGTTGGGGAATGGAGTGAAAGATAATTTTTATCATTTCAAATATTTGCACAAAAGCAAGATGTGCATTATTAATATATATCCAATCTGTTTTAGTAAAAAAAGATGCAATCGTTTGTTTTTTCTTTTCGATATAGATCTTTTTTTCTTCTTCTTGTAAAGACCTGTATTCCTTAAAAGCAAAAAATACGGAATGATAAAAACTTTCAGCTGTATTGGGAGATGAAAAAATATAAAGTGGAACTTCTGGGCAAAAAGAAAATGATATTTTTTCAAAGGAAGGTTTTTGATTATTTATTTTCATTAATGATGTCGTTGTTTCTATGTCTTCCATTTTTTTTTTGGTTGATGATAAGAAATAGGTAAATGTTCAATAGCTACAAAAGATATACTTCACTATTTTAAATAAAATAGTCGTTATTATTTTTGTTTTTTTAATCGATTCCATTATTTTATTTTTATATTACTTTATTTTTTTCCTTATTTATTTTCTATATTATTATTGTGTTTTTTTTTTAAATCATCATCAATATTAATTATTACTATTTTGTGTTTTCTGTTGTTTTATGTTGTTTTATGATGATATGTTGTTGTATGATGTTTTATGTCGTTTTATGATGATATGTTGTTTTATGTCGTTTTATGATGATATGTTGTTTTATGTCGTTTTATGATGATATGATGATATGTTGTTTTATGATAATATGATGATAATATAATAATAATGATTGATAAAGATAACAGTTTATATATCTATCTAGACTACAACATAAGGTGTGGTATCTATCTACACTACATATGGATTTTTATGATTTATTTTTTATCATTTTTGTTTTCTTCTTCTTGGAGTGATGAAGGAACAATAGTGCAATTCCAATAATAATAATGGCTCCACCGATGACACAACAGCAGATGATAATTGTGTTGGTTGTATCCGTCGTTTCTTTATATGTCACGCTAATGGTTACATCTGCATTGAATACTACACTTTCACAACTGGAATCTATGAGAAGGAATAAGTTGTTATTTTTTATAGTTTTATTATTGCCTGGGAAAAGAAGCAGTAATGACTTGGCTATCTTCTTTCAAAAAAAGTAGGGAGATAAGGTAGGTTCTACAGACACATAACAAAACCTTCGCCAAACTTGACCGACCAAATCTGCGAAATAAAATGTTCCAATCACTTGACAAAAAAAAAATAAAAAAAAAAAATATGTGTATAAAGAAAATGACAAATATACGAAAGAAATATATCAAACGAATCAAAGCTTTCCTGAATACTTATGGGGGCTACGGAAGAGCCTCTTTTGGGACTATGACCATATCCGTCGTGTGTAATCAAGAAGAATTACCATCATCGTTCCAAAATATGATCCCACGGACTTTTTTATTCTTCAAAATACAATTATGGCCAAAAGGTTATTATATCGGTATCATCTTAAATAAAGAAGATCCTTATCCGATTGTCTATTATTTTGATATGAATAATCAAAATGATGCATATCTTCAAGATCAATATTGTTTGGAATTGATTAATAAAACGACTGGTGAGAAATATAGAAAATGTGCGTATGGGACTTATGAAGAAGTTCAACATATGCGAGAACTTATGAAATCTGATTACGAAAAATATGGTTCAGGGTGTGATGTCCGAAATGAACCTTATACAGAAGAAGTGAAACCACCAAGCACAATACAACAGGCTCTTGCATTGGAACGAGAACTTGACCAACAGAATCGAGGTGCTTATTTCCAGTATGTTGATGATCGTTATGATGAACTTTATGGACCACGATGGAAATTACCAAAACAAGTGCAGACATATTTTAAAGAACGCACCAAACAAGCCAAAAAACGAATTCAACAGAAACAAATTAAAAAGAGTGAAGTTATAGACACGGTGGAAGATTCAATACGATCGTTGGCTGAAAATATGACAGAAATGCAAGAGAGAATCGCAAATGTCCAGGAAAGACTTAGGGAATTGGAATTGGAAATGGAAAAAAAAAATACAGAATCACAGAAAGATTTTCGTCAATTCATCGTAACGGAAATGAGAAAAAACAAAAATGCAATGAGATTATTAGAACAAAAAATAAAACGTGAACCAAAAATGTTCAAGATTGACCAAAAAGGACAATTCATAGCATATACAAATTAAAATCTTTGGAACATTTTTCAGGTAAGAATGGTAGGTGTTTGGCGAAGGGTTGGTTATATGACCTCCTCCGACATTCGGAGTGGATTTACTTTTCGCAGTTTGTCTGAGTATTGCTTTTTGTGCTAAACGATCTTTCTATCCATTGAGGCATTCCGTCCGAGTTTATTTGGATGCATGTTTCTAAGGTTTTGGAGTGTAAAGTTAAAAAAGTTAGAGACAAAACTCAAATTACGATTATTCAAAGTTGATAAAAAAGGGACAGTTTTTTTCCATAATTGAATAATATTATTGAGAGCAAAAATTCAAAAAAATTTTTTGAATTTGTGTTGCCTTTGAAAGTCTTTGGAACATTTTATTCCGCAAAATTGGTCGACGAAGTTTGGTGAAGGTTTTGTTATGTGCCTGTAGAACCTACCATATTTACCTACTAAAAAACAATTTACTACATCGGTAATAATATTAAGAGTTTTTCCCTGTGCGACATCCATGATACTATTCGATGAAAATATAAAGTTGCAACGATTTGAATAGGAAATGGACGATATAGAAAAAGTCATGATAATTCTGTCGATTTTTCTCCCTTTTTTTAAAGAGACAGCTACAATTTGACTAGAACCATCAATGGTTGTTTCTATGCCGCTTTGGTCGGTTATCTCATTCTGATTTTGATTGGCTTTGGCTTGATAACCTCTATTCATGGAATTAGTAATTACTGGAGAAAACGATGTTCTCTTTGCAGCGAGCATTTTTTTTTATTTAGACAATAATAAAAAAAAATATAAAAAAAAGAAAAAAAAAAATATTTTTATATATTTTTTTTTATTTATTGTGTAATAATAGAGAAGTCATCATCACAAAAGATTATCGTAAAGTTTTGTGGATTTATATCATCTAATTTATTATTTATTTTTAATTCATGAATAACGACAACAACATGATTGAAGATATTACGACATTATTATTGCAAGCCATTTCTAACAAAAAAAAACAAGAAGACGATGATGATGATAATGTCGTAAATAACAAAAATGAGAAAACTAGAATTAATGACATATTTATTCTAAATCCTTCTATTTGTTATTGGAAAGATGATAAATATATCGTGTTATTTCGAAGCATTGAATTTTCAGGATATGCAAACGATATTCAATTACATCCATGGAAAATTTGGGATAATGGATATAAATTTCTTAATGAGGACCCTAACCGTCCCTTTTTATGGAATCGTAAATCATATAAGAAACCGGGCTTTTGGTTTCAAAAACAATGGAATGCAGACCATTTTACTCCTCTTTATAAACAAAGACCGAATTATTTTCCGGAAAATCAAGACTTGACACAACAACAAGACCCATTTGAAATCGATACAACGGGAGCGGCTATTTTTTTGAAAAAAAGAAATGAACCATGGAAGCTTTTATATTGCAATCAATATTTATGTGGAAAAAGCGAAATGATACAAGATGCTCGCATTTCTAAACCCAATGATGAAAAACCAAATCATTTTCATTTTACTTATAATCGTTTTTTTGGAGGGCATTATGTCATGGCGCATCGAGAAATGATGATATGTGAAGAACAAGAAGAAGGGGGTGATAGTTTTCATCTATACTTGTATGTGACGGAAGAATCACCACTATTGCCGTGCACATTTGAAAAAAAGATGGAAAAAAATTGCTTGTTTTTGGCAAATGAAAATATTATTTTGTATGGTCTGGATTGGAATGGTTTGCATTTTTTTCGAGGAAAAGAAAACAAAAAGATTTCACAAAAAACCGAAATCATGCATAAATTAAGAGAATTTTTTGGAGAAAAAGATGCTCAATATATCTCATTTTCCTTGGGTGCAAACCCCGTTCGTTACCAAAACCAATGGCTTGGAACCGCACATATGAAAGTAGAGTATAAGAAATGTTCCACAGAATTGTTACGTTTTTTTCTCAAGGATGTTCGAATGAATGATATTTATAAACATGGAAAACTTATTTATTTCTTATTTTTATATGAATGTGATGATTCGTTTCATATTGGACGTATTTCCAAGTCTTTTATACCTACTTCTCAATCCAGTTCTCATCTTCCCTATCTACAATGTTTTTGCACAGGGTTAGTTTGTCATGATTCAAGGCAAGAAATAATCCTCTCTTATGGCGAGGGAGATGTTCGCTGTAAAACAATCACCTTTTCATTTTCTTTTGTAGAAAATCTATTATCTTTCTCATGGGAGATGCAATTTTGGGATCATTTATTTTGTTTTTTAAATACCGACAGCATACTCCAACAATCGATTATTATTTATTGTGGTTATTATCGACATTGGAATTGTGGAGATGATGCATTTTGGTACGTCTTCCGGTATCTCCATCATCAATTTTTTTCTTCTTGTCAATACCTTTTTTTAGAAACAACACAAAATGTGATTACTTTTATAGAAAAGAATCCAAGAAAAAAGATTGAACGAATTATTTTTGGTGGAGGTGATATTATTAATGACTATTTCTTATCTTCGTCGTCTTCTATTCTTGAATCATTACCTTTTCCTAAATATGCTATCGGGGTAGGCGTTCCCTATTTATCCTGCCGACATTTATTACGAGGATTTGACCATATTGTTCTACGTAATAATAACAAAGATATCATTTCTGTAGGAGAACGAAAGACATGCACGACATTTCCAGATTTAGCTTTTTTTCTTCCATTTCTTTCTTATCATGAATTTGGTTTTATTTCTATTCAATCAAGTAAAACTTTATTCCTGAAAGAGCACAAACATCATTGTCATTGTGACGATGAAAATCATGACAATGTATGTTGTTGTCACCATGATGATGATAATGATGTTGTTGATTCCTCCTCTTCGTTTTATCGTTGGATATTCCAACAATCAAACTCCAAAGATACAACATCTAAATCATCTTGTTTTTTGAATTGGATACGAAAATCGGGTCAAGATAGGGGAAAAAAAGGAGATCATCTATTAGAAAATCAAGACAACGACACGAAAAACTTTATAAACCACCATAATTCTCCTTCTTTCTTCTCAAGAAAGGCATATTCTCATAATAAGATTCCAAAAAACAATGAGCTCCATCTTGGTATTATAATTACGAGGACATTTTATCAACGTCATAGTCTGCATTATATTACATTTATTAGTAATATCGCACGAGTATTGTATTGTATTGTGAAAGAAATGCAATCAAGAGAAAACGTCATTGTTTTTCTTCATCTGATTCCTTTTTGTATTTCACCACATCAACGACAAGAAAATGATATTCTTATTTTGCAACATATCTATGATCTATTTCTTTTGTTTTCTGACCATTATCCACATATCCATATTTTTAAGCCGTCGTTCACCTTGCAATATGTGCAAGAAATTTATCATAAATTAAGTGAGATGGATTTTATCATTTGTAGTCGTTTTCATGCACATATTTTTTCTATCATTCATTGTGTGCCTTTTATTTCCTTTTCTTGTAGTCGTAAATGCAAATTGTTTATGGAATATTATGGTCTTGAAGATAATTATTATGAATTACCAACAAATTATGATGAAAGACCCGCTCCTTTTCATGTTTCTCACACCCTCCAATTTATTTTATCAAAAATAGAAAAAAGAAAACAAATACGACTTCTTTTGTATGAGATATATCACGAAAGGATCATTCCAGAAATGCTACGTTTTCAAGAATATTTTCGTTCCATGGCTCTTTCTTTACAATCTATCAAATAAAAAAATACATTTTTTACATCTTATGAATATAAGATGCATAAGATGCATAAGATGCATAAGATCCATAAGATCCATAAGATCCATAAGACCCATAAGATGCATAAGATCCATAAGATGCATAAGATCCATAAGATCCATAAGATGATTAGAAAATATCCATTGAAGAAAAAAAAAAAAGTATGATGAGATACAAAGTATGCAAAGTATACCAATTATACAAACTATACAAAGCATACAAAGCATACAAAGTATGCAAAGTATACAAAAGCACACAAAATATTATCTTGACTTTTTGCGATAAATTGCCGTGTCTTTTATATATGTTGTATATATGTTGTATTTATGTTCGTGATATACTTATTTTTTTCATGAAACCTGTATCATTACTTCTTTTTCTAAACGCTCTAAATCATGCAACCATAAAGTTTCTTTTGTGGTATTGGCAAGAAGTGTATATTCATCATGTATTTCTTTGATTTGAGATTCTAATTTTTTAATTTTCTGCACACAAAAATGAGAGATAGGGATCTGGATAAGATAGTGATAACTATCCTCGATAGGCAAATATTGAGCTTTAATTAATTGTTCAATAATTTCTTCTTCGGTTTTTTGAAAAACAATGATTTCTTTTTGTTCAATAGCAAGGAGGAAACGATATTTATTTTCTAATTTTGATTTCTCAAATGCCAATTTTTTCATACATGCTTTTTTACGAAGATGATAAAGATGTAATCGTTTCTCTACAAAAGAATCAAATATGTCTTGAATAGTATCATATTTTTTTAAATTATCATGAGAATAAAATAAGACCATATTATTAATAGAAAAATTCGTTTTTAATTTCATATTTTCCAAGGTAGGAATAAATGTGTCGGAAACAACTTCAAAAACAAAATGAACATGTTCGGGAGTTGAAAAATTTTGTAAATGTTTAATGATTTTTTTTTCTGCCATGAGTTCTAATTCTTCTTTATATTTATTTGTCCACATGTAGACTGGAAGCTCCACAATTTCATATATTTTTTTTTTCTTATTATTTTCTACGGGACGAAGAATTCCATGTGTTTCATATTTATTTTTTCCTATTGATTTGACTTGACCAAGAAAATGATGAAAATAAGGCATCCATTCATTTTCTTCTTCTTCTTGTTTATTCTTCTTTTTCTCCTCTTCTTTGTTTTCATCATCAATATAATGCTTGTTGTTATTGTTTTCTACGGATTTTGGACTATCATTGTCATCTCTATCAACAACATCATCTTTATCCACAACATCATCATGTTGATAAAGATGATGTTGTGAAGATAAAAAAGCAAGACGTTCTCTTAATTTTTTGCATATGTCTTGAAACGAAAAAGAAGGAAGAAAACAGGACCAACCCGTTCCTATACCAGCATTACATCCATTCATAAGGATCATTGGTATAATGGGGACATAATAATCTGGTTCTACCTTTTGCCCGTCGTCTAACGTATAATCTAAAAGGCAATCATCTTCTTCTGGAAAAATATATCTCGTCCATCTATTTAATTTGGTAAAAATATATCGAGCACTTGCGGCATCTTTTCCTCCATATGTTCGGCTGTTATGAACAATGAGGCCATTGGACAAAAGAAAGCGTTGATTACCATCCACGGTCCATCCGTGAAAAGGCCCTTTTTGTTTTTTACAAATAGAAAAAGAGGTTGAAGTGGGATGTTTTTCAATGTATATTTTTTTTTCTTGAAGGATCCCTTGCCATCCTTGATATTCGATACAATCCATCATCGATTTGGTTTTCTTAGGATATCGCAACGTATCCAAATCAATAGAATCATCATTTTTATTCATAATTGTATTTAAAAAAGAAAATTCCAATTCCCAGTCGCGTTCGTAGGCATCATCATCTTGAAAATAATCATCTTCCTGTTGTAAAAACCATTCTATTTTCTTTTGTTTTTTTATTTTTATAACATTTTCTCTATTCTTCTCTTGTTTTTTTTGCCATGTCCTTTGAATGGGACTAGAAAGATAAATCATATGGAATTCCTCTTGTTCTTTTGATGGTAATTTCAAAAAATCTTCCAAGGAAATATCATAAATTCCTTTGGTGGATTGATAAAATCTCTGGAGAAACATCTCCATTTCATAAAAATCGATTTCAAAATCCTTGGAAGTGGTTGGAAAAGAAAAATATTGGAACCGTTTTCCATCAAAAACGCGGCATGATAGCTCTTGAAAAGAGGAATCATACCATACCTTGGTTCGTTGTGACACTTGAACCGTCAAGATATGATTTTTATTTACGGAAAATGAAAATCCGTTATCATGAAGCCGTATTTCATACATTTCTTGTTCTCCTTTCCATTCTTTCAAGATATTCCTGGGCAATCCATCATCTCCTACCAATTGGTCCCTTCCCATTTTTATCTCCTTTCCCTTTTTTATCGTTCCATCCCATAACAAGAATTCGGTTTCGGGGTCAAAACAACCGAATTGTCCATCTCGATAGAAAAGAGGTAAGTTATTTGACCCAATGAACGAATGCGTCATTTTAATGATAGTATCATAAAGACATTGTTCTCCATGATGATAATTGGATGTTTCTGCACAATATCCCGCCAATTGTGCCACTTTCATAGATTTTCCTTTCCAATCCAGATTTTTTTTGAATACAGAATATAAGATCTTACGCTGAGAAACCTTTAACCCATCATATAAATTAGGTATGGAACGTCTGCAATCTTCGATAGAAAAACGGATTAATTCTCGATTAATATAATCACAAATACGATATTCTTCATTTGGACATTCATATCCTTCATAATTATATTTCGTCAGCCAATCTTTTCTTTCTTGCGAATTTGATTTATGAAAAATCTTATCAAATACCATCTTACTTTCTTGATTATCATATAAAAAAGCAACCACTTTTTGCCCAAACGTTTCCTTGATTTCTTCATCGGAAGACGTTCCTAATCCTTTATAATATTTGATTGTCTTTTTTTCATTTGGATGTTCTTCCAGATATTTTTGATATTCAAAATCCGAATAAAAGGTAAGTATATTTTTTTTCGATAATGTAATCTTCGCAATAGGAGTCATCATATAATATAAAAAACTTTCTTTCCGTTGTAACAAAGAAGGATACAAGAAATGAAAAAAATTGAGTAGAAGACTACAAATATGATGACCATCTTCATCCGCATCCGTAATGATCATGACTTTTCCATACATTAATGTCTTGAAATTTTCCTCTTTTGTATAATCCATATTCACCTGCAGATGCAATGTCTTGACAATATCCTGCACTTCTTTATTTTCAGAAATCGTCTTAATCGATGCATTTCGTACATTTAATAGCTTACCGCGCAATGGATAGATCCCAAAATAATTTCTGCCTTTTTTCCCTTTCCATCCTATATTGATGCCATTTGCTGCATATGTTTTCGCAGAAAGTCCTTCACAAAGGATCAAAATACAATCTTTGGAATATTTTGTTCCCGAATAATTTGCAGAATCCATATTCTCAATGCGAGGAAGATGCGTTCTCGTTTTTTTTTCCATTTTTTGAAGAACTTTGGATTCACGAAAATCACATAATTGTTTCATTTCTTTCATAAATTCCCATTTTAATATTTGTTGAATGTTTTTTTCCTCTATTTCAATTTTAATCGTTGGTTGAAGTAATCTCGTTTTTGATTGATTATTAAATTCTGGATTTGGGACAGTCGCCATCACAATCAAGATGAATTCATTTTTTATATCTTTTATCCCAATATTCATTTTTTTCGCATGACAACGAGAGATTATTTTACGGAATAGGTCATTTTGTAATGCATCAATATGTACTCCTCCTTCTCCGTTATAGATTCCATTCGTAAAAGCTATTTCATGATATCCAGAGGAACTACCTAAAATTGCATAACTTATATTCTCATTTTCTACAAAAATATATTCTTTTTCTTTTCTTCCGTCTATTTTTTCAATATAGTCTTTCCATTTTTTCACTTCCATTTTTTCTTGATTCCAATAAATGGGTAATTTTGTAATGAATGATATGCTATACATATAAAAATGGATCATTTTCATCATTTCAACATGATACATGGCATCTTCAAACAATGAAAAATCCGTTTTCCACGATACTTTCATGCTCGATTTTTTTATTTTTTTTTCTTTGATGATAGGACGATGACATCTTCTCATATGGTCTTGCCATCTTTGTGTATATTTCCGTTGTGTATAAACATCTTCTATTTCTATCTTGAATTCATTAGAAAAAACATTGACTAATTTCACACCCAATCCATTTCGTCCTGATGACAATCGCATTTCTTCGTCATCCATATTACTACCAGATAATAAATGTCCAAAAATCATCTCTGGAATATAGATTTCTCCTTCTGCTTCTTTTTTCATTTCTAAAGGAACTGTTATGCCATCATTCCATATGCTCCATTGTTTTTCTTCTTCTTGCCATTCTACCATAATCTTTGTCATTTCACATCCATTTATTTTTGACCTCCAAATATTATCTACCGCATTCGAAAACACTTCAATCCATAATCGTAATAATCCATCAGACCATTCCATTTCTTTTTTTTTGATATGAAAAATCGATTTTTTGACTTCTTTTTTTTTTGCATCTTCTTTTTCTTCTACTACGATATCTTCTTCCTCTTCCCGTTTGTCTTGTGCCTCCGATAACATGGTCGTTTCTATCATCCATTCTGTCTTGATTTTCTTTTTCAGGGTTCCAATGTACATATCTGGTCTTTTATGGATATGAGTAATGGGATCTAATCTTTCGTATTTCATTTTGTTTTTTTGTTGGTTGTTATTCATTTTTTAAAAAAAAATGTCTATTTTCTTAGGTATATTTTTCAAGTATATATTTTTCTTAATACGTCTTTTATTTCAATTTATCTATTATTTTTTTCCTTTTTTTTTCTTTAACTTGTTATCTTTTATCTTACCTTCTTGCTCTATTTAAAAAAAAAACACATTTTTTTTTTTTACTTTGTT
>Ga0214923_10006415_pt1 | contig 13233 bp, 22 predicted proteins | sample LL1510_MetaG_FD_177993 | JGI IMG/M metagenome (GOLD analysis project Ga0214923, IMG submission 177993) | Freshwater microbial communities from Lake Lanier, Atlanta, Georgia, United States - LL-1510 | ecosystem: Environmental > Aquatic > Freshwater > Lake | place: USA: Georgia | collected...
ACCCATTACCATGAAGGGAAACCCATCACGGCAGGGAAACGATACATTTTAGTTTCATTTGTAGATTGAAAAATGTGTTTCTATTTTAGACCATGGAAAATAAGATGTCAACCTTCTTATTTTACTGCGGAAAGATGTATACGCAACGAGGTATGTATTCCATGGCGAGATACTCTTTTCAATTGGCAAGCCGGTATGACCACATTGCCTCTATGCGTGAACTCGGTATACTGTTGGTTCAAGGAAAAGGCGGAGACGTGGACATTTATGAGGGGTCGCGTTATTTACACCTGGCCGATGAAGCTGGAGATGAAGTAGCCGGACTCATGTTGGATTCCTATTTGGAGTTTTAGGAATGAATGAACCGAGTTGAATTCCAATTACGGACTTTATGCGTAGTGGATGGGGTACCCATATGAAACGCAGACAAGTATTTCCTTTTCTTAGACCGTGTGATACGAGTACGGCTCGGTTGTAAATGATACTTCGCCCGAACATAATCATGAAACACATTATCCAAGGCAGATGTAACATGATTGAACGCAAACAAGGTAGTCGTCCCCTCTTGCGGATGTTTCAGTTCACAATAATCTAGAACAGACGCCAAAGAAGGAGTTGCATAAAACGTACTCCCCCGAACTTTTACCTTGACAGGAACATCTTCTTTTTCACATAATGTTTGGACTCCAAATGATGGATCCAAAAAGTGTTTCCATAAAAAAGATTCCTTTAGTTTATCCACTTCTTCTTCTGGTATATCACATATAGGAGGCATGTCCCCATTTGGATGTACGGTAATGGTGGTTAAATTTACCGGCGAACTCTTGGTAGTGTTGATGTCGTCCAAGAATTTTTGTAGTTTCTTCATATCCACTCTTTTAGGATATTGAGAAATACGGGAAAATCCTCCCCAAGACGAAACAGTATACATGTCGGGGGTTCCTTCTACATCTATGACCACCAAGACAAAATAATGAGGAATACTTATCCCTCTATCATTTGTACGTACGATTCCCATTTCAAATATTTTGGGATTTCTTGCCTCTCTATGGAAAAGATCATACAAGTCAGCCATGGTGTGAATGGGTGTATACTGGTCTTCCGATGTAAGCTGGTTGAACATGTACATCTCTTGTAGCGGTGCTAAACGGACATCTTTTTCTACTAAAAATCCAATCCGAGGATTAAATATGTGTTTCATGAAAGAACGAAGAAACTCTTTACTTTGACTCGGTTTAATCTTGTATTTACGGAATAACCATAATAGGTAATAATAAAAAGCAGACCATTTACAAGAGGACAATTTTTGAATACCGCGTAATTCGCGACCTCCTTGAAAAATAGTATCTACTTCTTTGAATAATTTAACATATTCAGGGTCATCTAGAGGCATGACATCATAGAGTTCCTCCATACTAGTACATTCTATATTTAATACGAGAACCAGTATTAGAAATCACATGTTTTTGCGTGATGTATGTGTAGTAGATGGGTTTCGTATAACGGATTGTGCTAATCGTAATTTTTATTAGCTCTTGTAAAAAGCTTATCAAATATTCCGTGTTTAGGTTCCATATGTTTATCACGAACATATAAAGCCTTAAATTCATCAAAAATAGTATCCATAATGGCGGTTGCTTGAGTAAGTTCCTGTTTCGCCCTTGTCTCCTTTTTCTCCATTAGAACATCGTGTCAGTTCTTGTGCGGCTCGCCGATACGTAAATTGGGATGCATACATGTATACCGTTTATAAAAGTTTACACCAGACACCTTCTTGAAATCTTATCTCTTCCTAGTACAATGAAGTTCAAGGATGTATTAAAAAAATACATGGAACAAACAAAAACGTCCGACTACACAAAAGACATTTTGAAAAAGGATATCTTTATGGAACCTTGTATTCCTCTTTTAAAACTCATGCCCTTGCTAGGATTTTTACCCATGGAATTTCAGTCGGGTATCACGCGCAAAGAAGATACAATGATTCGGAATCGGGCGTTCATTACCGGTCTTATGGAAGAGGGTCATGCTCAATCTTTTCTTCTTCACATGTCCGTGTATACAGACAAGACAGCCGTCTATGTTCCCATCGTAGATGAAATACACAACGAGGATTACACCGTCCCTGTTTCACTGGAAACCACCAGCAAAAAAATAAACATCAAACAGTATTATTATATGAGAGCTACAGAAGATGATTATGAAGCCATTTTTAAATCGGTCGATCTCGCGAAAAAAGAAAAAGTTGTCTACCTTGTTTGTTGGGACCCTGTATGGAACAAGGATGCTTCAGCTCCCGAAGGACTCTTTTCGTACATGATAAGCGTTCTGAAATACATTGCTAAAAATTGAAAGACGCCTTCCCATGGAAGATGGTTGACCATGTCTGACTTTTTGCGAAACGAATACGAAGAAGCACTGAACTCATTTGACCGATGTTCCGAGGCCTATGAACGCGCATGCCAGGAATATCCCTACGTTCATGGCGAGGTAAAAGACGCTGAATTGGACGTGTCCTGTGCTGACGTGGCACTAGAGTATGCTCTCATGAACAACTTGGACTCTACGGAAGCGGATAACAAGTTGAATTCGGCCAAGGCCATTTACAAGGATGCGCTGTTTCGGATGAATGCTCTTGTTCCGGACGCTTACGAAAACAAGGTCTTGGCCGAACTTCGGTATACTACGGCACGACGGGCGTATTATCAGACGCGGTAAGTGTACACGCCTCTCCCGAATACATTTTTATAATGAATGTTTTTACAGGTACATTTTCCAGATAACTTGCTACAATTCTGTGAACGCCATCCAACAATATATACCGATTGTTTTTTTGTAGTATCCAAATGGGAGGACTATTTTGTTGTCGTATCTGCTGTTGATGATATTCTACACTACCTCTATCATAGTGACTATCCTGATGTGGATAGGCTAGGTTTACCGAATTCTGTAAACGAGAAGAGTCAAAATTGTCCACCTCGGTAAAGACAGACAAGGGGAGTTCTATCAAGGTAGCTTCTGTATGCGCCAATAAAGAGTCTTGTCGTGTGGCAAAAAGTTTCATTGTCATAGAAGTAGCTACCGAATCGTGAAGAGAACCATTTAAATCCATCTTGACTACGTATAGTTAACATGTCTTTCAATGATTTAAAAGTGGCTCAAGCAAACTACCGTGAAAAACGTATTGCGTTGGAAGAGGCTCGTAAAAATTGTCCATGGTGGCCGTCGTACATGGATATTTTGCGTCAGCTAAACACCCGTCAAGAGGAACACGTTCGGAAACAATACCAAAACAGTGAAATCCGAATCAATATGAAAATCATCGCTTCTACCAAGAAAGAACACGAAGCGGAGGAAGAAGCCTTGTCTCAGCTGAACCACATTCTTCAACAACTAAAAATTGAAACAACCGACGACCCTTGTTATCATAAAAGATGATTCGCTCTACTATGCCGCCCGACCGTATACGCATCATTCAAACCGTCCTTGTCCCCGATGTCCACAAAAAGCATGTGACCATCATACGAACGATTACCAAATAAAAAATTGAACTCTCTTGATACATCTTTTTTAGGTATAAAAAAGGATGAACTGTCTTCCGGCTGAATTGGAGCGTATCGTGGTCGGCTTCATGAATACCGCAAAGGTGGTTCGCATGAGAATCGTCAACAAGTCGTTTCGGGAAGCCTGCAAATGGCATACACCTCCTGCCAAGTACATCAAAGGACGCATTCGGTATCTGAAGGCCTCTTTTCCCTACGCGACCGAACTCAAGTTGGGGTGCCGAATGTATCTAGACGATGACTTTTTGAATTTGGATCATGTACATAAACTAGAGTTTCAAATCTTCACCAAAACAATTCACAGTCGCTATTTTCGGCATTTGACGGAGCTGGTATACTTGGACATTCGCCACTGCGACATTATCGCTTTCCAAGATGACACCTTCCGTTACTTGACGAAGCTTACTCACTTCAGCATTGCCGACAATCGGAACATAACCGACCAAGGGTTGTCTCTCTTGTCCAATCTAAAACACTTGTACATTCACAACGTTGAACGGATTACGGACAAGGGTCTCTCCACCATGAAAAGTTTGACCTTTCTAGACATGTACAATTTGCGTACTGTAACCGATGATGTCACGGAACATTTACCCGAGCTACGCACCCTGAAAATGACCATGGGGACGCTTACCATGAAAGGCATTTGCAATCTCAAGAATCTTACTCACCTAGACGTTACCTCTAGTCCCTTTACGACGACTCAAGGGATGGAGACCCTTCCGTCTCTCGTGCGTGTAAGCTTCACGTGTTGCGCTCTTCGGGATGAGGATTTGGAACATTTCGGCCACGTCAAGAAACTCTTCCTCTACGGTTCCCGAATTAGTGGAAACGGGTTTCGGCATTTGACAAGCGTGAATTGGTTAGCTCTCCACAAGATGAATTTGAAACTGGAGTACATCGACCAATTGATTCATCTGCCTCTTATTCAAAACATTGCCATGTATGAATGTTCCGTTCCCAAGGAGACCAAACTCCTCTTGAAAGAGAAAATGCCCACCATCTTTCATTCCGATTGAATTCGTTCATGTGCCAACCGATACAAGACGTAGTCATGAAACAGGGGATGAGGCGGACGATGTCTCTCCATCCGTTCATTGAAATAATCAATCCCAATGTCGTGCTGGTCGATCCAATCCCATTGGTCAACGGGGTACATGGATACATCCAAGGATTTAATATAGGCATACATTTCTTTCCACCAAGGTTCTTGTTTCCAATAAAACAATCCTAAATGAGCTCCTTCACGCTGTAGGCACCATCCTTTCATACAAGCATGTTGTCTACATTGAGTTCGGATAGTTTGATACGCCTGATTCATTGATTGAATAAAATAAAATTGAACCGATTTTTTATCTCAATTATTTTTATTCTGGCCATGGATTCTCTTCCGAACACGACTTCTGTACCTCCGGTTCCGCCAGTAAGTATACCTGTGGTCATACCTGTGAACATGCCGATTCCCAAGCTCGGTCGTTCCGTGGCCGTTCCCTACAAGGAGGTCTGGGGAACGGACGAAGGCTATCCGGGATAGTGTCCTGTGGGACGAAAGTGGGTCTGTGTGACACTTTTTTACGTATACTTAGTATGGCATGCATGTCGGAGTGTACATGCGAGAAAGAGTGCCAGTGCGAAGATAAAACGCCTCGCCTGTGCTGGAGGCCATGCTGTGTATACATTCCCTGTAGAAATTTTCATTTATGCGAAGGAACAACCCTACAATGGAGTTCCCAAAAACGTCTTTGTTTCCCTTGTTCTATTCAATTGGGGGAACACAAGTATACTCGCCGTTATTATGAATGCCCCATTTGTTCCGACTATGCCTACATGTTTCAGTTGACATGTAAACATATTCTATGTAATGATTGTCTGTATACACAAACCAAAAAAACAAATCTGTGTATGCAGTGTTGGATAGTAGACTTGTAGCTTTATAAGGGATTGTAGGTTTGTTTAAGATGAATGGCCTCTATCAATTGATTCTTGGTATACTTGGAATATCCCTTGACATTCAGTTCTTTTGCAAGTTTTCTTAATTGAATGACGGTTTCACACTCTAACATAGGACATAGCTGACGCATCTCGACCAACCTGGCTCGCTTCATGGTTGCAGGAACACGACATACGACCGGCGTATACCTTTCTACCAACTGGTCTTTTTTCATTTGTAGAAAGAGAGTGTCAGGAGCAAACACGCGGTTGGCTCGCCGAATGAACTTTTGTTTCTCCTCGCAGATAATCCTCGCTAGCACATGAGGGTCGGTAGGGCGCCACATTCTTTTTAAGGGTATCTCTTTGTTGAAGTAGTTCAATTTTGTTATGGATTTCTCGTTTCCAATACGCAAGTGTCAATACATCCTTGTTGAGAGACGATTTATACGGAACTTGTTGGGTCAATACCATGTGTTTCATGTCCTCTGCGTTGGAATACACCATGGTCTCTCCAAAGATACACTTGTACTTCAGGTCAATGTTGGAGATGGGTATAGCATGTAGTCCAATACATTCATAATGTCGATAACAATCATCACGGTCGCCTGTCGTAGAAATGACAAAATGAGATTTGGAAATGGCCTGTAAATAGTCTTTATACTTTAGCGGAGCACCGCTGTTTTTCCCAAACAAGTCGTACTTTTTTCGTATGTGGTCATCGGGAAAGTGAGCATGGACAGAGGCATGTTGGTTGACAAGTGTAGTTGTTTTTAGGATAGAAGTCGTTCGTATAAAGTGAAGATAGTATGTAAGTGTGCGGTGTAACAATCCATAAGGAAATCCCATGTACTTTGGATGCGTATAGATGGGATTCTGGGATATCCATAAAAAAATAGATGGATGGTGTAATAAGGCATACGTTTTAGCCGTAGGTTGAAGTTGGGGAAGATGCCATTGAGACGTAATAAGGATAATTTTTACCTTGCGTTTTGCTAGGATTGGTAGGACGGTATCGCAAAAAAAATCAAAGAGGTCAACCTGGACTTGAACCATGTGAAAGGATTGGATAGCAGTATAATTTTTATGTAACAGTAAATCATTGGCTCGTAGAGGAAGAGACATACCAATGTATTTGGGAGAGGAAGGATACACTTCCGTAGATAGGAAATGATTACATATAAAATACGGAGCAAGAGGAGTTATCCATTGGGCAAGAGGATAGGAAGACTTTAATGCCGTATCAAACATGGTATAGTTTTATATTTAAAAAATGGGGTGTTTCGCCACCCCCCCTTTTGGTTGTTAGACGTAGACGACCGGGTGCTCCTCCTCGTACATGTGGGAGAAGACGGTTTGACCGTGTTCATCCATCTGGTAGAACGTCTTGCAGTGAGGACAGCTAGTTGCCCCCTCCATGCGACCTGCTTTGAGTCCGTTGAACGTGTGAGACCACATAAATTTAATACACTTACATGCTTTGTCGGTAGGGACGAGATGTCCGTTGGTTCGATTGGCATTCTCGCGCTCGGTCTTGGTGAGTTCCACGACAGCAAACTGCTCCGACCACTTGTACATCCGATAGGCCGTGTAAAAGTTGCCATCGGGGTCCACTTCCCCAAGGTCGGTTCGCTCGTCGTAGCCCATCTTGATGCGCCGAAACTTGTCGCGCGCTGCGCGATTGCGACGATTCCCCTTCTTGAGGTCGGCATGCTTGTCGGTGCGAGCGACGCGCGGTTTTCCCTTGAACTTGTCGGTGAGACGAACAGGCGTTCGTTTGACCGGTTTCGGAGCAGGCGGTTCCGGCGTAATGGTTGGGTCCGTTAGCGTAGCCGTCTCTAGACGAGAGTCCACGCAAGTTTCGCATAGCACGCCTTCCACCGGCTGAAAGGTGACGTCGCACCCATGGCACACGTAGACGTAATTCGTAGACGAGCAAAACATACAGCGCCACTTACCGAAAATGCGGTCATGGTACAAGCTGTCCTTGCTCTTGCACGTGAAGCAATACGACATGATTGAAAAGGGTTGTAAACGTAAAAACGGAGAAAAACTATTTCAATTTTCTTTTACCGCCTAATTGTAGTATACGTATCAACAAGTTCTGAAACGTCAACATAAGACCCGTTCCTTCCTTCACGTAATCAGGACCTCCTTCCGACTCACACTTCTTTTTATTTTCAATCATGTTTTTGGTTTTGACGAGAGCTAAATAGCCAATCAACAAGAGAACCACCAAAATGATACCTTTTTCCATCAGAGTGTTTGGATAGTAGAGACCAATGAAAAACTCGGCTAGAATGACAGCTAAAAAGACAATCAACATTCCCCAACTGATATTGGTCGCAATACTATCTTGATATTTCCAAGCAATCAGCGTGAGAGCTACAAAAAGTACCAAGGTGGATAAGACAGCCGTAACAATACTAGAGGGGGCATACCATACAAACAGAGTGGAAAACATCAAGCTCGCCACCAGGGAAAACACGACGGACAACAAGTGCTTTCCAATCATCCATTCTTTGGGTGTAAAAATCATACCCACTTGAAGTACAACAAAGGCGACCACTACGCCTAGAAACGCCGGAAGACTCATGTTCCATAATTTGGTATCTATACAGAATTTAATGCCGTAGGCGACCAGGGACAAATAGAATAGTGTATACAGATACGAAACAAGAATATAATTATCGCATATTTGTTTACCTTCTTGGAACGAAATAGTATAAATCAGAATGGCACATATCACCGGAACCACGAACAGAATGTTCATACTTTAGCAGAATATTTTCGCTTGGAACGTTTGCGTTTGGTTCGTCTGCGTTTACGCTTGCGTCCGCCTTTAATTCGCCTTGTCGTTAATTCGTTATCAATCAAGCCCTTTACTGCTTTAATAACATTGTCATCTATAGTAGGTAGGGTCATTCCTGGCATTTTTTCAGTTAACATGCTTTGTATAGATTCAGCAGTTATATCCATGTCTTGAAGTTCTTTTAATTTCTCAGGCGTAAGCTTATTCAAGAATTCTTGTATCTTCGGAATTAAAGTGATATTATCTACAGCAATTCCGTCAAACTCCACATTTCCTATGCTTGATTCTACCATATTCTACGGGTATAAAATAATTCGTTAGACTATGAAAACAAAAAAATGTGTATCTTTTTGTTCTCAACAAGATGCGTCTACCTGTTTTACACCACGGTGTATACTGACGCATCCAAAAACTCGCAAATCTTATTGTAGAGTCCCTTCTACTCATAAATTTCAACGCACTACCTGTGATGTGATTCGTCGTAAAGACGTTCCTCCCTCGGTTTTAATGGGAGAATCCAGTGAAAGCATAGACTTTGGTTCCTCTGCCTATCTATGGGAATTTTTCCGAGAGTATACGTTCAAGTACGTACGGGATGTATACGCGGTTCCAGGTGGCCATGAACTCCTTTATTTAAAAGAAGGGGTTGTTTCTTATGCCCGGTTGATGCCCCTTAGCGTAGCGGATTACCTGGTAGGTGTCCGGTTCATTAACCGAATCCTTCATCGGTTCCCCTGTTTTCTGTACACGTACGGGTTGTTTTATACTACCATACAGTCTCCGCTTCGCTTGACCCGACCGCGCCAACTTCAAACGTCGCTGATTCAACATGGTCTGGATGATACGGACGATGTTCCCTATGTATTACGCCAACATGTACATGGTGCGTTGACGTTGGCTGACCTTTCTCCTCAAGAACGCCTACCCTTGTTGTTTATTGTTTACCATGCCCTTTCCGCGTTGGCCTCCGTATTTACTCATCACGACCTTACCATGAAGCATGTGCTGGTGTGGAGACCTCATCCTACCAAGTACATAACGTATGTGTATCCAGGAATCTCCTTTCAGACCCCTTATGTACCTAAAATCATTCCTGTATCCACCTCGTTGTATCAGGTGAAAACAGACCCTACCCAAGATGTTCGTTTGGTACAAGAGGCGTATCCAGAACTAGGAAGTTTTCGTACCGTACATCAAGTCTATCGGAAATTAAAAGGAATGCTTCCTGCTACAACTTATCCGTCCATAGGAACCATACATGTCTCTAAATTGGCGACCACTTATGAAAATTCAATATGAACGTATCAACTAACCACAATATATGGAATAATAATATGCATTTATAGAATGGATTTAGCAAAAAACATTCCAATTAATCAGCGATATGTGTTTATTTATAAAGGGGTAGTATATAACGGTGTGCTTAAAAATATGGAGAGTAATGGTCCTCGGTTAATTCGATCTCATTTTACAGATGTAGAATTTGTCTACGGCCATGGTAACCATCACCGATATGGAATACTAAAGAAGACTTGTATTAATCTATTGAATAAAAACGTCAAGCCATATAATCTTATAAATGAACAACTCCTAGTCGACCAACTAAACTTCCAATATGAAGATGAAGATGAAGATGAAGGAAAAATTGCGGCGGAACGTTTGAAAGCCTTGGGTAGACGCGAATTAGACTTACATACATCGGCATACCCGACATTTCATAGACTACGTGAAGATAGAACCGAAGCTGGAGCCGACGATAGAGCCGAAGATAGAGCCGAAGATAGAGCCGAAACAGAAGATGATAAAGTATCAACAGACTCAGTACAAACACATATGTTGATCCATAAGTTTAACCACCTTGGTGTTACACCACATACCTTTGCAGAAGGTGATTTGTCGCGGAGATTACAAGGACTTAGGGGACTTGAAGGTGATCCAGCAGATGAACTGACATTTTTATTTAAAGGTTTCAAACGAAAACCATCAAAAAGGTCTGGTACTACAAAAAAATATAAACACCGCAAAAAATATTCAAAAACTCATAAACAAAGGTAGCAACATTCATTGTGATATACCGTCAAAACTACCACAACAATTTCCGAGACATTATAGATTTTCTCTTGGATGACCTATTTCGTGTATGAGTTGATTTACTTCGTACAACGACACTAAGTTGAGACCGTTTTCGCTCGGTACCTACCACATAGGCTAACGAAGTGATAAGACGTTTTACCTTTTGAGCAAGTATTCCAGTTGCTACGTCCCTTTCTAAATCTGTTTTTAATTTAAACCGTTCAGGTTCATCTTCATCTTTATGAAAATAACTACGAAACCCTAACAATAAATATATGTTATGAGCTGGGTTGGTAACATTATCACTATCATCTTCCAAATGAAAAGAAAATAAAGTAGGATATCGGATAGCAACATTCAACATGAATAATATCATGGATAATTGAGCAAGACCTCTTCCTTGATCTTTTTTAATGACACTTAACCACTTAATAGAGAACGAATCTTTCAACCAACCCAACTCTTTCATCTTAGGAACATCCGTTTTGTTGGATTCAAAAAGTTTAGTTCCACCCGGACTACGGTCTCCTTCATCCTCATCATGCCCCTCTTCAACATATTTAGTGAATATAGTAGAATATTTTCCATGTAGGGTTGCTATGGGAGTTTTCCTAAGTGTATTGTCATATCTATAGAGTTTAAGATAGAGTCGTCCATCATCTTTGATTTTTTCAAATGGGTCTTCTAAGACTATAAAATGCGGATCATCCTTATTTCCATTAAAAGTTGAAAATTCTACATCATATCCAGAATGTTTTAATTTCCTTATAATATCATTGTGCAACCTTCTTAATTGGCGTTCCATACATTATGGTATTAAAAAATGAAATACCAATTGTATTTCCACTAACGTATCATGAGAACTCGGCGATGCTCCAATTATATTGCCCTCTTCTTTCTCTTTCTTCCGTTTCTTGCTGCTTTTATATAACGACATGGTAGATGTCGGTATGTAAACCTCCTCGGCGACCTTATGTATCTCTACACAAACAGAAATGTCAAACGTTCAAACGACATCCTTCATGGAAACAGTGGCAACACAGCATTACCAAAGGGTGGATACAACGAGCTTGTAAAGAAATCGGAATGCGTTCCACTCTTTTTTTGACGGAAGAACTTCAAGGAACAGCAACCAGTCTTGTTGACCTTCTTCAAGAGGAACCTGTTACCCTGGAACGCATTCGGTATCTGTTCCCTCACTACCACGATGTTCCCACTGAATATGCCGTGGATGAACGTATGCTCCGAAAGGCATTTCCTCGTTGGTCGGAAGAAGTATTGCGAGAAGTCCATATTTGTCTAGAATATGCTTTGGTAACCATGCTTCGCGAAGGAGCAGAAATTGCTAAAGCAAACAACCTAAAGTCCATCCAAGCGAAACACGTTCATGCGGCGGTCATGAAATATTATCCGGAAGACGTTTAAATGGAGGAAGGGTATGATGTCGTAGGGTTTGTTTCAAACGAATTTGTTGTTTGGCCTGACGAGGGTCAATTTCAATGGCCGTCAGTGGCGTCTTTTTGGAGATGCGTCGGGTCGGCCTGTATACAGGATAGGCCTTGTGTCCAATGTCCGCCCATTTTTCTTGGAACCAACGTCGTAGTGCACGAGGTTGATTATCGTCGGTATACTTTCCTCCCAATGATTTGTATCGTTTAACTATCCAACCACTTTTATAGGCAGAAGGAACCGAGTATACTTGGTCGGCCTGTTTCTTTACTTTGGCATACAACGCGGGATTGGTTGGCGTAGGCATAATGTACACGTAGATTATCTTCGTTTGGAGTTGCGACGCTTGCGCTTGCGAGTGCGTTTCATTCTACCAAATTGGTTGTGAATAAAGTCATACGTTTTTATGGTTTTTAATAATGGAGGCATTCCATGTTTAGATTCTAACCATCTACGATAGGTCACTATATTTTTTTTTCCATGACACATTCTATTTGTAAAATCATCATACTCTTGGTACAACTCAATTAACGTGGGAGGATGTTCTTTTTCGTCTTTTGTGGTTGGTGCAGGAGTAGCAGATAATTGTGTAATCCTGTTCCAATGTCTTTCTTTTTTTGTTGTTCTACTATCTCTCGCGGCAGCACGTTCTTGGGCTCGAGTATTTTGTTCTCTGTCCTCAGGAGTCTCTAATCGAGTCCGTCTATATTTATCTGCCATATAATATACAAATAGAATTAAATAGGTATTCCTTCATCCATAGAATGCGAGTTCTATGGATGACGGTTCCTCTCTGTAAAACCTGTATACACTATGTTCCTCCGACCAATGGACGGTTTGATTCGGAGTATTCTATGTGTAAAAAGGTAAGTTCCTTGAACGTCGTAAATGGAGACGTGGAGTATTCTTTTGCGAGTCATGTACGCACCCATGCCTGTAAAGACGCCGTTTTATACGAGCCCGACCCCAACGTAGAATTGAAAGAATACAAGCATACTCTACAACGATATGCCATCTATATCGGTTATGTAGGAATCTATCTCTCTCTGTTTCTATATGCTAAACTCAACAGGTTGCATTTCCCGAAGTAGACCGTAGAAAAATTTGATTGGTTTGTAGTCCTGCAATCACCGCATTGGCGCTAGAGAGGTTAAGTCCCCCAGCATCTATCAAGATTTGACCATACTCTGGACGTATAAAAAAACACAAAGTAAGAATTGAACTTACTTGTTGGAACCATCCTTGTGTTGGGTGTGCGTGGGGAACGCACGGGATAGGGAACTTACTTTTTAGAAACATCCGCCCAATACGTAGCGAGAACGTCCTCCAGCGTGTCTTCGTCGGTGTAGCCCCAGTCTGGTCGGAAGGCGTAGAGCGCAATCCACTCTTCTGTAGTCATGGAAGGTT
>Ga0214923_10006416_pt1 | contig 13230 bp, 13 predicted proteins | sample LL1510_MetaG_FD_177993 | JGI IMG/M metagenome (GOLD analysis project Ga0214923, IMG submission 177993) | Freshwater microbial communities from Lake Lanier, Atlanta, Georgia, United States - LL-1510 | ecosystem: Environmental > Aquatic > Freshwater > Lake | place: USA: Georgia | collected...
ACCCCATTTTAATGCTGTAAACAATTGGTACGTTTCGTATTGCGGCTATTACTTGAATAGTGTCCACGAGCCAACGTTCGTCAGAACTTCCGTTCACCCAAATGTCGCTTTTGTTTAACGCCGGAAAACCAATAACGCGCGCAGTTACATACGGGTTATCTCTGGTTGCACCTTTAAGCTGCGAATCAACCTGCTCAGATATAGTTTGCGGCGATAAGTCCCAGCATTGCATTGGCAGAGGCGGGTGAAAACCGACCTCAAAGCCAGTACCTAAACATTGCGGGCAGTTTGCGTCTGTGAGTTCTTGCGTCAGCGGGTCGCGGCACAGTTTGCACAGTTTTCCGTAACGCATCGGCTTCAGCAAATATCCCGGAGCCGACACAATGTTTTGCCGGAGCTTTTCTTTGCGGATAATCTCGCGTGCAAATAACCAATCTTTTTCCGTAAGCTCGCCGAAGCAATTGGAGGCTTGTGAGATATACGTTTTGTTTGGCGTCGTTAAAACAACGCGATAGTGCGTCGTTAGGTCGTAGCCAATTGCGCGAAATGTTGGGTCCAGCGCAACGTAAGCGTTCTCGACCGGCTCGCCGACGTTTTTCCAATCCGCGGCGTCACGAAGACCGGTGCGCCCAAATTGCAGTTGAAAAATGTAAGGGCCGGGGTCATTAAACACAGACTCCAACTGCCACCAGACGCGGGTTACGCCGCGCACCATGTGGTCTACAGATACGCGACGAAATGGGAAAATGCGTTCTTGTGCCATAACGTGATTATACCCCGAAGCGCTGATAGCTAAAAAAAAGCCCCCGAAGGGGCGAGTCGACTGCGGGCGTCACGCTGACGCGCCCGTCCAGTCTTTAACAAACACGTCGAAGAGCCGGACGCGGGAACCACCAATTTCCTGATCGAACCACTTGCCGGCTTCTTTGCCGACAAAGTCGATCAGTTCGGCGCGCACCCGATCCACGCCCTTGCCCCGGCCGATGGCTTCCACCACCAACTCCAGAGCCAAATCGAACTCATGCTTTTGCATGTGGGAATCTCCTAGAAACCGTTCCAGCCATTTAAAATGGGTGGCGGGATTACCCTTGTATTTGCAGGTCATTTCGTTTACACGCCTCGCTGCTGGCGTGGACAACCCCTGTTGCACAACGTGGTGCGGCCGGGAACGCGGCTGGCATAAGCCAGCTTGGTTGTCGCCAGTGTTTTAAACACCGGTGTAAGACATACATGCGAGGCCATAACGGCTCCTCGCTCTCGGCATGTAAGTGCCGCAGAATGCGCAAGCTCACCCGCCGCACATGTGTGCAGCCTTCGTCACAGTAAGTAACGAAGTCCCGGGGCCGCTCAAACCCAATCTGGTGGGTTCCAACGTAGTGGGAGCACATGACGTTGGCTACTGTTGTACCCGCCCACAACAGTTAAAGAACAACCGAGTTTCACGGTCACCCCATTTCGTCACATTGTGGGTTACAACGAGCAGCTTTTTGCCAGTGCTGCTATCCTTCGCTCGCTCGTACGTCAGCGTAGCCTCAAACGGCGCCCCCTAAAGCGCAAGCATGTATAGGGATAGCTCAGGACTTTGACGGGTATTAGCCCACCTGAGACTCACAGAAATAGCTATATTCCTGTACACTTTATATGCCGTGTTTTTTGCGTTTATTTAGCGGCGCGCTGATAGCTAAAAAAACGTCAGGCGAGGGCCCTGACGTTCTTTTGTTAATTCACACTGGGATTCCAGCGGGTTGGAGTCCAGTTTTGAATCTGTTTGACTTCGGCCTTTTTTTCGGGCTCTTGCGGGGCTGGCTCGGATTTTTCTTTTTCCAGCTTTTCGCGCCGCACGCCGTCCTCGAACAACGTGTCCGCCACGTGCTCGATGTCGACGGAGTTTAAGAAAAACGTGACGATTTTCTCAAGGAAACTCATCGACGAACACATCTCGTTTGCCGCTTTCTTGGCATCGTCGTTGCCGTTGTTTGCAATACGTATCAGCGCGACGATTTCGTTCATCGTGCCTCCGGCGGAGCCGGCAAGAATAGAGGCGACCCACATTCCCAACGCTTCTACCGCTTGTTCTTTGACCTCGTCGGTCCAGTTGTCGGCGTGCAGCATTCTCAGGGTTTTCAGCAGCGCCGAATAAGGGTGCTCTTTAAACGGCAGTTCGTCGCAGCGCGACTTGAACATGTCGACGGCGATCTTCGTCGCCGGATTTACGGCTTTCATTGCGTGCTCCTTAGACAGGGTATGCGGCAATATTACGCAAGCGCCGCAATAAATATGCCCGGTTTTACGCGGCGATTTAGGGTGTTACAAAACCTAGGCCGAAAACAAAAAGGGCCTAGGTTTTGTAACACATTCGCAATTCGCGAATTGCGTAAACGCCTGCTGCAAAAGAAATTGCAGCAAATTTTCCATTTTCCAGAACGAGACTAATAACGAATGCGAATTGCGTCTGTGTAGGCGCTGTATTTGTAATTAGACGTTACCTCGCCGTAGCAGCCCTCAAGATTAATCGAGGCTTTTGTGGCGCGCACCCAGTCGCGATACGCCTGCCAACGAGTTTGGCCGGCGCGTTCGTAGTTGGCTTCTTTGTTCTGGTCGTCCACGGCGATGCCGCCGGCCTGATACTGCAACTGGTTGCGACGAAATTGCTCTGCCACCATCAAAAATAGATTGGCGCAAATACCTTCTAGCCAATGATATCTAAACGGAAAGTTTTGTGTGTTGTACACCTGATCCAGCGGCGGCGGTATTTCGTTCCAATACTGCACGGGACGCGCGATTGCCAACGCGATCTCGGCGTCATCGAACATGAGGTTTTCCAGCAAAAAACTTTCGTTGGGACTGGAGTCTCGCAGATGCAGGCGCACCTCAGCGATGCTCGGTGCGCCGCCCGGTGTAACAGTCGTGCCGAATGTTCCGCGATTAATCACGACGTAGAACAAGTTTGAAAATACGACTTGCGGTTGGGCGTTTTCTTCTGTGGCGTGAGATACCAGCGCCATTTCACCGTAATAAATACCCGGAATGCCGACCATTGTTTCCGGCAACGCAACTTCAACCTCGCCCTTTTCGGCGTCTACGATTGTCGCGTCCAAGCTCTGTATAGGGTTCTGGTTTCCTAACGCAATTTGCTCTTTCATCCGGAAAACAACCTTAAGTTGATTCTCCGGCGTCGAAATTTCGCAGGCTGACAAATCGACTGGGATGCCGTCTTTGTTGTGCAGTTGCCATTTAATCGTAGCCGTCTGGCCCTGTGTAATATTTACTGCCCGCATACGGGTTAGAACGGCCTGCCCGTTTTGCGCGGATATGGGAGCGCCAATTTTATTCTGATCGGCGCAACTGACCGCGTTTACAGGTACGACGGCAGACTGACTGGGCCCAACAGCGCAGACATCTTGTGATACCAATGTTGGCGTAGCAATGACAGCCATACAAGTCTCCTGTATTGCACTTAGTATACAAATAAAAAAGGCTGACCGACGAATCGGCCAGCCTTTCTTGTTTTACCTGTTACGTGTGGTTCAGGTTTCGTCGGCGTTAAGGTCGCCTTCGGTGTAGTCGCCGCCACCGTCATAAGACGGAACGGTCGTGCCAAGCTCCTTAGTCGACGCCATCGCGAGTTCGCGTGTGACACCACCAGTTTCGCTAAGCAGGTACACCGACGGGGATTTCACGATATCAAGCAAGCCGCTCGTCAGCGCGTTCTCAAGCGCCTTGAACTTACGCTGGCTGCGTTGCGCACCCAGCTTGGTTACAAGGTCGCCGGGGACGCTGTATGTAGCGTTGTTGGCCAGCTTGACGCCGTGGGCGCCCAGAAAACCGAACGTGAGTTCCCGGCCGGACACGTTCTTTACAGTCGTATAAAGGTCAGTTGTCGTGTTTGTTGGCATTTTTTACTCCATTAGTTGGCGTTTTGCACGGCGTTGGCCGCGGCCGCCTGCAGCGTTAAAACAGCATCAGCAATTTCGGGCTGCGCGGCAGCCAATTCGGCAACCTGACGAAAAGTGGCTTGCTTTTCGTTTACAGAACCGGCCCCCGCTGCGGCAAGTACCTCATCAAGCTGCTTGTTTACAGCAGCGAGACCACTGTGACGTGCCGCAGCGGTTTTTTCCTGTTCAGCCGTGTAGAGCACATGAAGCTTCTGCGCGACCGACCACATTTCTTCGGCTTCCTTCTCCGTCTCCGGGGCGATCCCGTGAGCCGCCAGTTTCTCGAAGAAGTATGGCGCCGCCAGTTGCGATACGACCGTAGCGTAAGCCTTCTCGGCCGCTTCATTAACGTTCTCGGACATGTGTGTGCTCCTTTTTAATAATTACGCGGCTCAGACAAACTTAACCTTAGCCAGACCGTTCGTGTGACCGAACGAGCCGCCCTGCGTGTTATACGCAAAGTACTCAAGCATGTAAGCTTCACGGCGGATGTACATCGTGGTGGGCTCAAGCTCGTAGTTCTTGCCGATAAACTTCGGCGAGGCGAACATATACATTTCGTCGTTCTTGACGAGGTTCTGCTTGATCGTGACGATCCAGCGGCAGTTGAGGAAGTTGGTTTCCGCCCAACCGTTCTTGATGATTTCTTGCGAGAAATCACCGCCCATTTCGTCACGGCCGAACTTGAGGAGTTCCTTGATCGTGATGTTATTCACGAGGCAGGTTTCAACCTCGAAGCGCGACGGCGTCTGCGGCATGACCTTCAGCGCGTCAACGATCGTCTCGCGGGTGATACCGCCCGAGATCGTTACGTTCTGCTTCACGCCAGACAGCGGGTTGTCAACGTCAACGGTGCCAACAGCAGCGTCGAGGGCGTTGATGAACTTCGAATCCTCTTCGGCCAACATGTCCTTGATCATGTTGTCGCTGAGAACCTGACGAATGTCGATGACATACGTGCGCAGTTCGTCGACGTCCTTCACAGCGCGGGGCGACACGATCCGGTCAAACATGACGCGGTAGCGCGGGCCACGGATGTAAAAGTTGGTCGGAAGCGTGGCGAACGGAATCGACACAGCCGCCGGGGAATCGGGTTCCTTGTCGACCACCTTGACGGGCTTGTCAGTGTCAACCTGACGGTCAAGCTCGTCGTTGGTGATGGTCAGCGGCGGCATAATCCGCCGGTAGAACCCGTCTTCACGCATCTTGGTGCGCGTGAAGTCGTTAACCGCATCAATGGCCTGCTTCTGCATGCCGGGGGTATCAAGCTGCTCAAAAAGCGTTTCGTTGAGCAGTTGGATTTCTTGCTGAGTGGGCATTTTAAGAACCTCCATGTTCTATGTAGTTAGTTAGGCTGAAGCCGCCTGTACGCCGTTCCAATTCGCCGCACCCGGCAGGTAAACACACCAGAACGAGAGGGCTTGAATTCCATTGTGATTCTTCCCGGCACCGCTCGACACGACACCGACAACCGGCGTCGTATATTGCGTCACGCTGTAGTTCGTCAGCTTGCCGTCCGTGCTAGCGGGCGTAGTCGCGTTCGAACGCGTGGCGGAAAGAAGATCGCCGGGCTGATACGTGTTACCGGTAACGAACTCAGTCGTCGAGATTTCATAACCACCCGTCGCGACCAGACCGGACAGTTTGCCGGTCGGGGCCACGGCGAGGTGCATGAAGTTGCCAGCAGCGGTCGTGCCGGGGTTGCTGACGTCGGCATCTTCCGAGCCATTAAGCAGGAAGATAGCCGGGCTCGTCTTGTGCGCACCCGGAACAAAATCGCCGTTTGTGTTCACGTGCACAACGCGACCGCGTTGCACCGGAAACGTCACCGTGCTCGACAGCTTTGCAGCATAGTCGAGCGACGCCATATCAAACCAGCCCTTTTTTACGTCAAGGCCGTTTTCAGTTAAAAGATTCGGAGCAGGCATTTTTAGACCTCCATGTCTACAAAGTTATTCAGGTAATCAGGTAGTGGGCGGGTTCAAGCCAAGGCCGGTGAACAACTTCACATCGGAAGCCTTCAGACGTCCATCGCGGGCACCCACATACCCGCTCGTCAAACTGGTTGCGGGGTCGTAGCTCGCGGCTTTCTCCCCCACCGGTGTTCCAAGTCGCGCCATCTCGGCGCCATTGCGATGGCTAGCCAATTTGACCACGAGTTCCATCGTGCGCACCGGGTCGTGGAGCGCTTTTTCAAGCGCTTCCTTCTGGTGGGCTTCGATCCGCTCATTTTCAACGCACGCCTTCACGGCAGCCGGAATCAAAGCGGCAATTTTTTCTTGCTGAGCATTTTGCTCGTCCATTACCGCAGCAGCTTTTGTCATCGCCGCATCGGAGAAACCGATGTAGTCGATGATTTTCTGCACGAGCGTGTTTGTTTCTGTCGCGGACATTAAAACCTCCGTAAATTAACGGTTGACCAGTTCGATAACGTGTTGCTTCATCATGTCCCGCAGTTGGCGCGAACGCTTTGTGCGGGCTTCCTTAATCTGAAACTTGCCGGCGCGTTTGAAGTTCACAACAGCGCGACCGATCGAGTTAAGTTCTTGAGCCGCGGCCATCTTCGGCGCCATTTCGGGTGGCATGCCGCCGCCCATTTCTGGAGCCGGGGCGCCGGCAGCCGCGGCCGGATCGCCGCCACCGGACAACGCTTCCAGCAATGCTTCGGGCGGGATACCGAGTTCTTGCAGCGCCATTGCGAGTTCCTGAACAGCCTCATCTTCCGACGGGGCGCCGCCACCTAAATCAGCCGCACCGCCAGCGTCGGCACCCATCGGGGCTTCTTCGGCCGGAGCGGCCGGGGCGTCGCTCGCGCCAGACGTTTCGTCGCCGGGAGCCGAGTGGTCTTCACCCTCTTCGGCGTCATCAAGATCGCCGGCGGCCTTTGTCGACATAAAGCCAATCAGAAGGTCGGCCATCTCGTCAGCTTCGCGCAGCGTGTTAGCGCACACCTCGCGAACGCCGGCTTCAGCCGCGCTCTTCTCAAGGCCAAGCTTTTCGGCGAGTTCATAACCAGCCTTGTAAGCGGCTTCCTTGCCGGCGCGCAGCGCCGCAAGATCAGAACCTTCAATCTTGCCGTCATTGTCGGTGTCGAGCTTGTGCTGATCACCCTTCAAGTTGCCTTTGGTTTCTTCTTTTTTTTCGGTCTTCTCTTTCAAAAAAGCCGGCATCTCAGCGGCCTTTTCGTTGGCCTGCAGTTTAGCGGTGCCGAAGTTGATCAGGTTGGCCAAGATATCATTGCCAAGATTGCTGCAGTTTTCGCGCGCAGTCTTGAACGTTGCGGCGCTGTACTTCTCGCCGTCGTTGGCCTTTACAGGCGAAGATGTGCCGGGATCGTCTTTCGTTCCCTTGAAATCTTTTTCGGCCGCGGGGTCTTCGCCAGTCGAAGCGGCGTTCGTGCCGATGTTTAACTGCACGTCGTCTTGCCGGCCTTCTTGCGGAAGTTCCGGCGCGTTGTTTACTGACACGGCGCCTTGCTGTTCCTTGATGTCAGACTCATACTCACTGGCACGCGCGCCCTCGACTGCGGTTTGAACGTTGTTGCTCACGTTCGCCGACGCGTGGCTCGAAGCGCCTTGATATCCACCCGGATCAGACGGAACAGGACCGGCGGACTTTTCAGCGGCGGCCTTCACAGAGCTTTGCGAGATTTCTTCCGCAAGAGCGTTTAACTGAGCAAAAAGGGAACGTTGCATCCGTGCCATGTTTATCTCCTTTGAAGCCTAATCGTTAGCGATTAGCGTCGTTTACGATACATAATTTTGCAGTACACAGTGGTTTGCTGTCAACAAATTGTTTTGATATTTTTCACTTGCCACGGCGAAAGCAGCAATCTTATACAACGCGTAATGTTTAGCAAGAGCTATTTCCGCGCTATTGACTGCCCGCTTCTCCATTGAAAAATCAGTTGGTTTAACGTTGCGAATCGCCGCCAAGTAAGCGCGTTTCTCGACGTTTTGTGTTGTTAAACTTCTTGTGCATGCAACCTTTTCGGCCCACACACGAACTGGCTCAGAGGCGTAATCGGCCGGATAAAACCTGTTGTTTTCCAGCGTATCTACGATGTCTGCTTCTTTTACCAGCGTGGAAAAAATATTCGGTAACGCATTTGAGACGGCGGCGACTAACGCGTCATTAGCAGACTTTACCGTGAGTGACAGGAAGTCGCGCAACGATAAAATCACGCCGGCATCAGCCAGCCCTCTAAACACCTCGGCCATTTTAGCAAATAAACACCCGTCTAGACCACCAATAGGCTGTACGGCTTGATTGCTTGCGAGCGCCATCTGGGCCCAACCGGGCGAATTGTTAACAAGTTCGCGTTCGGCGGCTGCGAGTTTACACAGCGCGGCGTATTGTTCGCCGGCGCGTTTAGACGCGGATTCAGCGACCAGATATTCGGGGAAAGAAACTTCTAGCTGTTCCGCCAGTTCAACCCCGGAAAAGCAACGGTCGGAGGCGGCTTTTTGCAATTGCCCGGAGACGTACGCAATTCTGTCCGCGGGCCTAAAAACGTGGGAAATATCAAAAAATGTCGGGTCTGGATTATCGGCGTGCAAAACATGCCCGTCGGCTTGAACGCGGCCCAGATTGTGCTTTAATCCGCCGGCTTTGCAGTGACCGCCGTTTTCGATGGAGTCGCAGTACTCGGCGCGGGTGCGGGCTTTGTTACCGCACGCCGAACACTTATCAAACGGAATCTTGCAGGCCATTGAAACCGGGATATCTTTGCCAGACGCCAGTTTCTCTATTTCTTTGTCGGCCAGTAATCCGCCATTTCGGTCGGCCGCTTCTTTGCTGCCGTTGAGCGCGCAGATAAGTTCGATCCGGCGCATAGGCTCGTTGTAATACGACGCCTTTACAATGCCGAAACTTTTGGCGGGATTCTTGTTGGCGTGATCCCGGTAGAACCTCGCAAACTTCTCAAACGTGCCGTGATACTTCCGGCAGCAGTCACGCGTGAATCCGTCGCCGTTGCGGTTGGGGCCGTAATCCTCTGTCGCGCCGATGGCGACGAGGTGCACAGGAACTTCATCTTTTGCGAATTTAATGTGCTGTACTTTTTCGGCAAATTCGGCTCCTGCGCGCTTTACAAAATCGCGCTTGTCTTGGCCGATGATACCGCTATTAGATACTTTTATCAGCGCGGCAACAGGTTCGCTAAAGTCTTGCGAATGCGGCTGAATAACTTTGATCATTGTCATAGTGCGGCCTACATTGTTTCCATGTTAATACGGCGCGCTTCGCCTTGAATCTTGTCGCGTTCGGCGCGCAGCTTGTCCATTTCAAGAATTTGTTTGACATCAAAATCAGCAAGCTGTCCGGCTTCTAAACGTTTACGCAAAACAGTTTGTAACATGCCGGGAGTATCTATGAGATTGGGCGCCAGCTCAGAAATGTCGTTAAACGCCATAGCCACGTCTTGCGGGTCGTGGGCTGAAATAACCGGATCGTTAAGAATCAAATCGTGCAGCACGCTTTTGGCGCGAATGTTTTTGATTGTCTCGTCGTGGCCGGGATCGGAGAGTGTGTTGTATTCGGACTTGCCTTTGATTTCTGTTTCCCCCTTATCGGCGTTTTCTGCGCCTATGCCCATTATTCCGCCAACAACTTTTGCCGGCGTCAAAATGTTTGTAACCGACTGAAACGCGGCGCCGGGTTTTGCGCCTGAACCAGCGTCATGGTTTGACCGCGACGTGGGCGCCGGCGATGGCGATCTGACACCAAACGGTCTATATCCCGGTATGAAGCCGCGTTGTTGTTCGGCGAAAGTAGGATGAAATGTGGGGTCTTCCATCACCTTTTGCTCATACGATTCCGGATTTTGCCGCCCTGTAATTCTTTGCAGAAACGTCGGTTCTTCTCGAAGCCGCATGGTGTCTAAACCATCGATTCCTGCCTGTTTTAACGTCAGAGGAACGTCTTCAGGGCGAAATAAAATCGAACCCGTCGTAATTTCTGTAGCTACTTTTTTTTCAACGTGATTTTTGCCGGATGCGGTCTTTTCCGCATACGCCGTGTTCAAGGCGTTATACGTCGCCACAAGGTTGAGCACTTCCCCGACGAGATTGCGCGCAGTTACGTCAGTCAAAATGCGATAGTTTTTAGCGGCTTCTTTTTCGAACGTTGGGTACATGTTTGCCAGCTTTTGCATAACAGCCACACCTTGCTCGCCGTGCACCAGCCGGACGTCGTTCAAAGCGTCAGCAAACGGGACATGGCCGGGCGTGCGGAAGTACGTCAGCAACTCATCAAACTTAGCCGCCGCTTTTTGATATGTTTCCGATACCTGTCGGCGCTGTTCTTCAACAGCCCAGTGCGCTGCGCGTTTCTGGCTGTATTCGCGCCGCGCTTGTTCGTGTTCGTCTCGCGGCGGGCGGACAAACGTAGGCACAAAGGGCGCAGAAGCCGGAATCGTCGAATTATTGGCGCGTTTAATCATAGCCGTAGGATTGAGCGCATATTCTGGCGATACGGCGTGCTGCGCCTTTATCTCTGCAGATGTCTTTACATTTTGACCGAATAAAACCGATTTAATTTCGTCGATATTGGCCAGCGGGAAATCGGCGGCTTTTTCCAGCGTGCTGTCGCTTTGTTCTCGCTGCTTGGTGGTGCGGCCTGTGTTGTAAGCGTGAACCATCAAGTCGATGTGTCCGGGCGGCACGGCGTTATCCGTCGCGCTTTTGATAATCGCCTCGTTCGGCGACATACCGGAATTTACAAAAGCGGCGGCGGCTTCAATCGCGCCAATCAGCTTTGTTTCAGCTTGTTTGCTTAACAGTGACATCATTTATCTCCCGGAAAATTCAAATTTTGTATTTCGGCCGCGTTGTCGACTTTACCGCCACTTGCAATTATAAGCATTTCGTCGCCGCGTAGCTCTGCCGGGCCTTCATCAAAGGGTAACATTTTTACATCTGCCGAATCCAGTTTTGTGCCGATTTTAACCGGCATGGCAGTAAGCATAGCCCCGATATTGTCGATAATTGAGTGCTGAGCCTTGGTGGCGTTGTCGGTTGTCCGCTCCACTTCCACATATTTTACAAAAGAATCGATCAGCGGTAACTGGGTGTGAGTATTAACCGGAACCGTAAGCGAGGCCAGAGACGCCTTGTATTTCATCAAATTAATCGCGGAATCTTGGAAGAATCCGCCAACACCGTCCGGGCTATCCGGCTTAACAACCGGGATAAATTTGTTGATTACGGCGTCTAAAACGTGTGGGCCGCCGTGAAAAGCCATCATTTTCCACAACAGATCGTAATGGCGCTCTTGCAGCCCGCGGACTACGGCATCAGCCATAATGACGTTGATGACATAATCCATGTTTGTCAGCTTGCCGCGCACGTCGAAAAAAGTGTTCACATAGGCGTTTATGACGCTCGGGTCTGTGCCGAGTTTTTGCGCGATTTCTTCGTCGCTCTCTTGGGCGATAACGCGGGCTTCTATAGCCCACCGCGTAGGAGCTTTGTCATCTACCCAAATCGAGTGCGCCCAAAACAGATCGCCGTCGCGGAGCGCGAGTGCGTACATGTTTTCGGCCCGCCCGCCGGCGCGGTCATAGTGCCGCTTTAGGCGCAATGCGCGGCGAATCCACGCATAACCCTCTTCGCCGTCGCGGTGCTTTGACGCTTTTATGCCGCCAGAATCTATTTGCGCCGCGCGTAACCACCGCCAATGCGGAGCCCGGCGAGGATTGTTTTTAAACGCGGCAATAGCGCTATTACTCATACCAAATACGCCATTACCGCGGCATCGTCGGCGCGACGGTGAGCGCAAATACAAAACTTTTTGCGCCCGTACCGGCCGGTGTAATTTTCAGATACAAATACCGCTGCGGAAGCGTCGGCGTTCCGTCTCGGTTCACGTACGCGATTTCAAGATCGTGATTGTCGACTTTGGCGACGGCCGGAAGTGTGATATCTAAAACATGAAATGCTTCGGCCGGAAGTTCGCTGTTGGGGGCTGTATCTTGCTTGCTGGTGTACAACGCCGCGGCTGCCCCGGCATTTGTACCGGACGTCTGCGTCAAACTGTAACCGCGGATATACCCGCGATACGGCACGTTTAACCGCACTACAGTTTCAGCGCCGCTAGTTGCTGTAAACGCAGTTTCGCCAGACCAGATGGTTCCTGTCATATTTCACCTTTAAACGTTCGCGACGGAGCTAAGGTCAACGTCTTGGGATTCTTCTTCCGGATACGGCTCAATCGTCTTCTGCTTGAGGAACAGGATAACGTCGCCAAGCATTTCAAAAGCATTGCGCAGCGAGTCTTCTAATTCTGGCATGTCGGCCTTGCCGTAACGGTCGGCAAAACGGTCGCCGTGCCAGTAGAACATAAACAGAATGCGACCCAACTTGTCGAGACCTTTGGTAAGCTCGCCCATGTAACGGTCGACCAAGCCGTCGTCACGCACAGCGCGCAACATCGTACCGATCATCGCGGTATCAAATACTTCGCGCTGGCCGGTTTGCGCCGCGTTCAACACGTTGTTAATCATGTTGTTATCGAGTTGCGTGTTGGGGTTGTATACGCTGCGGTCGGTTTGACTTGCAGACATGCCAGCCACCGGCACGCCGACATCAATACCAAGTTGCGTCGGAATACTGGTCCCCATAATCGTTTCGCCGCCCATTACCGGACCCGGATCAGCGGGCGCCGTGGGAGCGTTGTGAATCATCATGGGGCCGCCGTACGGATCGGCATACTTCACGCGGCACTCCAATTTGCGCTTCTCTGCGGCGCGCTTCAAAATTTCGCGGGCGGCTTTTTCACGCAATCCGTGCTGTTCGACCAAGACGGCAATTGCCTTTGTCGGCGTTACGCGGGCTTCTTTGTTCAGACCGGGATTAATCACTACTTCCGTGCCGGTGTGATACACAATAAGAGCGCTTGTCTTCTGCAGAAGCGCCAGTTGCGCGTCTACAAGATTGCCGGGTTGCAAAGCCGGCGGATCGCTTTCGCCGCAACCACAGGCGTCTTGGCCGTCAGCGTTTTCAACGTCGTCTTCGCCTTTGCTGACCTTGAGCAGCTTGTACCCAGACGGCACAAAGATGTCGCCCATGCTCGACCGCAGGCTGGAGCCGTCCTTGCCGTTTAAATGCAACCTAACGCCATCACGATATTTGTCGTAATTCAACGGGTCGGTGTAGCAGCAAGCGCCGATAGAGCCGCGTGAGGGATACTTGTTGTGGTCTTCTAAATGCACTTCGTACGAGTTGCCGCCATAGCCGCTCTCGCCGTACTCACGCAACACGCGGAACGGGACCGTGCCGTCACCGCGCTTGTTGAT
>Ga0214923_10006418_pt1 | contig 13229 bp, 17 predicted proteins | sample LL1510_MetaG_FD_177993 | JGI IMG/M metagenome (GOLD analysis project Ga0214923, IMG submission 177993) | Freshwater microbial communities from Lake Lanier, Atlanta, Georgia, United States - LL-1510 | ecosystem: Environmental > Aquatic > Freshwater > Lake | place: USA: Georgia | collected...
CCATTCCCATAAACTCAGTGGTAGTGCTCGGAGTGGAAGCGCCAAACACCATTCCCATAAACTCAGTGGTAGTGCTCGGAGTGGAAGCGCCAAACACCATTCCCGAGTCAGTGGTAGGTGTGGATGTAGTGGAAACCTAAAATATGCTTTAAAATCTCTTCCTGTTTATTCGTCAAGCACCCAAACATACAATGCGTCAAATCTAAGATAATAAGTGGGTAATAAGATGAAAACCATTAGAAAGATATGTATAAATTTTCCGTATTTCTACTGTAGGTTCTTCACCAAAATCAAACACTCCATATAAATTTCCACTTTTTACCAAACTCAATATATACCCAAACTCTTCTTTTAGAAATTTAAAACACTCTGTCAATTTCTTGTCCTTTTCGGAAATTTTGTGGACTCTGGAATATTTCCTTTCCAATATTTTAGAGTATATTTTTTTTTGTTTTTTTTGGGGTTTATCGGTGTTTTTGCGTTTATATACATAATGCCAAAAATTATAATAAAATTCATCCATCAAATCGGTACTATTAACTTCATTTATATGGTATTTATTTACCATATCAAAAATATTTCTAAATAAATTTCGGTCGAATACTTTTTTCTTTTTTTCGGATAGTATTAATAAATCCATAAATTCACGGATAAATCTATCTTGGTCGTAGTCCAATAATACCAACAACTCTTCCAAATTCGCCACAAATGTCGCTCTAGAATATTTCGGTATTTCGAAGTCGTCATTATCATTTGTACTCATTTTATTTATACAGCAAATAAATCTTTTTCATATTTGGAATTTATTTGGGGAGTTTTAAAAAACTGATTCAATATTACGTTACGAACTTTCTCTCTATTTGGGTCTTTAAATAAATTAGTTTGGATTATAGTTCGGAATCACTTTTCGTACTACATATCCTCCCAATCACTTGACAAAAAGAAATCGAAATTATATATGGGTAATATCACCATATGTACGGAAAAATTACCAATATCCCACTGAACCCACTTCGGATGATATACATATTATCCTATATTCTAAATCTCCTCTCTGGAATTTAGAAATATTATTTAACCTTTATGCCTGTGGGTCGACCCATTTAGGGATAATAAAAAAAACTATTGTGGATTTTTTTCCACTAGATTCTCTACTCAATCCACCACTTCCTCTATCCAAATTGTTTTAATTAAAATAATAAGAATGACCTAAACGATGTTCGATATATTCTAAAAGAAAATTGTGATTTATTCTCCAATTTGGCGTTCTATACATATAATATATTGAACCGAGAAATGCTTCTGTATCATAAAATAACCTCAACAAAGTATATCTACAATACGATATATTATCTTCTCTTATCTCGTCCGAATTTTCTATTTTTGAAACATACTCTGAAATGAGATGTATAAGTACATCATCTTTTCTAAATGGAGTATCATACATACCCCAAATAAGAATAGATAATATATCGGAATAAGTACGCGATACATCGGGATCTTCAAGAGAAACTAAATATACATTATTCTTAAATCTTTTTAAATATTCCAATACGACAGTTGTATGTTGGGTTCCAGTTTTTGGTTTGTGATCAAGTAAACTGGATATATTTCGATTAATAAAATTATCTGGAATGTATCCATATATAAGTTTAATTATATTGTTATCAAATAAGTCTCGAAAGTTTTTATTGTTTTTTTTCAAAGTATAAACACCATTGATAAATTGTGTCTTTATCTCTTTTTCATTTAGTAACATTACTTGGTTTTAATCATATAGCATATTTTTTTTGTTTTGAACTCGATAAAAAAATTGGAATAAAACTGATCGTGTAAATATTCTTGCCCATAGGCACCTTCAAAAACATTGTTATACTTGTAACAGTAGACAATATATTCTTTGGGAGTTTCGAGAAATATTTTTATGTTGAGTTTATTTTTCCACGGTAAATATGCAAATATTTTATCGAGAACTTTATTTTTTATTCCTCGATGTAGTTTATATCTTATTTTTTTTATTATCAAATTATCGATGTTTATGTCGGCATACACACCTTTGTGTACTTTGTTTGGATTTCGTATTACGGAAAATTTCGCGATTTCTTCCAATCGACTTGTTTGTGAATCTTTTATGATAATATGGTAGTCTTTACATATAGGATGAATAAAGATTAAACAATCACAAAAATGGGTGCAATATGCAGAAATGATACTTAGCATATTATCCTGTAAAAGATCATCCCGAATGATGTATGATGTCTTGGCATCTTTTGAAACCAAATATATATTAATCAAATGTTCAAAGAGCAAATGTAACTTAGAAGATTTGTCCACCATTTATTTAGAAATAGTTCGACATTAAGTTAAACAGTTTGTCTTTTTTCGAGTCTCCTTACAGCATAAAATGAAATTATAGAAAGGATCAGAATGATGAGAGAGATAAAGATCCAGACTATTAATAAAATAGTATTTTAAGATACAAACCAAGTGCCAGTGAACGCATAACAAGTTGGTTTTGTTTTCAAGTATCCCAACGGTCGACTAATAGAAAGTACTCCAGCAGAATCAATAGAAGCATACCAAATTTCTTGGGTTGAACCATCATTGTATACTAGAGGTGAACCCATAGTTATACAAACAGAATTTGGTCTGAAACGTGGTGGAATAGCTGATGATAATATTATAGAAAAAGAATCATTCTTAGTGGTTGGAGCGTCAAATTTTATTTGATCTACAAAAATAGTCACTTGTCTTCCTATCCTGGTTAATCTATAATTTGCGGTTGCTTGTTTATCCCCAAATGTCCAAGTTCCATTCGTGTTTGTTGTTTCTTCATAGTATCCTAACAAACTCGGTGTGTATGAATCATTGTTCTCCGCAGTAGATCCGTAGAGCTTTATTCCGCCTGTTTCAAATTCTACCGCTTGAGATCCTGAAACACTCACCCCCAATTTCGGACCATTAGTCCAGTAAAGTCCAGTTGTATTATAAGAACTTCCTCGCAATCCTGGTGCGGCAACGGTTCCTGATGAAAAATTATCAACAACCTCAGAATCCTGAGAATCCTCAGAATGTATTGGGGACAGTCTTTTTACAGCATATAATGAGATTATAGAAAGAATGAGAATAATGAGACATATAAATATCCAGACTATTAATAAAATAGTATTTAGTTCCATTTTATTAATAAGTTTTACAAATTAAATTTTAATACTCGAAGGAAAAAATCTAAGGGTACATCGAAATCTGGATAGAGATGATAGATAAATTGGGGAAGCAAACTATTTCGCTGTCTATTTCTCAAGTTTTGTTGACAAGTAGAAATAAGATAGTTGTATGTTTTAAAGTTATAGAATACAGTATGATTTTGTACGTAACAAATATCTCTTTTATTTGGAAAAACTTTCTCCATCATTTCGAGACAGACGAAAGAAAAATACATGGAATAAATATGTCTGAATAAAAAAGGTTCGATGAGTGGCATTTTTTTTTTAATTTTTTTATTTTTAATTATTGTTCGGATTATTAGGATTTACGGGGGAGTATTTTGTCAAGGGCTATTTGGCATTCCGAGAATGTCATCTCTCCTGCTTCTCTATTCAGATCTGGAGATTCCGAGTAGTAAATAGGTAACTGTCTACATTCTGGTTTTCCAGTACCATAGTTTTTCGTTAAGACATATACATCAGGATGCAGGAAACATTTTGATGCACAATCTTTAGTTTCAAATTTTCCCAATGCATCTAACATACAACCATTAAGGGTGCAAGTAGATTTTTGTATAGTATTATCACTTGCGAAAGTTGATAAACATTCTACCTGATTTTGATCGCCAGATGAATCTGATGTGTTGTTATAATATACTTGTGGTACACAGGTTTTTTGTTGTTGATCAGCGACATAATTTATATGTTTGAAACAGCTATCGCAATTAGTGTTCATTCCAGTCGGATCAGACTTTGGTATACAACCCAATTTATCGTCGCAGAAACGTCCCTTAACATTTTCATTTATACATTTCTGTTCATCGGTGTCACCATTTTTTTTTTGATCCGTATAATAATAACTCTTTTTACATGAATCGGAGGGTGAATCATATATCATATCAAAAACCTGATGACAGTTTTGCTCACAGCCTTGCGAACCATTTGTATCAGTAACGCAACCTCTTTGTCGGTCACAACTTTTCAAGGATGCTTGTTGCTGAACTTTAGCATTACACTGTTCCGCCGTATATTCACCGGCTCGAAGATCTTTACTCGATGACCAATAGTCTGGTATTGGGTCACATCTTTTAAGATCTGCATTCCATATAAAAACGTTTTTGTGTGGATAGCAACTATCGGAACAATTTACTTTTCCACTCTCGTCTGGTATACATCCTTTATCAGGTGAACACACTTTTTTCACATAACTATTTTCACAATCAACTGCATTTAATCTGTTGGATAATCCGTTTTTTGTAGTATATACTGATTTTAGTTTACATGAATTTGTATCTGGATCGTAGCCGACCACGTCTACTTTTTTACATGAACTGCAATCATTCAATGTTCCTTTCGGATCCTCCATACAACCTTTCTTTTCATCACATCTGTATTTTTTTGGTTTGGTTTTGGAAGCTAATAGAGCTATAGACACTATAAGTAATATAACCATAAATACTTGTAAACCAAACAGAAATTTTTGATTTATTTTTTTACGCATTAATACTCCAATTACTATACCTAAAATTGCAATTACAAATAATACGACTCCTGTATTTTGTTTAGTACTCATCTTTTATTAAAAAAAATTAAAATAATTATAGAAAATGTAAAGTATCCAAATCAATATTATAGATTCTGCTAGTATTGTAGACTTCATGAACTTCTCTGAAACAGTTGTTGATATGTTGAGTTAACTCTTTTAGTTCATTAATAGTTCTTAAGAGCATATGTAATGGTTGTTTTAAACCGATATCATTTCTTAATCTGTAAATAATGTCGGTGGAACATGACACAAACATACGAAGTATATCTGAGATTTCATTTCTTTTGGAAATGTCCTTTTCTCTTTTTTGAATTGTTTTTTTGAAAGCATCTTCTGTAATCTGGTTTCGCATGTACTTGATCCTTAGTTCAACGTTATTTTGGATCCTATCTATTTGATATTTAGGTAACTCAACAAGTCTTATATGGATAAGATTCCTGCACATCTCCATAAGTCTACCGTATAAATCTTTGTCGATCGTGTCAATTGTATATCCGCGACAGGAATCATTATACTGTCTAATTTGTTGATTTAGAACAGAAATAAAATAATTATCGATCTCCCGTCCACAAAGTATATCTCCAGGATTTCTTTGAATTACACCATTTTGATTTTTTCTGAGCCATTCGAAGTAATGAGGATTGTGAATAACTCCAGTCTCGATCTTTCCAGAATTCCAACTAAATGCTGTATGACACTGAGTACAAAACATCTGATTACAACCTTCTATTTTAAATATCTGAGTTCCACATTTAGGACATGGTTTTGTATCCTTGGATAAAAGTTTTGCAGTTTCCACATTTCCAGGGTCGCATTTATGTTCGTCATCCAGGATTTCATGACATTCTTTACATGTCTGTTTATTGCATAAACTACAGTTCCAATCTTTTGATAGGAAACCTCTGCAATTATTATTCGGACATGCTCGAACAAAAGTTTTTTTTTCTGTTTCCGATTTTTTACAATTCACTATACTGTTTTTTTCTTTCTGCAAAGATTTTAATTTTTCCTGTAATGTTGAAATCTTCCTTCTGATTTTATCGATTTCAACATCTATTTCTTCTTTACGAATCTGCTCCTCAACATATACCTGTGTACTAGGTAACAAGCTTCTTTCTTTTTCGAAGAGGAGTTCTTCCCTTCTTTTTTTTAGAGTTGTGTTGACAAAAGTTTTATCGAGTGATGATACTATAAACTTCCTAGACCACTGTTTTTTACAGTTCATACAATGAGGATCCTCGATACTTTCAACCAAATATCGTTTGCAACATTTCGAACAGACTTCAAAACTACAGAAAGAGCAATTAATTGGACTTCTAGAAGAAGCATTGAAAGTTTCAACACAAATATTACACGACATTCTTTTCAATTTGAAAACAACACAATACAATTTAAAATAAATCAATTTATTTTATTACTTAAGTCTTCTTCCTCTTGTTTTCTTTACATCTTGTTCATTTTTTGTTTCAGTGGGTTCGCTTACTGCAAATTTGATACTTTGCGGTTCTTCATTATCCGAATGTACTAAATCTTGTCCGCTAAGTCTTGTATTCGTTTGTTCTTCATTGGAACCATATAAATCATTATAAGTTCCAGAACTCTCATCAACATCATATTCTTCATCTTGTGGAGCAGATTTGCATAACAATCTAGGTCTACTGTTACCCTGTTGTTGTACTTCAACTTCCATAACTTTGAGCTGTAGACTAATTTTCGAGCCAATAAAGATAGATTCGATTTTAATACAAACCCGTACGATACATTTTTGACCAATCAGTGAAGATGGATCAACATCTCTACCATTTTGATCAGCAAAGAGAGTATATATATTAAGATTTTTATCACACATCAGCTTAGGGTATAACATTGGACCCTTTCCTTCGACAATTTGACCATCTTCTTTTTTATACCATAATGGATTAAATTTCCTCAGATCAGAATCGACGAGGTCGTATTTTTTAACCGATTTCTTCACATCTGATTTGAGCATATATTTTTTGATGTGATCAGAAACATTATTCACTGTGTCAATGAATTGAGTTTGGTAATCCGTAGCACCATCTCTATTCCACAAACACAATGGAATACTGTAACCAGTAGTTCGAATTGGTTTATCCAAGGATTTATTTTCCTGAATACCAAATGAATACACATTGTCGGTTGAAAATAAAAGAGGTCCCGTAGATTTGTCCGGATAACGACACGCTATCGAAATTCGATAGCTTCCTGGAATATTTGTTTCCTTAGCTTCGGAAAAGATAATGTTTTCGGTATTAAAATTTTGAACACTTGACAATCTAACGTTGGACATTTCTTAATATATAACTGTTCTTTAAGTTGTTTTGTTGTTTGAAATAAATTAAAGTGAAAAAATATATATTCAATTTAGAGTAATAAAATGAAGTGTTATACCTGTGATAGAAAGTTAAAAGTGTTGGAAGAAGTAAGTAATCAATGTAAATGTGGAAATGTTTATTGCAATAGACATATTAGTGTATTGTTACCCAACGACGTAGAAGAAAAAGGGCATCGTTGTGCATGGAATTATTTACAAGAACATAAGTTAAAACTTGAAAAAAATATTGTTGTTTTGAAAAAAAAATCTGGTTTAGAAACTATCTAATTTTTTATTTTTTATTAATAAATAATGAGTTATCAAAAACATCATTCAGATTATGCGAGACTTGACGAAGATACTCCTTTATTCCATGTAACTCCGGGAAAAAATTGCCGACTTTATCCATACATATGGAGTAAAGATTGCGCGGACATTTACAACAAGGGTCAAAAAAATCCAATTCCATATCTTTGTAGACCACAAGGATCCGTTGATCCAAATCAACAATATACGGGATTTAATGTATTTTATGAGTTCGATCTAGCTGGAAATCCCAAAAATTGCTCTAAAAAACCAACTAATGGACCATCTGTTTTATAAATTGAACAATTGAACTTTGTGTAATGTCAAAAATAAACAGAAAAATGGATTCTTACATCTGCAACTATTTTTTTTGCGAACAATATTATCAAATTGGATACAAAAGAGGTTATAACAATGGAATAGAGCAAGCTATTTATGAAATACAAAATAGAGATTTCGCATCCACCGATATTCATACTACATTAAATGAATTTATGGATTTACTTTGCGAAGAAGAGTATGAGAGTTTTAAAGATGGTTATGAAAAAGGTTTCCGCAGATCTTATCAGTCATGTCTATTAAGTTATCATTGGAAAAAACAGATGCATGAAGAATTTGAAAAGGTTATTAATTTGAAGATTTTTAAAAAATATATGGAATACAAATTTCAATATATTTTCGAGCCACAATTGTACCTTTTACTCTCCACTTTTTTAATAAAAAAAAAATGATCAAAATAAATAAACAACATGACAACTATATATGTTTCAAATAATGGAAATGATGCAAACAATGGTTTATCGATCTCTCGCCCGAAAAGAAGTATAACAAGCGCTTTAAGTGTATTGTCCAATGTTACGGGTAATGAAATACAAATATTAGGCAATTCTCTCATAGAAAATTCAACAACTGGAGCTGCTTATGGTATTGATATTGATAAACCAGTTCTGATAACTTCTTATAAATCATCAATGAGAAATATCCAAATTACATCTACAAATTTCGCATTTTATGTAACCGTACCTGGAGTTTCTTTCTATAATATTGCAATTGATCATACAGTATCCTTTTTTACGCCAAACAATACTGTTGGAGCTGTTTTTGTTCAAGCCGGTATAACTGGTGGTTCTGGTTTAGCTACGGTCGATTCGTGCTCCTTTACAAAATGCGTTTTTGTCTTTAGAGGTATAGGTATAGCATCTGCAGCACAGACAATATCTATTGATGACTGCAGGTTTATCACAAAATCCATAAGTGCAGGTGAAAATTCCCATGGGATAAGATTGTACAGACAAGATGGTAATATAAACATAACAAATAATCAGTTTGAGATAATAAATGCTACTGGTAAAACTAACCGTCATTTTGGTATGTTACAAATTTCAACGGATAGCGATGGGTATACGCAGAAAAGAAATGGTCTACTGACATTTACAAATAATTTATATAAAACATCGTCTTATACGAATTTTCCTGCTATTTACTCATACATCGGTTCTGAAACTATCATCGCTTCTGGAAATATGTGGAGTTTTAATATTTCCAATAACACTATTAACTCATCTTCATATTCCATGTTTGTTATCCAACCGAATGATATTTCATTTTTTAATTATATTGGCAATAGCTCCATGAACAATAACATATATAACAACGAAGATGCAAATTTGAATAACTTTGGCCTTCTGTCTATCTTTAGTAATATACCAAGTGAAACGATCGACACAACTGGGCTTTCCAATCTGATCGATTTTAATCTTAATACTCGTTCAAAACAAAATTTTATAAACTCATCAAATCGATGGTATTATAGTCCACGAGATTACGATGCATTAATTATACTCAATGGAATAAATGCTTCTCAAAGCTTGACTCTTAGTCCCAACATTAATGATATCATTTATTCAAGTCAATCTACATGGCTTACGTTACCCAGTGCTACTGGAACTACAATTCATTACGATACACCTGTGATAATTAATGCTCAAATTCCAACAATGTTTCCCATATCCTCGACTCTGAATATTGTGGATATTAGTTACGTCGAATATACAGGTATAACATATGGCACGTATACTGGATTTAGAGGCACGGTTTGTGAGTTTGATCTTTCCGTAATAAATCTCAATACAATGCTGCCAATTACGGATTTTACATCAGATCCCATACAGTTGACATTTAGTTTGTATATGGCCAATACATTAAATACATTACGATTATATAAATTTATACCAGGAACTAAAACATTGATGAATCCACAACCTTCTGGGTATCCAGTTGTTCTTTCATTCATTCTTCCGACATGGACTGCTTCCTTAACTTCACTTTCTGAATTTATTATTATAGATGATAGTCCACCTGCAGGTGTCGCAGGTGGAGATCCACATGTTATATCGGTTCAAAATATAAAAACTCTCCTTCCAAATGAATGGAAGTCGGTTCGATTGTATGAATTTGGAAATACGTCGATTATAGGAAAATGTGATTTTATACATGATTCTATAATTAGTAATTTACATAGGTTGGATGAAAATAACCAGATTATAAAAATAGATCCCGAACTCCATTCATATGTTAAAGACTTAACTTACTTCACGGAATTATATTTTTTTTATGAAGGTAAAAAAGTCCTTAGTTTTGATATGATTTTGGGATCTATTATAGAGAATGATAATATATACAAAGTTGATAGACTTGGAAATCACACAGGCCTTTATTCTATTACACATAATTGTCACTATCCTCCCCGAAATATAATTAAATATTGCGTTTACTTTCCAAATAAAGATCATATAGAAATAGCTGTAGATACATTTTGGGATGATATCAACCATATCTGTCTTTTTACAAATAAAGAGCGTGGTATCCTAAAAAAGTATATTGGTGAATTTTTCCGACATAATACTTGTAATGATTTTACTTTAACATGTACTTTACAAAAACCCTAATTTTATCAAACATACCTTTTGAAATACTTTCCATTACAGATATATTATTATTAGTCGAATCCTGAACTTTGAAGTATATGTATAACGAGTCATGCTTGACTTTTATAGTGTTCATCCAAAATGACGAAACTGACATTTCAGGATCACTATGAAATTTTGAACGTATGGATGGATGTGTATCATATTTTGTATCATATGATAAGATTGCTTCGGATTTTAGCATTGGTATTGGCAGAGAAACGATATATTCCTTTAGCATGTATTGTTTGTGCGATTTAGATTTATCAAAAAAATTTTTGATTATAACATCTACTTGTTTCCCCACAGACTTGTCCAGGTATCTACTTCTATTTTCATGTATTATTTTATTTGATATTATTTTATCATGAACTTTTACTTTCAGATTATTGGCAATTTCGTCATTAAATAATGGACTATTTAAATTTTGAATAAATAACATTTTCAAGTACTTGTCTTTTACCTCGACGTTAAAAATACCCATAGAATTTTTTACGGGTTTTTCAACTTCTCTACTTAAAACAAATAATTCTTTCTGCAATTGTTCCAATATACCAATTATATCTAATGCTCCATTCCACATACACATCGACAGTGGATAATATGAAAGAACATTATTTAATTCCGTTTTGTTTTTTATTACACCTCGATATTTTGAAACCGTATCTATATACTTCTGCGCATATAATTTCTGCATGGGCTTATCAATTAATGGTATTATCATATCAATTATTTCATATGTATTTGGTGAAAGTTCAGCTGGAAATGGTTGATAGTAGTAACTTGGTGATAATGGATCAAATATAGGTGATAAACCACTTCTACCACTTTTACCACTTATTTTGACTGAACTTGGTGATTGTTTTATTGGACTTGGTATATCCCATTCTGGAGTTTTTATTTCTTCCACAGGACTCTTGTATTTTTTACGAGGAACCCTTTTTTTCAGTTTAACTGGCTCGCGTTTAGGACTTGGTGATCGTTTTATTGGACTTGGTATATCCCATTCTGGAGTTTTTATTTCTTCCACAGGACTTTTGTATTTTTTACGAGGAACCCTTTTTTTCAGTTTAACTGGATCGCGTTTAGGAATTGGTGATTGTTTTATTGGATCGTTTAGTTCTTCTGTTTTTTTTAAAGATTTTGGAGATTTTGGAGATGTGCATCCTTTTCTAGGGATCCAAATACATGGTGATACGCATAGTTTTTGTTTTGTCTTAGCACACTTTGGCATTTATAAAATATAATAATACATTTTTTTTATCTAAACCATTTAGAACATTGGATTATCCAATAAAATATGTCGTACCCAAAAGGAATTCATCCGGATGATTGGAGATTATTTCATCTCGACGAGTATGATAAGCGTTGTTACGGTATCTATCACGCTTATCCATTTGGTAAAGCTCTGTATACTTGTGGTAAAGCTAACGATATCGGTGCAACAAGTACGAAATGTACATTTTGTGGAATAGTATTATGTAATTCTTGTTCCGTGTTTAACCCTATAACTTCCCAACATTGGTGTGATAAGTTTCATTTTCCGAAGACACTCGGGGTAAAAATACGGATTTTACAAACTGCTCTTATTTTGAGACAACGGGTAACCGAAAAACTCCGAGAGATAATTGACTTGTTCAAAAAGATCGATGTTTTTCCAGAAAAAAACCCATCGGATTTTTACTATCTTACGTTTAAACATTCATTTTCTTATACACTACCAGAATTTCATAGACATGGGAAAAAGTTTAATTTTATTTTTTTATTACTTAACCACAATGAACCAGGATATAGCAAAATTCTAGACTTAAAAGAAAGAACAAAAGCTTACCAAGACTACCATTCTTTGGTTTATATTTTTTTTTCTATTTTCTCAAAATCGTGGAATTAGAGGATATTGAGAAACATTATTTTTTTATGGAATTGTTGAGTCAATGTAAAGTTGATCTCTTAACCTTATTTTTAACTAAAACAAAGCTGGAATCGGATATTTGGGAAAATAAAGATGTATTGCGTATCCTTAAAAAAAGAAATTGTAAGTCATTGTTAGGTTTAAGAGGTTTAACAAGTTAATCATGTCTTCTCAATCAGCTGTCTATTTCTGTATAGTTGATATTCAAGATCAAAATTTTTTTATCATACGATATTCTCTTAACGAGTTTTTATGGATGTTTTTAAATTTGCGTGCATTGTCCTTTCGTTTAATAACATATTTTTATCGAAATTTCATCATTCAACTTTTTAATTTCAAGTACGTATTTATTGCAAATAGCATCTTCATATTTAGGAGGCGATTCATTTCCAAAATTCATGATTTGATTTATTTTACATAATAAATAAATATCCTGTAAACTCATGTGATGATTTAATGATTAAGTTACTCTCATCACCGATTTATAGAGGCTTTGAACTCTCCGTTTGATCACGGGCTGGTTTAGAGTTTTTTTGTTTTTTGTTGTTTTTTATTTAATTGGCCATTTTAAAAGTCATCATCATCGTCGGGTAGTGGGATCATCGCTGCTTCTGGATTTTGGTTTAGATCAGGGATAACTTCTGGAACTTCGGGTAGATCTGGAACCATTGGAGATCGACAAAATGGACAGTTGTCTCTTCTGCTTAAGACAATAGAACGGTAACAAGCGACACACCATTCATGTTTATCACTAGTTCTACATGTGACAAACTCTTCTTGAACTTCGAAACAAATATCGCAAATTTTTTGAGTAGTATCCATTGGTCTGAGCAAGTATGAAATTCTCCTCAGACAAATATAAAAATTTCAATTTAGTTTCTATCAGGTGGTGAACTCAGGTGGTGAACTCAGGTGGTGAACTCAGGTGGTGAACTCAGGTGGTAAACTCAGGTGGTAA
>Ga0214923_10006419_pt1 | contig 13228 bp, 11 predicted proteins | sample LL1510_MetaG_FD_177993 | JGI IMG/M metagenome (GOLD analysis project Ga0214923, IMG submission 177993) | Freshwater microbial communities from Lake Lanier, Atlanta, Georgia, United States - LL-1510 | ecosystem: Environmental > Aquatic > Freshwater > Lake | place: USA: Georgia | collected...
AGCTGAAATTTTTAAAGATGCTTTGAAAAATTCGGTTCAACATCATGAAGCTGATCTTACGCTTGAAGGGCTTCGAATTGTGTACGAAACAAACAAATAAATGTTGGTGTGGACCCCGTCATTCGAAGGGGTGACAAGTTAGAGTGGTATTTATCATCTACACTCATTTGTCACCCCGTCGAATGACGGGGTCCATAAACCACACTAAAAATAAAATAAAAAAATCCAAATGGACCTTAACTTAAAAAAACATCACAACGATTTACTTTTCCTCCCACTTGGCGGCGCTAATGAAATTGGGATGAACTTAAATCTTTATCACCTTGACGGCAAATGGCTTATGGTTGATTGCGGTGTTGGATTCGCTTCTGACGTACCGGGAATTGACATGCTTACCCCAGACATCGCCTTCATCAAAGCCAACAAAAAAAATCTTCTGGGCATCATTGTCACTCACATTCACGAAGATCATTTAGGCGCGATTCAACATTTATGGCGCGAACTTGAAGTTCCCGTTTATGCCTCAAATTTGGCAGCAAATTTCTTACGCGCGAAGCTCGAAGAATATAAGCTCGATAAGCAAGTTCCAATTCGCCTGATCGACTCTTCCAAAGATTTAGAAATTGGACCCTTCAAGATTGAATTCCTTGGCTTAACTCACTCAGTTCCTGAGATGAAAGCTTTGATCGTCAAAACTCCAAAAGGAAATATTCTTCACACTGGTGATTGGAAATTCGATCCTGATCCAGTTGTTGGCGACATTTCCGACAAAGAAAAAATCCGCGAATGGGGCGATCAAGGAAAGTTTTTAGCGGTAATTTGCGATTCAACAAATGCGATCAACGAAGGCCATTCTAGGTCTGAGGGCGATCTTTATCATTCACTAAAATTATTGATTCAAGATCGTAAAGGTTTGGTTGGCGTTACAACTTTCGCTTCCAATATCGCCAGAATTCACACCATCGCCAGAATTGCCAAAGACACCGGCCGTAAAATTGTTCTTGCTGGATTTTCTCTTCACAGAATTTACGAAGTCGGCAAAAAAAGTGGCTATTTTATGGAAGGTTTTGAATTTATTTCTGACCGCGAAATGAAATTTCACGACAAAAAAGATTTGTTAATTATCTGCACCGGATGCCAAGGCGAACCACTCGCAGCCGCTAATAAAATTGCAACAGGAACTCATCCAACCATCCGTTTCACCGTTGATGATTTGATGATTTTCTCTTCCAAAATTATTCCCGGAAACGAGAAAAAAATCTTCGCACTCTTTGACGCTCTAGCCAAAAAACAAATTGACGTGATGACCGAAAAAGATCATTTCGTCCACGTTTCTGGCCATCCTTCACAAGATGAACTTCGCGAAATGTATGCGCTAGCTCGTCCAAAAATTGCCATTCCAGTTCACGGCGAGTTTTTACACACCAAGACTCACGCAGAATTGGCGCGCGATTGCGGTGTTCCAAAAACCATCCAAATCGAAAATGGTTTGGCGGTAAAATTGCAGGAAGAAGATTTTCAAACTCAATCAGGAATTGTTGGCTTCGTACAGCACGGCTATTTCGGTGTTGATGGCAAACAACTTTTAGATTTGAAAAGCGAAGTCATCAAAGAACGTCGCAAACTACAATCTGCGGGCATCGTTATCACTTCTTTCGCGGTCAATGATCACTTGGAATTAGTTTCAAAAGTGCGCATCATTTGCGTTGGTTCTTACGACTTGAAGAGTGATCGCGAAACTGAAAATTTCTTAATTACCGAAATTGGATATTTCTTAAAACAAAAAGCCAAAGAACTGGGTTTAACCAAGACCAGCAAAGGTTTACAATTCTTAAAAAAGAAACAGAAAAAATTATTAGAACGCGCGGTCATCGCCGAAATCGAAAAATCTTTACGCTCAAAAATGCTCAAAGTTTTTGAAGATATGATGGGCAAAAGACCCGTTCTTGAAATTACGATTAACATAGTGAACTAGTGTGGATGGACCCCGTCATGCGACGGGGTGACAACTTTGGGAGTGTTGCTGCAAAACCTCCACACATTGTCACCCCGTCGCATGACGGGGTCCACCAACAAATTCGAATTTATTTCCAGCTACAAAATGAACACAAAACCAGAATTCAAAATCATTGCCGATCATTTACGATCTTCATCTTTTTTGATCGCTGACGGAGTACTTCCAAGCAACGAAGGTCGCGGCTATGTTTTACGCCGCATCATGCGCCGCGCCATGCGCCAATTGCATAAACTTGGTGCAAGAGAAGCTTCAATGTACAAATTGGTCGATACTTTGATTCAAGAAATGGGCGTCGCTTTTCCTGAATTGAAACGCGCTCGTGACGTGATCGTTGAAACTCTAAAAAACGAAGAAGAAAAATTCCGCGAGACTTTGGAGAAAGGTTTAAAAATTCTCGAAGAAGAAATTTCCAAAACAAAATCGCAAAAATTCTCCGGAACCACTGCCTTCAAACTCTACGACACTTACGGCTTCCCGCTTGATCTTACACAAGATATTTTGAAAGAAAAAAATCTCGAAGTTGATGTGGAAGAATTTAACCGCGAAATGGAAATCCAACGCAATCGCGGCAAAGAAAATTGGAGCGGTTCGGGCGAAAACAAAGAAGATAATATATTTTTCGATCTCAAAGAAAAATGCGGCGAGACCAAATTTTTGGGTTACGAAACTTTAAGTGCCAAAGCAAAAATTTTAGCGATTGAAGAAATCTTAGGCGGCAAACAAAAAATCATCATCCTTGACCAAACCCCATTTTACGCCACTTCCGGCGGACAAAAAGGTGATGACGGAAAAATTATTTCTGGCAGCAACGAAATGGAAATTTCTGAAACTAAAAAATTCGCCGGAAATTTATTCGTGCATTTAGTTTCAAAAACTTCGGGAAATTTTAAAGTTGGTGATGAAATTTTGGCCGAAGTAAATTCTGCAAATCGTCACGCGCGCGCTGCCAATCACTCAGCTACACACTTGATGCATAAGGCTTTAAAGCTTGTTATCGGAAATTCAATTTCACAAAAAGGCTCAAACGTTGATGTCGAAGCTTTCACTTTCGATTTCAATTTTAATCGCGCGATGAGCGCGGAAGAAATTGCTAAAGTTGAAAATTTGGTAAATGGTTGGATTGAGAAAAAATCATCAGTTGATACCAATTTAATGAATTTAGAAAAAGCTCGCGAAAGCGGTGCTGAAGCCTTGTTTGGCGAGAAATATGATTCTGAAGTTCGTGTAGTTTCGATGGGAGAATCAGTTGAACTTTGCGGCGGAACTCACGTAAAAAATACTTCGGAAATTGAAATTTTTAAAATTATTTCTGAAAAGTCGATCGCTTCTGGAATCAGAAGAATAGAGGCTAAAAGCGGTGTTGCAGTAAAAAAATATTTGAGCGAGCAAGCAGAAAAACAAAAAGAATTCACCAATAAACAAAAAGAAGAAATCAGCAAAAAAGATCAGGAAATTTTTAATCTCAGTGGATTGAGATCAGATAATTCGCATCTCGAAATTGAGGATACAAAAATTCTCGAAGAAATTTTAAAGAAAAAAATCAAAGAAATTGAGCGTTTAAAACGACAAGTTTTAGTCAGTGCTTTAAACAATTTGAAATCAGAAAAAATCGGTGACGTCACTTTAGTAACTCACACTTTCGAAGATGCTGACGCTAAAGATGTGCGCGAAATTTTAACTGACGCCAAAGCCAAACAAGAATTCCAAAACCGCGCAGTCTTCGCCTTTTTTGGCTGCAAAGACGATAAAGTTGCAGTTTGTGTTGCGCTGAGCACAGATTTACTCGAGAAATTTGATTCAGCAAAATTAATTGTGCCAGTAATAGAAAGCCTTGGCGGCAAAGGTGGTGGCGGTAAAAAAGATTTAGCGATGGGCGGCGGAGTCAATAAAAATGGAATTTCGCAAGCAATTGAAGTTTTAAAGAATTTAATCCAATAGACATGACTCGTAAATATTTCGGCACTGACGGCATTCGCGGTACTGCCAATAAATTTCCTATGACTGCCGAAATTGCACTCAAAGTTGGCATGGCCGTTGGTGCAAAATTTATTGATGGCGATCATCGTCATCGTGTGGTTATCGGCAAAGACACTCGCCTTTCTGGTTACGTTATTGAACCGGCTTTGACCGCAGGACTTGCTGCTGTTGGCATGGATGTGTTTTTGGTTGGCCCAGTTCCAACTCCGGCTGTTTCGATGTTAACACGCTCAATTCGCGCCGATATTGGTATTATGATTTCTGCTTCGCACAATCCTTACTGCGACAATGGCATTAAAATTTTCACCCGCGATGGCCACAAGCTCAGCGATAAATTAGAACGAGAAATCGAAGCTTTAATCGAAGGTGATATTACGCCGCATCTGGCTGAATCGAAAAATTTCGGTCGCGTTACCCGTCTTGACGACGCTTCCAACCGTTATATCGAATTCGTCAAAAATTCTTTCCCCAAAGATAAAACTCTGACCAATTTAAAAATTGTCGTCGATTGCGCGAATGGCGCGGCGTACAAAATTGCTCCGAAAATTTTCTGGGAACTTGGCGCCGAAGTTATTGAAATTGGCACTGAGCCTAATGGTTTCAACATTAACGAAAAATGCGGCTCAACTCATCCCGAAGCACTTTGTAAAAAAGTGGTCGAAGAAAAAGCTGATATTGGAATTGCTTTAGATGGTGATGCCGATCGTTTGTTAATCGTTGATGAAAAAGGTAATGCCGTTGATGGCGATCGTTTAATCGCGCTGATCGCGGAACAATTACACAATCATGGCAATTTAAAACGTGACACGGTTGTTATTACTCAAATGTCGAATTTGGCGCTGGAAAATTATTTAAGCTATATCGGCGTTTCCACAATTCGCGCTCAAGTGGGCGATCGTTATGTTTTAGAAGAAATGCGTAAAAATGGCTGCAATTTTGGCGGCGAACAATCTGGACATATTGTACTTTCAGATTATTCAACAACCGGAGACGGCTTGATTGCAGCTTTGCAAGTTTTATCAGCTCTGTGCGAATCTAAAGAAACGGCGAGTGAAACTTTAAATCTGTTTCAACTTTTCCCACAAATTTTGAAGAATACCAAATTTGATGCGAGCAAAAGCAATCCACTTGAAGACAAATCGGTGCAGGATTTTATCAAAGAAAAAGAAAGTGAATTGGCCGGAACTGGCAGAATTCTGGTGCGTAAATCAGGAACTGAGAATCTGATTCGTGTGATGGTGGAAGGTAAGGATAAAGGTCAGATTGAAAGAATTACTGATGAGATTATTGATAAGATTAATTCTTAACACAAAAACTCAGATCGTCATTACGAGCGAAGCGCGGCAAACCAATTTTACTGGTTTGCCTTTCTTCGCTTGCAATGACGCAAAAAAAAGCCGAGCCAGTTTTAAACTGACTCGGCTTTTTTATTTCAATTAACTCAAAAGATTAGTTTTGAGAAATTGTAATTGCATATTTTTTGCTTAAATATTTTTCAACTTCTTGACGATCAGATTTTTTCAAAACGTTATCGAAAACAATAACTTCTGAAATTTCACCGATGAAGTCAGTAGTAGTGCTAGAAGCAGTTGAATTACCAATGCGTAGAGCACCAGTGCTTGCTGGATTAACCCAGCTAGAAAGAGTGATTGTTTTTGCAGTATCAGATGAAACACCACCACCATTTTTATAGGCTTTTACAGATGGAGTTGCAACTGCAAGTCCAAGAACACTGTTTGGATCGATAGTGATAGAAATAATATCAGCAGCACCTGCAGAAGCTGCAGTAAGTCCAAAGTTGAATGTTGTAGAAACACCGTAAGTAACTTTTGTAAGTCCGGCAGAAGTTAAGCTAACTCCGAAACCGTTAGTACCGCTGGTTCCGTCATAGAATACAGTATTTTCAGCAGCAAGGTTAGTTGATCTAGCTACATAAAAGATTGTGTAAGCACTGAAAGGAGTATCAAGATAAGTTCCTGCGAAAGAAGTATTATTGTCTGCAAAAGCAACTGCTGGTAATGAGTTTGTAGAAGATGCTTTATAAGTAATTCCTGATCCAGCAGTGAAAGTATTTGGAAGAGATAATTGTGGGTTAAGATCGTACCATTTGCTTAAAGTAGCACCATCAACAGCTTCGGTAGAAATGAAGCTATTATCCATAGTTGGTTCCAACCAAAGAACTAGGCCTTTGATACTATTAACTGCAGAGCTTTGTGTAAGCGTTTTAGCAGTTGTTAATTTTGATTGTCTAACAAGTCGGCTAGCTTGAGTAACACCGGCGATCAATACGCCAATGATTAAGATGACGATTGAAAGCTCAATCAATGAAAAGGCACTAGATTTATTTTTCATAGTTTTGGTTTTGCTGTTTTTATTGAGACATACATAATAAGACTTCCAAAGAGGATGGAAAGAATGGACGCGATTAGAATTCCTATTTTTAGCTGGTCAAGAATTATCTCAAACAAATCTTCAAGTGTATTATTTTGCACAAAAGAAAGCTCTCCGATGAATAAACTCATAGTAAAACCAATACCGGTAAAAATTGCTACCGAATAGAATTGGCGCCATAAAATTGGCTGCCCTTTATCACTTGGTAAAGCGGCAATTTTTAACTTCACTGCTAAAAAACTAAATAACATTACACCAATTTGTTTGCCGAAGAAAAGTCCAAAAATAATTCCCAGAGTAAGAGATTGCGAAAAAATATCGAAAGAAAGTCCGGCAATTTTTACACCACAATTTGCTAAAGCAAAAATTGGTAAAATCACAAAATTAACTATCGGAGAAATTTTATGTGCCAGATTTTCTAAGAAATTTTTGCCATTAATTTTAAGTGGAATGAAGAGAGATAAAAGCACGCCAGCCAAGGTTGCGTGAATTCCAGATTGTAGAATCATCAGCCATAAAAATATTCCTAAAATTAGGTAAGCTAAAATTTTATCGGATTTTCTGAAATTAAGAATAGCCAGACCAATCAAAGGCAGAAACGCCATTACAAAATATAAAATCTTTAAATTTTGTGTGTAAAAAATTGCGATGATTAAGATCGCGATTAAGTCATCAAGCACCGCCAAAGTTACGATGAAGACCTTAAGAGAATAAGGAATTTTTTTGCCAAAAAAACAAATTATGCCGTAAGCAAAAGCAATATCGGTTGCAGTTGGAATTGCAAATCCGCGTAAATTTTGCGGCTGATTATAGTTAAAAGCGAAAAAAATTAACGCCGGAAAAATTACGCCACCGACAGCCGCAATTGCTGGAAGGGCGATTTTCTTTTTAGTCGAGAGTTCGCCGATTAAAATTTCTTTCTTCAATTCCAAACCAATCAAGAAAAAAAACAGCGCCATTAAAGCGTCATTGATCCAATCTTTAAGAGATAAATTTTTGGTAATTTGTAAAAAATCCAGACTGAGAGGAAGCGAGATTTTTAGAGTCTGGAAATAGATTTGCGAGATTGAACTATTAGCTATAACCAAAGCCAAAGCAGTTGCAGCGAAAAGTAAAATTGCGGTGGCAGATTCTAACTCGAAAAACTTTTTTAAGATTTTTTTAGGCATTACTAAATTTTAAAATCTTCGCCAAGATAAACTTTCTTAACTTCCATATTATTCACGATCTCTTCTTTAGTTCCCGAAGTTAGAATCATTCCATCATAAACAATGTAAGCGCGATCAACGATTGATAAAGTTTCGCGCACGTTGTGATCAGTAATTAAAACACCAATATTTTTATTGGTTAAATGCGATACCATTAATCTGATGTCATTTACCGCAATTGGATCAATCCCTGCGAAAGGTTCATCAAGCAAGATAAATGAAGGATTGGTCGCCAAAGCACGGGCAATTTCAACACGTCTTCTTTCGCCACCTGACAACGCCAAAGCGTGTGATTTTCTGATGTGAGTAATTGAAAATTCTTGTAATAATTCTTCTAAACGCGCTCTGCGCACTGCTTCATTTTTCTCAACAATTTCTAAAACCGCATAAATATTATCTTCCACCGTCATATCACGAAAGATTGATGCTTCTTGTGGCAAATAACCAACACCCAAGCGCGCTCTTTGATACATCGGCATATTAGTAATATCGATTTGATCGATAAAAATATGACCTTTACCAACATTAACCAAACCCACAATCATGTAAAAACAGGTAGTTTTTCCAGCACCGTTAGGACCAAGCAAACCAACGACTTCACCTTGTTTAATTTCAAAACTAATATCACGAATTACGGTTTTTTTGCCGTATTTTTTACTTAAATTTTTCGCGCTTAAAACTTTGCTCATTTCTTCTCTTTAGGTTTTTTTAAATCTTTAGCATCGTCGCCAAGTATGACCACAACTCGCTTGTCTTCACCAGTAGTTTTGTCTTCTTTCTGACCGACAAAATTACTTTTTTTAGTTGAGATATGATGAATAAATTTATCGCCCTTGGCAATTGAAACGCCGTTATTCACCATGACATTTTTTTCTAAAATAAAAACATCCGCTTTTGGGTCGTAATATCCGCTATCACCAGTTGCAACAAAATCTTCACTAAAAATTTTTACTTTCTCGTCTGTGTAAATTTTTTTGATTGAAGATTGTTCGGAAGCTTCAGATTGATCTTCTTCAAGCTCTGTACCTTTTTTATTCTTCTTATCTTTTTTCTCGTTATAAAGAATTGTCATCTTTTGAGAAAGCAAACTGCTATCTTCTTTTTCGATGACAACATTGCCCACAAAATTGACGACCTGAGATTTTCTCTTGATGTCGATTATATCCGATCTTATTTTCGTCGGCGCTTCTTTAGCCGGTTTGACTACAGATTTTTTCACAGCAATTTCACTTTCTTGCTCGCGCCCTTGTGCCGCTGCAAAATCACAAAAAAACAGCAGCAAAAAAAATTTAAAAATTATGAAAATCCTTGGCATGAACTTGAATTTCGGACGTTTTGTCTTCTTTATTTTTGCTGGCTTGATTGCAGGAATTGTAATTTTTAATGCCCCCAAAAGCCTTGATGCAGAAGAGCTGAAGCTATTTAACCGCGATCCTAAGAGCTACAATGTTAAGTTGCAAATTCTAAATCAGAGCAATGATCAAGTTGCTGAATTTATGGTTGCAGTTGCTGATGACGATTACAAAAAAATGTACGGTTTGATGAATCTGGAACAGCTACCAAAAGATTTTGGCATGATCTTCAATTTCGATAAAAATATTGTCGCAACAATGTGGATGAAAAATACCATGATTGCGCTCGACATGCTATTCATCGATGACAAAGGCATCATCGCCAATATAAAACACGACGCCACACCTTATTCTTTAGAAGTAATTTCTTCGGAAGTTCCAGTGCAGCAAGTGATCGAAATTAATGGTGGCTTGGCCAAAAAAATGGGAATTGAAGTTGGTCAAAAAATTAGAATTCTGAAATAATGAAAATCTTTTTAGTCACAGAAAAACTGACGCCAAATCTTACCACCTCAACAAAATCAAGCTTTTACAGCTTTATCACCAAATCGCAAAAAGAAGATTCTAACGTTAACGAGCAAGTCGAAAAAATTATTGCTCAAACTAAAAAATCCGGCGACGCCTCTTTAATCAAACTTTCCAACCAGTTTGATAAAACCAAATTTAAAAAAGCTGCCGATTTTGTTGTTAGCGAAAAAGAAATTAAAGACGCTGAAAAACAGGTTACGAAAGAAATCAAAACCGCACTAAAACAAGCTTTCAAGCGCATCAAATCTTATCACGAAAAACAACTTCCTAAAGATTTTCGCTATATTGACAGCGAAGGTGTTGAGCTTGGAAATTTATGGCGCGCCATTGAATCAGTTGGAATTTACACACCAGGTGGAACCGCCTCTTACCCAAGTTCTGTCTTGATGTCAGCAGTTCCAGCACTGGTTGCCGGAGTTAAAAATATCAGCATGTGCGTGCCAACTTCCGCTGGCGAAATTAATCCAGCAGTTTTGGTTGCCGCGAAAATTTGCGGAATTAAAAAAATTTACAAAGTGGGTGGAGCGCAGGCAGTGACTGCCCTAGCCTATGGAACTTCAACAATTTCAAAAGTTAATAAAATTGTCGGCCCGGGAAATTCTTACGTGGCGACAGCAAAAAAAATTCTCTTCGGCGAAGTTGGAATTGACATGATCGCCGGCCCAACTGACATCACAATTATTGCCGATAAAAATAATAATCCTAATTGGATTGCAGCCGACGCACTTTCACAACTTGAACATGGCATCGATTCCAAAGCCTTTATTATCACCGATAACGAAGATTTTGCCGTACGAGTTGCAACTGCAATTCACAAAATTTCTGCGGCTTTACCACGTCAAAAAATCATCGAAAAAAGTTTAGAAAATTCTGCAATCTTTGTGATTAAAAATCTGGCTGACAGCTCGCATTTAGCTAATTTCATCGCACCAGAACATTTGGAAATTGCTGCTAAAAATCCGGAAAAATTTGTCGCAAAAATTCAAAATGCCGGCGCGATTTTCTTAGGAAATTACACTCCCGAAGCAATTGGCGATTATATGGCCGGACCAAGTCACACTTTGCCCACATCAGCATCAGCAAAATTTTCTAGCGGACTTTCAGTTTTTGATTTCCTAAAAAGAATTTCGTTAATTTCCTGCGATCAAAAATCTTTTGCCAAACTCGCCAAAAATACTTCCGCACTTGCAGCCTGCGAAGGATTGCACGCTCACCAACTCAGCATTGATATTAGAAGATGAAAAAAAATTTACGCTTCACCCTAATATTTTTACTGCTCACAACTACACTCTTTTCTTGCTCCAAAAAGAAAGACGAAAAATCCAATGCTGAAGTCGCTTACACCAAAGCTATGGCGTCTCTAAAAGATAAAAATTATTCCGCTGCCGCCGAAGCTTTTTCAAAAATTGATGATGATTTTCCTTTTTCAAAATGGGCGGTGAAAGCACAGACCATGGCGGTTTACGCTTATTATAAAGATGAAGATTATCCAAAATTAGTCTCCACCGTTGACGATTTTATTCGCCTCAATCCCGCCAATGAAGCGGTTCCATATATGATGTATATGAAAGGATTATCTTTTTATAAACAAATTCCCGAGATCGATCGCGCCCAAGATAACACTCACGAAGCTTCAATAACTTTCCGCGAATTAGTCGCCCGCTTCCCTGCGGACTCACATTCTGACGATGCCCGAAAAAAACTGGCTTACGTTGATGAACATTTAGCTGGCGCCAAAATGTCGATTGGTCGCTATCAAATAAAAAATAAAAATTATGTCGGCGCGATTAATAATTTTACCGAAGTGACCGAGCGCTATCGCGCCACCGATCAAGTTCCCGAAGCTTTCTTCCGACTAACCGAAATTTATTACAAACTTGGTTTACAAAAAGAATCTGTCGCCGCTTTTCATCAGTTAAAATATTTTTTCCCACAAAATAATTGGACTCAATTAGCCGAAAAAATCGATCCGGTTTTATTCAATGACAAATAACTTGAAGCAAGGCAGCAAGCACATTTGGCTGCCATATACTCAGATGAAAAATCATCTGCCGCAGTTAGAAATTTTAAGCGCTAAGGGAAGTAAAATTTTTCTTAAAAATGGTGAAGTTTTAATCGATGGCATCAGTTCTTGGTGGTCGACAGCTCATGGTTATCAACATCCTCATTTAGTTAAAGCGATTACCAATCAAGCAAAAATTTTACCGCATATTATGATGGCAGGATTTGCTGCCGAGCCAACTTACAAGCTGGCACATAGACTTTGCGAATTTGCCAAAATGGATCGAGTATTTTTTTCTGATTCAGGTTCAACCGCTGTGGAAGTTGCGATGAAAATCTGCTGGCAATTTCACATCAACGCGGGTGAAAAAAATAAAACCAAATTTATTTCCTTCAAAAATTCTTATCACGGCGACACTACAGGTGCAATGTCTCTTGCTGATCTTGATTCTGGCATGCATCAAAAATTTCAGAAAATTTTGCTAGAAAATTTCTCACTCGATCTGCCGCAAAATAAAAATGATTTAGAAATTTTTGAAAAATTCGTCTCTCAAAATAAAAATATTTTAGCCGGAATTTTTATCGAACCTTTAGTTCAATGCGCTGGTGGCATGATTTTTCACGATGCCGAAATTCTGCGTGAAATTTTTAAGATCGCTAAAAAACACCAAATACTTTTTGTCGCCGATGAATGTGCTGTCGGATTTTATCGCTTGGGAAAAAAATTCGCCTGCGACATAGCAGGAATTTCTCCCGATATTTTAGCGCTGGGAAAGGCCTTAACTGGAGGCACTATGACATTATCTGCAACTTTGGTGAAAGAAAAAATCTTCGAAAATTTCTTAAACGATTCGCTTGATAATGCTTTGATGCATGGCCCGACTTTTATGGGAAATCCGCTGGCTTGCGCTGCTGCGAATGCTTCGATCGATCTTTTTGAAAAAGAAAATTACGAGAAAAAAGTTTTAGAAATCGCAAAATTCTTAAAAAAAGAATTAAAAAAATGTCGTGATTTAAAAATTGTTAAAGATGTGCGCGTTCTTGGTGCACTTGGCGTTGTCGAGATTGATGGAGATTTTCAAACGATGTTGAAATTAAGAAAAGAATTTGTCGCGGCGGGAATTTTTTTACGACCTTTTGCCAATTGCGTTTACGTGATGCCGGCTCTGAATATCAAAAAATCAGAGCTCAAAAAAATCACTGATGCAATTTTTAAAATCTTGTCGGCACTTAACTAAAAGTGGTAAGCCACCCCAAATTTTATAATTCTATTCCCACTATAAACTCTGTCGAAATAAGCTCCAGTTGCCCTGTAATCGCCACTGACGTGAGATTTAAAAATGTTGGATTGTTCGTTATATTCTAACACGAAAGAGAATTTATCAAACGGGCTGTAAGCAATACCAGCGCCATAAAAAGTAGCGTAATCACTGCCACTTTTGGTGGTTTTATCAAGATCCTGCATCTTTATAGTATAACTCGTTGAAGATAATCCACCGACAAGAAAAGGTGAAATCCCATAATCAAAATCATAGCCGACATCAACTTTGAAACCGTAGCGGTTATTAATATTCACCACGTTTCCGTAAGTTTTACCTGTACCACTGGAATTAATATTTTCATAAAAAATCGCTGGCGCAACGAACAGCCATTTCAAAGGATCAATCAAAGTTTTTTCAGCACTAAAAGCGTATTTGTAAGTGAAGCCTTGGCCAACTTTTGAAGAGTTTGGATAGTCATAAAGAATGTAATAT
>Ga0214923_10006420_pt1 | contig 13227 bp, 24 predicted proteins | sample LL1510_MetaG_FD_177993 | JGI IMG/M metagenome (GOLD analysis project Ga0214923, IMG submission 177993) | Freshwater microbial communities from Lake Lanier, Atlanta, Georgia, United States - LL-1510 | ecosystem: Environmental > Aquatic > Freshwater > Lake | place: USA: Georgia | collected...
ATAGAGCTATTTGAATCACGTATTGGGCAACCTGTAGATTCAATTATGATTACTGATATTGCTAATCTCATTGGTGTCTGCGTAGTGTCCGGTAACGTACGCCGTTCAGCTGAGTTGGCCCTTGGCCAGCCAGATGACGTGGACTTTATCAATGCTAAGAATGCGGAGAAATTCCCAGTTCGTAACTCTTATGATCCAGAAAAGCCAGGCTGGGGTTGGATGTCTAATAACTCCCTGGAAGCTACTGTGGGCATGGACTACACGCCATTTGTAGAGAACATTGCGCTAAATGGTGAGCCAGGATTTATTTGGCTAGACGTGTCCCGGAAGTATGGACGTCTTGGCGATCCAATCAATAACAAGGACTCTCGCGTTGCTGGATACAACCCTTGTGCAGAGCAGTCCCTTGAGTCATACGAATGCTGTACTTTGGTTGAGACCTACATCAATCGTCATGATTCTCTTGAAGATTACAAGCGCACTCTCAAGTTTGCTTATCTTTATGCTAAGACTGTAACTCTTATCCCAACACACTGGGAAGAAACTAATGCCATCATGCAGCGTAACCGCCGCATTGGCTGTTCGGTATCAGGTCTTGCAGCATTTGCAGATGTTAAAGGTTTGCCAGTCCTCCGTGACTGGCTTGACACTGGGTACAACGAAGTACAAAAGTGGGACACTCTCTACTCTGAGTGGTTATGCGTACGTGAGTCGATAAAGACCACAACCGTAAAGCCATCGGGTACGGTGTCAATTCTAGCCGGTGAAACTCCTGGAGTTCACTGGCCTGTGGGGGGACAGTACGTACTACGCTCCATCCGTTTCTCTAAGATAGATCCGATGGTGCCTTTATTTGAGAAAGCCGGGTATAAAATTGAGGATTCTATTACAGATCCCGATAACACTGTTGTGGTATATTTCCCAGTCAAGTCTGTAGCAGTTCGCCCAGAGGGCGAAGTGTCTATCTTTGAAAAAGCTAATCTTGCCGCGTTTGCTCAACAGTACTGGTCAGATAACTCTGTATCAGTAACTCTCAGCTTTGATAAAGAGACTGAGTCGAAGCACGTTGGCACAATCCTACACATGTACGAAGGCCGGTTGAAGACGGTATCGTTCTTGCCACAAGGTAAGGACGTATACCCACAGCAGCCATACACTGAGATTTCAGAGGCCGAGTACAATGAGTATGTAGGTAAGTTAAAAAAGATTAATCTTAGCGGTATCTATAAAAAGAATGCGTTAGATGCAGCTGGGGAGGCTTACTGTACGACAGATGTGTGCGAGATCAAAATCTCATAGTACAAGCCAAGCCAACACAAACAAATTGCCCCCGGTTATTAGCCGGGGGCAATTGTTGTTGTTGTTAAGAGGGGTTAATTTCTTTTACTTCTTCCCGTTCCCAACTGACTACACCATCTTCCATGTTGTCAGCAATTACAGCTTCTAAGTAATTGTCACAATCATGGCAATAGCCACCCCACTGATCTGTAGTGGGGGCACTGCACATCTTGCAGTCAATATGTTCAGCCATATTATTCTCCCTAAGTTACTGGCCATACATATGGCAAGTCATCACTCACTTGCCAACCATACTGGCCATAGTATATTGGATCTTTACGTAATAAGTTAGATTGATGAGATTCGTGTATCCCCGCTACACCTAACCAAGGCGGCATGTCTGAAGTGCAGCCGCTTACTACCAGATCTTTTTGTATTACTGCGATCTGGTTAAAGCAGCTGTCTTTATAGCCCCTATCTGTCCATTCAGAACAGATAACCATGCCATAAATTGCAAGTGCAATTTCATGACCCCGCCACATGACTGCAGCGGGGTGATTCCTCCAACCCTTGGTCAAGCCTAGGTTAGCTTTAAGTAGCTGTATTACTTCTACTCGCTGCTTACCTAGGCGTTGACGATCAAGGATTTTAGCTGATTCTGCAAAATTAGGACTCGGTAGAAACGTGTTCACCATTTTGTGCCTCTACAGCAGAGTTCATTGCATCACGCACAGCAGGCAACGACACAATTTTTATTCCATCAAAGTCTACTGCTACTTGTTCTAACACATTGTAGACAATATCAAATAGATCAGCTACAAGTTTGTTTGCTTCTACCATGATCTTAGAAACTAACTCTGATGTTTCCTCTTCGGTTATTCGCATTGTATTTCCTTTCTTATATTTACTTTAGTTTGTCATATGTCATTTTAATTGCGATTTCCATAATTTTTCGCAATTCATCTAGCTCTACTACTTTACGATTATTTGAATCTACAGTTGATTCTTTTTCAGCGTGAGCATAGACGACAGTTAGCATGTCATCTACTAGTTCTGCAGCATGGCTAAGTATTTGATTAGCTATCGTGCGTTTGGTTATACCAGATATTTTGGTAGCTCCCATATTTCCTCCTAGGTGTTTATTTTCTTTTTCTTTGACGCACCCTTAAACTCGGAGACATCAAAGCCTACTTGTTTAAGAGTCATTAGCATATTTTGACGTTGCCTACCGTTACCAGCAGGCGTGGATGGAATTGAGCACTGTCTGCCATCCACAGGGTTAACAATCTTAATATGCCTATTCCTTTTACTGACTTCAAATCCTTTACGTTCCAATGCCCGCACTATGCGTCTTATCTCCTTGTCTGGAGATAGCATTGAAAACTCAAGGATAAAGTCTTTATTCTTTTTACTCATTATCCATTTATCTCCACTTCCTCTCCTATCAGCTCTATATTGTCATCCTCCCATTCAATAATGGAAGTACGTGGATGTTCATTCCATATTTTTGTCGCTTCTTCACGTGAATCAGCTGTCACTAGGTAGCTGATTATTTGTGTTATTTCGTATTGCATTAGTTTTCGTCCTCTATCTCTCTCAGTTCTACTACTTCTAACCACATACGGAATAGTGCATCACGACTAGCCACATCAGTTAGTCTAGGGTAAAGCGTTTCGTACAGAAGTTTCTCTGCTTCCTCTTGTGTGTCAGCGTCTATCTCAACGCTTATGTTAATTACTGCGTCATACTTACTCATTTAGTTATCTCCTTTGCAGTTACAGCAATAATTACAAATAGCCTCATTATTTTCTTCTACTTCGTATTGCATTCTGTACCCTCCTAAGATACTTCGTTACCGTCGTGATCAAAGATCATATTTAAACTAGCATCGGTATACTCTCCTACAGATAGTCGATCATTTGCTAGTGTTAGTGCTTCTTTCGGGTCGGTTTCTTCAACATCTACCCACACTGTGTATTCAACTCGGTAATGTTCCATTAGTTATCCTTTTCTTTCATTAAGGTTCCATAAACTGGGTAATCAAAGTATTGATTGACTACAGTCATATCGTCAGCAAGTAATTCGTCAAATATCTTTATTGCTTCATCTTGTGTGTCTGCTTCAATAATGTCTGCAAACTCTGTTGTTCGACTAGACATGAATAAATATTTAGGCATTATTTATCACTTTCTGCAATGTCAAGCATTGCTTCTAATAGGTTTAACAAACCCTCGTGCATGTCTCGGGCTATGTGGTCTGCCCCATGTACTGTTAATTGATATTCGTATTGCTTACGTAATAGGTTTACGTCTACATTGGGTACGAGTATGTCTTTAATCATAGGTTTCCTCCATCAACAACCCATTGTTCTACAGCTAGTTCTCCGAAAGATTCCGGGTCACCTTCTCTTATATCTGGACCCCAACATGCAGCACAGATACCTTCTTCTTCTTCTACTTCACGCTCATAACATGAAGAGCATATATAACTAATCATTGTCTTCTTCCTCTTGTTCACCAGCCATATAATCATTAACTAGGGTGTGTAATGTCGCCCAACCATCAGCAATTTGATCGTTTTCAAGAGATTTAGAAATTTCATCAAGTATGTCTACAGCTTGTTCTTCAGTAAAGCCATACTCATTAATAAGATCTTGCGGGCACCAGGACACAATTACCACAGGTTCTAGCATTTTATTATTCATATTTTCTCCTTATATAGATGAAAAGGAGAGATCAGACGGAAACTAAGCTACTAAACGCGCAACGCGACTTATTCTTTTGCTCAGTTCGCCTGCACCCCTCCTTTTCGCGCCCCCGGGTGGATTCGAACCACCGGCCAACAGATTAGAAGTCTGATGCTCTATCCCCTGAGCTACGGGGGCTAAGGACCGGCTGGAGTGAAAGGAGGAAAGATCTCCAGCCGGTCCTTATTACTTTACCATACAGCTGTTACAACAGCCGCAGGCCGTATGGATTACGGCTTTGTTTGTGTTGGGTTAGCTGTAAGGTATTTTATGGGTACTGACCTAGTTATATATAATGCGGGATAGACTTATATATGTACCTCCTCTAAGGTCAGTAGTTATTCCCATAACTAATTGGGGAGCCCCAGGATCGCTAGGGCTCCCCATCATCATCTAGTAACGAAATGCTAGGCTGATACGTTTTCTCGCCACGCATTTTTAAATCGGTATCTAGTATGACTTTATTTTTTTCCTTATTGAGAATTAATAATGACCATATAGCGTGATCTAATAGCTCGATCGTACGCCGGTCATCAATAACTATCTCAAAGGTAATTTGTACACGTCGAAGCATGTACTCTCCCTCCTATATTCAGTTATTATTTATTACATTATCAGTCGTTATACGTTTCTGGAAAGATTGTATGTTCGAATGATAATTGTTTTATAGAGGATTTGAACATAGATGAAGCAAATCCTTTTTGATCTGTAGATTTACCTATACCAACTGCATACTTTACAAGTTTTGCTAACTGTACAGTACCTAGGTCATCTGTAACCTCTATTGCTTTATTAGCTGATGCTTCTGCTAATTCATCATTATTTGTTAATAAAAATGCTGCCGCAATAGTCTGTAACAAAGGGCCACGCTTTTTTTCTTCCGGCCAATTCGCTTCCATATTGTCTGCGCACATGGCCAAAAACTTCATCGTATCGTCATCGCTTTTAGCCAATAAGTAAAGAAGCGCATCGCGAAGATGAATGCGGTTAGGTACAGTCGCAAGAATTGTTGCTTCTGATATGTCCGAATAGTTATCCTGTACAATGGCGTTGTACACAGACTCTATTAAATCTAGACGATATATTGGATCAGCCAATTTCTCGTCAGTTATCTCTTCTCCTCTTAATGTATACATATTTTGTTACCTCCTAGTATTGTGCCATTAATATGTCGCTCATGTTTTCTTCCATCCATTCAGTAGGTTCAATTACCTCATAGATTTCAAATACATAGAACCCTCGTGCCATGCCCTCTAACTTTGTCATAAAGCTATTGGCATCTTGCAGTGTTTCAAAAGGCCCAATTAATTGTGGGTCTTCATTATTCGTTATTACGAACATCGGTTTTTTCCTCCTTATATTTATCTTTTAGTTGTTTAATTAACTCTAGCGCGGACAATTCCGGAGAGTCAATTGTGTTTGTGTCGGGCAAAATAATTGTATTGCCCTCCGGATCACATTGACAGAAATCTTCATCACCATCGCACATTAATGAACGCCATGAGTTACCTTTGATAACTAAAGCGTCTACCCAAAATGGACGGCTATCTTCGTCAAGATCGGACGTTATTACACGAATAATTTCTTTTAAGAAATCATCACTCATGCCCTCTAAGTTACAGAACACTGGGCATACAAACCCATCTCTAAGCTGTTCAGTTAACCAGTCTTGCGGAAAATTGTGAGATCCTTGAAACCACCAAATACTTTTTATATTTGATGCCTCATCAAACAATGCTAAAGCAATTCCTCGTTTATTAAACTCAGCATGGGTTGATATTTCAACAACAAGGTCTTTAGGGCCATTCATACGGCGACTTAACCCAGACTTGATGTAATCCACGTGTCGTGTAGTTCCGGTTGCTTCCTCTATTTCTGACACTTTACTTTCCTTTCTTTTTTGGTTTTGGTTTTCTTGCGGTGTTGGCAATAATCATTGCCATTATTACCTCATTGTTTGGCATTATGCCTCCTTTGTAGTTTTTACTTTTACTGTTCTAAGATCAGGATCTTCAATCTTATTAAGTAAATCAGTAATGTTTGTTGGAAATTGATCGGTAGCTTTACCCTCTGGGGTTATAATTACATAACCTGCTCCAGACCAAACCGTCCCTATTTGTTTCTGTCCGTGTTCTTTAGTGCCAGTTCCGTTACACCACCAACAATAGCTGTCCTTATCCCAAAAGTGATGCGGAGCATACTTACCATGAGAACACAAAGAATGATAGTGAGTTCTATTTTCTATTTCTTTATTCATTAGCTTTATTTCAGCAGCCGATAAGTTTTCATTGGCTATCCTGTTATAAAACTCAGCTTTTTCAATATTTATTTCACAGTCATCTTCGCGACATGGTGGCTCTCCTCCACAGTAAGACTCCCTATTTCCAGATCCAAAACAAGGCTTACATTTTCTAATTTTAGATTCTGTAAGGGGGTCTGTATTTAGAACTACATAAGTGTTTCTATTTTTTACATATACTCTATTTATATACTTAGAGTATTTTGCAATAACGCGCTTTTGAAACGTGCCCAAGTTTCCATTCCGGTTTAATTTATAAAAATCTGGATGAAGTAGTTGAGTATCGTCACTAAGATATGTAATAACTGGTACATTTTCTTTATTGTAACGGGTCTTATAAAAAACCGTTATTGCATCAGAAGTAATAAGTTCTATATGCAGAGCATGTGAACTGTCATACAATGTGCGAGTAGTTTTGTCTCTACCCGATAGCAACCAAGCCTGAGCTGTTGCAAAATCGTCTACAAATTTGTAGGTCATTTTTCCTCCTTAATTAGTTGGGGAGGGCACATTACTGCACCCTCCCCGTTTTTATTAGCGTGTTTTGCCTTTAACCATAGATAGAACAATTTTGCGAGCAAACGGAATAAGATCTTCCGCTGTACGCATCATTCCAAATATAGAGCACTTGTGCCTATAGCTGTCTGATCGAGTCTTGCTACTATTTACATAGTCAATTTGTCGATCACTACCTGCAATAAGAACCATGACAGTTAATATGCCTCGAGCATTCATACGTTCAATCACTTTGTCATTTGCTTCACTGAATTCACCATCAGTAATCATGAACATTAGCTTTTGTTTGTGTTGGCTCGACATTAGTAGCCGTTCAGTAGATATCAAGGAAGCCGAAGGATCGGTGCCCCCATTACCATATATGTATGGAAGGGTGACTTTGTTGACCTTCGAAGTCTTGTCATATACTATTTCGGTTCTATCATCAAACGCATATACTGTTACCGGACAATCAATCTGTTGCAGTGCGCTCTTAATGACCCAGATTGCTTCAGAAGCACGCATGTCATTAGAGTCGCTGCCCATTGAGCCGGAACGATCAACGAGGACTACAGCTTCAATGTCTGTACCCTCATCACCTTCGTCCCAACGATCAAAGGCTTCGTTTAATTCGCATCCACGAATTACACGCTGAACATTTATCTTGCCGCTAGATACTTCGCGCTCCCACTCAGGCTCTTCGTTCTGCTTTAGTATGCGTAACTCGCGGGCAAACCTACGAGCAGCAGCAATAACAGACAAAGGAGCTTGAACTTCTGCGAACTTACCGCGTGGTATCTTATCTTGATACTTACCGTCACCGCCAACAATAACGCGCTGTTTGCTACGTACATCTCGAACAACGTCTTTGCGACAAGCAATGTCATTCTCAATGTTGGTTAGTAGTTCTTGCACATTGTTAGGCAGCTTACCTGTACTCTTATCATAGCCTCGACCATAGGTTGGTCGAACTTGATCTTGAATACGGTCACCTGTATCATTATCGTCGGCTTCAAGTACTTGAGTGCCGGCTCCAGATGAGCCACCTTCTTGCTTGCCCTCAGTATCTTCTGCATCCTGAGGTGCTTTGGATACAAACTCCGGTTCAGGAGTTCCTTGTCCAGTTGCACGCTGCACGTCAGCAATTTGCATCTTGCCAGGCTCTGGACGACCCCTTGTGATTGGATCACGATGAGTGCAGCCGCCACCTCCCGAAGGGGGCAATGGTAACTTACTAACTACTTCATCTACAAAGCGTTTAATAAGCACACGTGCGGTTGCATAATCTCGGGGGAATGCCAAGAGTCGATACTGATCGACAATGTCATTGATGGACGGTATCAGTTCTGGTAGTGCAAACATGTCTCTAAAGACAGTACGCATCTCTACCGGTAAGTAACGTCGACCACGAACAGATAGATAATTAGAGCTAAGAACTTCTGGGTGCTCCATCATCCAACGAACAATAGTCTTAGTTAGGTACGGAGTAACAGATGGATATCTAGCAACGAACAAAGTCTCGGCACGTGCATCCTCAAGAATATTAAACGCTTGAAGATGCAAATCATCACGATTCATATGATTTTGCTCAATAATCCATTTGACTAACTCAGAGCCTTTACGCGGTGTGTAAAATAGATGAGCTAACTCATGGTAGTTTAAGCCATTTATTTGAATCAATTCATCAATATCAAAGTCTTCGATATGATGGGCATTGATGTAAATGTCTTTACCATCAGACCACGCATGAGTCTTTTCGCTGTCGTTAACAACGTGGACTTCAATTGGGTCTTGAGTCAGAACGCGATCAGCCTGTTGGTAAACTCTACTAAGAGCACCTAACCTAACGGCACGATCTTGTTCATCTTCATCTATGCTACGAACGCTACGTCGGTAATTCTTATTACCTAAGTCATCCATTAGCATTGGTTTTCCTCTTTCCTCGGTGAGTAACGATTATTAGAAAGTAATCGTTGTTGTTGACCCTGATTCGGTTGAGTCAGGGCTTGTTGTTTCAGGACCAGCATCAGTTATGATTGCTGAGCTGATCTTGAAATCTGATTTCAGGTTATGGTCATGTGTTTGGAACACCATACGCACAGATGCTTGATCTTCATCAGAGAAGTGTGCGATGAAGTTTTCAACAGCAAACTCAAAACCGAGAGCGTCTACGAATTCACCAAACTCTATCAACATGTTAGTAGAGATAGGAGTTTCGTACATGCCCTTGGCTGCTTCAGCACGAAGCTGCTTAGCAAGCAATAGCAAGTTCTTAGAATCAACTAGCTTAGACTCAACTTTATCGTCGTAGTCCCAAGCAATTTGAATCGAGAAACGATTGCGGAATGCAGCGTTGACCACGCCAGTGCCAGCATAGTCTGGGTTCATGGTGCCGAAGATTGTTACATCTGGATGAGCCTGAATGACTTCACCCTTGTGATCTAACAAGGTAATCGTACGGCGAGCATCACACATTGAATACAGAGGGCCTAAGATCTTCATAAGAATAAGGTTTAACTCGTCAATGATAATGACTCCGCCATTGCGAATGATATCGGTGATTGGACCGTCAACCCAGAGCTGACCATTGTTTCCGTCAAGAATGTACTTGCCGAATAACTGGCTGATCTCCATGGAAGCGTTACCTGAAATGATGGCGCAACGAAGGTTGCGAGATGCAGACCAAGCTTGGATTGCTGTTGTTTTGCCAGGACCAGTAGGACCGTACAAAAGAACATTTTTGCCAAGCTTGCGAGCGGTATCAAACACATCAAAGTCTGTCTTGTCACCCACAATGTTACGGCTAATGTATTTCTTAGCAATAGCAATTGGAGGCACAGAAGCAAGGCTAATGTGAACAACGTCAGCTTCATCAGATGTCGTATCGATGTCGTCTTTGACAATCTCAATTTCATTGGTGACTACGCTGGCTGGTGGGCCGTCAAACTTTGTGCTCTCTTTACGGCGATCAATAATGAGTTCACACAATGTGGCGTCTTCATTACTAACCTTTTCGTAAAGTTCAAACAAAGTTACGATAGCCGATACATTATGCACTGTACTTGCTTTGCTGTGTGCTGATGTACACTTTGTGCCTAGCACTGGAGAATAGCCGATACTACGGATAGACTTTTCGTCTGCTGCAGTAACTTCTACGCCTACAGGCTCAGCAGTTAGCATCTCGGTTGCTTCGATTTCCTTCGCGAGTGCTTCAATGTTAGTCTCAAGCCACTTAGCATGTAAGCCCTTTTGACCATCAGTCAATCGCGAATAGATACGAACTTCTCCGTCGATTTTTAGGATAATTGTTTGGCGACGATGATCATCCATCGTCGACTCAAACGATTCCATAAATGCGGAAATGTTAGCCATTTCTTTTTCCTCTTTCATTTGTTGTTTATAACTAAGCCCTGTGCTTAGTTATGGGTTAATCGGAGTCTTCGATCCCGAATGCTTCGGGAGTCATAGCCATATGCAGCATGAGAAAGCCTTGCTGTCCACATGCTAAACGGCCTTTAGACCACTTAGTTGTTGCTTCAAAGAGCATCCCGTTTTGTTCGAGAAACTCCATGAATGCGTTGGCAAAATCTGCAACTTCATCAATTTCAGATCTTTCTGAAGAAGAATCAAAGTCAAAAGATGCCATGTTCACCTCCTATGGTGGATTGTTTGTGTTGGGCAGGACTTAGAATTCTAAGTCTTCTAAGTCCTGCTCATCTAATCTAAGGAACTGCAAAATCTCTCGAGTAGATGCTACTGCATCAATTCTTGGATTAATTAGACGCAACCACGGAATAAAATAATCTTGTTCAGCGGTTAATCTGTCTTTATCTCTAGAATCAATACTTTGAGATACAGTTTCTTCTTCCTCTAATGAGTCCCATTGAAATTCAAAAGGTAAGTTACTCATTAGTTCCTCCTTAGTTAACTACTGAGTACATATTTCACATACTCATGGTGAGGCGTGTGGGACTTGAACCCACGACGGGCAGATTATGAGTCTGCTGCTCTAACCAACTGAGCTAACGCCCCAAGACCTCACATGGAATGCTTCATAGTTGAGTTCATCACCATCAGTATGCATCATGTGAGGCTTTCTATACGGAGGATAGCCTATTGAGTGACGCGTGCGTAACTAAGTACTATCGTCGCATAGAAACTTTGTTTTAATTCCAATCTAAAACCAATGGCTTTGGCTCTGATTCATCATAACGTTGAAGAGATATTCTATCTCCACGCATTATGATTTCTTTTCTTGGCACAGCATGCTTATTAATTAGTGTAAGTGCTGCACGCAAGCCGTTAGCTATACCGGCGTAATAGTCTGATAGACCAACATCATAGTCTTCAAACTCTGCTAGATCAGCTAACTCTATTTGATAGACAAGTTCGTTTACTAACTTTTTCTTGCCTTTCATAAATAGCATTTATTCCTCCTTGTTGTTAGTTGTAAAGAGGAAAGCAAAGACCAATTTTGTATAATACTCATTACATTTAACGCGTATTCTGTCAACGACAAAGGAGGTACTAATACACTACTCAGCCCCGCAGGGGAGTAGGAATAGCCCGGCTTCTTCACCTCGGAACACCTCATCTCTTGGAACCCCCTCAACCACGTAGAAGCGCTAGGAAGTCAGTTCATCTATTACAGATTATTTGACAACGTAGTCTTCAGATTTGAGCCTCTTCACCTGGCCTATTGGTTTTTAACTGTTAACTGCAAGATAGTACCGTAATTACTATTTTTGGTTACCTTTGCTTTCCTCTCTACAAAAGGTTAGTAAAAGATAGGAAGTTGATTATCATTATCGCTTTAATTACCTAGACTAGCTATCTGCTTCCAACACCCTCAGGAGGTACCAGCACGTATCTAGTCCCGCAGGAAGATATGATTTGGCCCGATGCCATCCGACTAACAGCCTCAGTAAGTGCCGCAAGTTTCACCTCAAGTTACCGCAGCCTATTAATACTAATTTTTATTTAGATAAATAATTTCTACTGTTTTTTATTAATTTGCCCGTCTTTATTGCTACTTCTTTCTAAGCAAGAACCGAGTTTTATAGGGTCAAGCCTCGTAATTTATGGGTGCCTGTATGATTAATAACTTCCTATCCTTTACTATTCCCTTATATAAAGGGAGCAAGGCAGCCAGCCGCAATGTTTGTGTTGGGCCGGCTACCAAGCTCTATTTATATTAGAGTTCTGTTCCCTTTAGATCAGGAAACATTGTAAACAACTGCGCTAAGTAAGCATCAGTCGGTTCTTCTTCTTGTTCTGTATCTAGTTTGCCACGCTTAATGATGAAGTTGTATGCTTCACCCGGCGTTGGTTCTCCTAGATTTTCTAAATCTTCCAGACTGTATAGCTTGCTAGTTACAAAATCCAAAATACTGTACTGTTTATTGTATTCATCATAGTATGTACGTATCTGAATCATGCACTCGGCTGCTTCCATTTCATGGAAGTGAGTAACACCGCTCCAACTTTCTTCCCATTCATCTAAATCGCCACATGGTGCAGCTTCTGATGCAGGAACTTTTGTTGCTTCCAGTAAGCTAAAGAACAAAAAGTTATTATGTTCATTAACAATACGGGATGGGTGTCTTTCTACTGGGCGTAAACCCACGGCTTCCTCCTTTATTGATGTGAGTGAGCCAGTTTATAGTCATGGCTCAGGACTCTTATTAGGAACGGAATCGACTGGAACGTTCGCCCATCCGTATCTCTTGCCATAGAGTTTAATCTATGACGCACTACGGCATGCCTACTAATCTTCCTGGTATACCAATCTATAAATAGATTGTAGGGACTCCATATGATCGCTCCCCTATAAGTCTGTGCAGTTTAGAGACATGCAGGTCATCGGCTTTTGATTACTTGAGCGCCTAATCAAGGTGCCTCCGTTATTTATACTCGCTGAGACTCATGCCTTGGCATTTGTACGAGTCTTCTTCCGCTCAGCAGTCTGCTTACTAGGCGAAGTCCTTTTAACAGGCGGCAAGTCTATCCAGCACTTGTCGCAATAGTCATTGCCATCTTGTTTAAACCAGATGTCAATCTTTTTCTTACACTCAGCGCATTTAATTACTGCCATCAGTATCCAATGCTTGAATAGTCGGGCAAGGATATGGCACACGACGATCAGTATCACCATGGTCACATACCTTGCAGGTATTCTCGTGATCTTTGGGCACGTGTAACTCACGCACTCGATCAATAGCCTCTTGTAACTCATTGGCTATGGCTTGGAAGTATGTCATCATGTCTCCTATGCGCGGGCGGGTTTGTTTATGTTGGACGCTGCTACATTGGCAGCAATCTCATCTAAGTCAATGCCCATCTCATATGCCAACTGCTCAGCAATTGGCGTGTCTGTGCTAGGCACATAGTCAGCAAGGCCAAGCCATAA
>Ga0214923_10006422_pt1 | contig 13220 bp, 12 predicted proteins | sample LL1510_MetaG_FD_177993 | JGI IMG/M metagenome (GOLD analysis project Ga0214923, IMG submission 177993) | Freshwater microbial communities from Lake Lanier, Atlanta, Georgia, United States - LL-1510 | ecosystem: Environmental > Aquatic > Freshwater > Lake | place: USA: Georgia | collected...
TAATAAAGGCTGCAATAGCTTCCATTGCATATCAGTTAATCCTGAAAATCTACCCATTTCTTTTGCTCCAAAATTTCTGAAAACAAAAGATTACTAAAAAGTTCAATTTGCGGATAGGCTCATGTTTTAGGTAACACACCCTTTGAAAATCAGTCGAAGTGGCTTCCTAAGCTTATCCAATTATTGACTATGTTGACCAATCAAACCCAAAAAGCTGCCTTGTGTGATCAAGTCTGCGATTTAGAACCACACTTGCATGAGGATTTCATAGATAATCTGCTACTCGTTTCACAGTGGATTAATCTTAACGATGAACCCACATTCAAAGCTGTCACCCAAAAATACCCCTTACGTATTTTAACGCGTCTCATCCTTAATAGATTTTTGTCTATTGATGGCGATCAAATAGTACCATTACTACAAGTGCTATCAAAATTGGATTTCGAACTCCAGGAAGCTTTATCTGCCAATGATCAGCTCTCTTTACAAACTGTGCAGGAGGCTTTTTTTGTCCATCTGGGTCGATGTTATGTGCGAGGAGCTGCGGTTCAATTCGCTCAAGATCTCATTAATCTAGAAAAGCCTTTAAGATTAGATCCATCAAACGCGCTTCAAGCTCAGATAAACTTTACATTAGTATCTGCAAGTAATAATCGAGATAACCCCTATCTAATCTTCAAGCAACACCAAAGACGAACTCCGATTGCCTTTAAACCTCAACGCATGTTTATAGAAGAAAGAGAGGTGGCTCTTTCTTTCGAAAAATTTGCTGCATTCAGTCAGCTTGATTCATTTGCACCCTCTGAACTGCCTCCTGTAGGACCAAAAGAGTGGAGTAAGCTTGGCTCGCGACTCAACTCTTCTGAAACTGCCAAAGCGACTCTCGCTGATATCAGTGATCATCGTTGGAGCGTGATCGAATCCACATTGAATAGTCCATTTCTTTGCGGTATTCTCCAAGTCAATACCAATCCAATGCCACCTGTCGCTGCCCAATTCCGAGCGATTTTACACTATCTGCTAAGTGTAAATGAAAAGCAGTGCTTGGAAATCCTTTGTAGGATCCAAGCCTGTCATATCGGTAAAAGCGGAGGGATTGACGTGATCTATCAAACAGTACTTCCTGAACCATTTAAGTTAAAAAAGCAACTTGCTCACCTCGACCCTCAAGCAGCAGCTGCTCAACACTTTTTCGCTTCTTTTTCGCAGAAGGTACTTGTAGAGCTATTGAGCGGAAACAATCCCCTCATGCAGGAGTTGACAGGTCAGGAAGAGATCCCACTACTCTCGTGCCAATCTCGCTTTGTAAAAAATCTAATAGGCCCTTCCATTGGATTGCAGTACAAGATTACTTTCGATCTCTATTCTACCTACGTTTGCGACAAGTTGAAGCAGATGAGTTTACAAGAGGCTTTAGCGATTTTTGCTCGCCATGCAACTCCGTTGCATCTAGCTTTGCAGCTGCAAGATGCCTATAACAAAGGGCATGTCTCTTATGAAACTCTAGCAGCGATCTGTGGAGAGCCTATAGCTTGGAAAATGCATGATGACGATCCTGAGAACATCAAGTTTGAACTTACACTTCCAGGCGCGGTTGAAATTCTGCTGAGAGTTGGACTTCTTACATAGTCGTTTATACCATAGACATCTTGCATAACCGAATTTTCGTGGGAGTGAGCGTGCCCGTGCCGGTGGCGGACCCAATTTTCATATAATCGATGCAACCGAGACTCCCATAGAGCGACCAAAAAAAACGAGTTCGAAAGAAGCAGAGGGTAAAAAATAGAAACAACAGACAAAAGCTGTATTATTCAGGGAAAAAGAAAAGGCATACTGGATGTATGTCAGAGATTGCAGTTAACAGATGAGCAACACCAAACCAAGGGATGAGAATTCATTATCCCTATTGTGTCTATGTTGATCAAAATGATACGTAGATAGGTCGGCACGCTCACGGGCACGAAAATTGGGTTATGCAAGATGTCTAATGTCACAAATGAGAGCCAGATAGGTCGGCAAATTTGAGAGAGCGTTTCTCTCTCATGTTTTTAAACATGAGAGAGAAAGGATCTCTCGAAGGTGCCCGCTCAAAGGCTCTCATTTGTGACATTATTTGTGATAAATGTTATGACTATAGTGGTTGCATCAGTAGGTAGACACCAAAACCTGCGAGATAGCCCAAAAGAGCAATCCAACCGACTTTTTTCGCATACCAGAAAAAGTGTACCTTCTCCATCCCCATAAAGACTATCCCAGCTGCTGAACCAATGATGAGAATACTCCCCCCAGTTCCAGCTGCATAGGCGATCAATTGCCAAAGAGTGTGATCCATCGGAAGGTTATACATGCCCATTGTCGCTGCTACAAGCGGAACATTATCTATAACACTCGAAATCAATCCGATAATCATCGCTACCCAGTTTTGATTGGGTACAAGACGGTCGAGAAAACTTGCAAATTCTGTTAATAGACCAGCCGCTCCAAGAGCATCGATCGCGAGTAAAATCCCTATAAAGAAAAATATGCCAGACATATCCACTTTAGTCAGAATATGCAAGACGCGCAAATGCCAGCGCTCCTCACCATGTCTCAAGTGTATGATATCTGTACATAACCAGATGATACCCAATCCAAGAAGGGCACCCATAAAAGGTGGAACCCCTAAAAAGGCTTTCCAAACAGGAATCATCACTAAAGAAAATAATCCTAGAAAAAAGACTCTCTTTGCCCCTGGCTCCATCTTTAATCTACGGATACCCCCCTCTACTTTGGCATGCTCCCCCTTGATGTAAAGGGAGGCTAACAAACCAGATACTACCACACAGATTACACTTGGTAGAAAGAGATCTTTGATCGTCTCCCATGTCGAGATTTTGTCATGAATCCAGAGCATTGTAGTTGTCACATCCCCAATCGGAGTCCAAGCTCCGCCAGCATTGACAGCGATGACGATCACTGAACCCATGAATAAACGATCTTTGACACTGGGGATCATCTTACGCATCAAAGAAATCACTACAATCATCGAAGTCAAGTTGTCTAAAACGGCTGACATGAAAAAGGAAATCCCTATCAAAAACCAGAGCATCCGTCTTTTCGATGAGGTATAGATCAAATCAGTCACAAGCTTGAAGCCATGATGGGAATCGATCATCTCTACGATCACCATCACCCCTAGAAGAAAAAAAATAATTTGAGCCACTTCATAAACCTGCTCAGAAAAAACTGAAAGGTTATCGCCCTGAGTAAAAAAGAATAACCAACAAAGCGCTCCCATCACAAGGGCGATAGCTGCCTTATTGACATGGAGAAAGCGATCAAAAATGATGGCCAAATAGCCGATCGTAAAAATTGTCAATAATTCTATATGTAACATCGCCACTTACCATACAGAAAGATTCTCCCGTTGACAACTCTCTTCCTTTGGGACAGAATGGATACATACACAAATCACTTAGAGTCATGGCTTCAACACCACCACTTTCTCAACGCGCTAAAGCTCTTATTCCCAAATCAGTACAATGCTTTCGGGAAGGCTACTCCTTTGGCGCATTTTTCAAAGATCTTTTTGCTGGTGTCAATGTCGCCATTATTGCATTTCCAATTGCAATGGCTGTGGCGATCGGTGCCGGAATCGCACCTGGCCAAGGACTTTTTACAGCGATTGTAGCTGGCTTCATGATCTCCCTATTGGGAGGGAGTCGAGTCCAAATCGGTGGCCCAACCAGCACATTGATCGTTGTCCTTTATGGCATTATGCTGCGCCATGGCTTTGAAGGGATGCTAATGGCGACCTTTATGGCTGGCTTGATCCTTGTTCTTCTTGGGCTTGCGGGTCTTGGAACTTACATCAAATATATTCCCTATCCTGTCGTAACCGGCTTGACGACAGGGATTGCTGTTGTGATTTTTTCTTCGCAATTCAAAGATTTGCTTGGCTTGCAAATGGGTTCTGTTCCACTCGATTTTGTAGCGAAATGGCAAGCCTACTGGCAGCATCTACACACCTTCAATCCCCGAGCGCTGATCATAGGACTGAGCACGCTTGCAGTGATTGTCTATATCCGCAAAGCAAGACCCAAGCTACCAGCTTCTCTCATAGCTTTAGCTTTAGCTGCGACGGCTACTTGGCTTTTCAAAGTGGATATTGCGACGATTGGCTCAGTCTACGGCGAGCTACCGAAATGCTTGCCAACCCCCTCTTTCCCTCATTTTGCTTTCAGCGAATGTTTAGCCATTATCCCGGACGCTTTGACTATCGCGATCTTGCTTGGAATCGAATCTCTTCTTTCTGCGGTCATCGCCGAAGGAATGACAGGCTGGCGCCACCAATCTAATTGTGAACTGATCGCTCAGGGTTTTGCCAATATCTGTTCTTCGCTTTTTGGAGGTCTACCAGCAGCTGGTTCGATTTCACGCACAGCTGCCAATGTCAAAAATGGTGCGAGCACACCGATTGCGGGGATGTCTCATGCAGTCTTCCTCTTTGCTATGCTTTACTTTCTAGCACCTCTGCTTGCCAAAATTCCACTGGCTGGATTGGCTGCAGTTCTCTTGATGCTCGCTTGGTCGATGAGTGAGATCCACCACTTTTTCCATCTTTTCACAGCGCCCAAACGAGATATAGTGGTGCTGCTGACTGTTTTCGTTCTAACTGTTTTAATTAATTTGACGGCAGCTGTACAGGTGGGCATGATTTTGGCTGCTTTCCTTTTCATGAAGCAGATGAGCGACCTTTCGGATGTCGTCTCTGTCGCACAGCTCGATCGCGATGAGTTAGAGCGCGACCCTGATGCTTTGCCACTTGAGATGATTCCTGATGGCATCGAGATTTTCGAAATCAATGGTCCCTTCTTTTTTGGAGTTGCCGACAGGCTGAAGAACTTAATGAATGATTTTAGCAGGCCACCCAAAGTTTTTATCTTGAGAATGAGACGTGTGCCCACTATTGATGCTTCAGGGATGCATGCTTTGGAGGAATTCTATTCTGAGTGTCGTCGGCAGGGAACTACCTTGATCCTTTCTGGCGTGAAGAAGGCCCCACTTGCAGATCTGAAACGTTATCACTTGGATGAGTTGATCGGTGAGGATCATATCTTTGCGCATATCAATTCAGCATTAGAGTTTGCCCGTGAACTGATTCGCATCGAGAAGTTTAAAGCTGCAATGCGTTAAGAAACATCGCTTTAAAATTTAATTGCCTATATCATCTTTTGCGGATCAACAATCGCATCGAACTCTTCCGCTGAAAGAAATTTGAGCGCTAAACAAGCCTCTTTCAATGTCAAATTTTCCGCAGTCGCCTTCTTCACAATTTCCGCAGCCTTGTCATACCCAATCTTCACATTGAGCGCTGTCACAAGCATTAGAGAGCGATTGACATACTCTTCTATCTTCTCTTTATTTGCCTGAAGCCCCACAACAAAGTAGTCGGTGAAGGTGCGGCAAACATCGGCAAGGAGCTCTACAGAGTGCAGAAAATTATAGATCATCATCGGCTTAAAAACGTTGAGCTCAAAGTGTCCCATAGAACCTGCCACTGCAATCGCTGTATCATGACCGATCACATGGACACAGACCATCAGCATCGCCTCAGCTTGAGTGGGGTTGACCTTGCCAGGCATGATAGAGGAACCAGGCTCATTGGCTGGAAAGCTCAATTCAGCAAGACCCGCCCTCGGCCCAGAGCAGAGCCAGGAAAGATCAGAAGCAATTTTGATCAATGAGCAGGCCAATGTCTTGACTGAAGCATGGGCGAAAACAAGCGGATCATGAGCTGCTAATGCAGCAAATTTATTAGCTGCAGAAACAAACTTCAATCCTGTCAAATCATTGAGATGTTTGATGACACAATCGACAAACCCTGGAGGAGTATTAAGCCCTGTACCGACTGCCGTCCCACCTATAGCCAATTCTGAGAGACGAGGCAGTGTCTGTTCAATCCTCTCAAGGTTTTGTGCCAACTGCTCGATGTAAGCAGAAAACTCCTGCTCCAAAGTCAGTGGGGTTGCATCCATAAGATGAGTCCGCCCGATCTTGACTATACCTCGAAATTCTAAAGCTTTCTTTTCAAAAGCCGTTTTCATTTTTTTTACCATGGGCATCAATCTGTCGGCAACATCACGCTTAGCTGCGATCGACATAGCAGTTGGAAAGCTATCATTCGTCGATTGAGACATATTGACATGGTCGTTGGGATGGATCTTCAAGCCTGAGAGCTCCTCAGCTCGGTTGGCAATCACCTCATTCACATTCATATTGGTCTGAGTGCCGCTGCCCGTCTGCCAAATGGCCAGTGGAAATTGATCCATCCATTTGCCCGAAGCGACCTCATCGGCAGCTTTGATGATCGCCTCCGCCCGCTGTTTATCTAAAAATTTTAGATCTAGATTAGCACTTGCGCAGGCGCGCTTCAAAAGACCATAGGCTCGGATCAAAGAGGCAGGCATTTTATCATGCCCTATATTGAAGTGGATGAGAGAGCGAGCTGTCTGAGCGCCATAGTAGGCCCCCTCTGGCACTTCCATCTCTCCAAAACTATCATAGACTTTTCTTGTTCTCATAGTCTGAAGATATATGTTTGACGAAACTAAAAATCCACTCTATAATGTCTAGCGTGAAAAAAATCTTTTTCTTTCTTCTGGTCTTTTCCCTGCTGCTTCTTTTATGGGAAGCGATCTGCTGCCGCTTCCGCGACATGCTCTTTGTACTCCCCGCTCCCTCTCTCATCTTCACCACTTTGTGGGAGCTACGCACCAACTTCTGGTTTCATACCTGCATCACGCTAAAAGAGATGCTACTTGGCTTCTTCTTTGCACTGACACTTGCCTTTCCTCTTGCATGGACGATGTTGCGCTATGCAACAACGAGGTCACTTCTTCAGCCGCTCTTCGTGATCATCCAATGTGTACCGATGTTTGCTTTAGCACCGATTATGATTGTGCTTTTTGGTTGGACAGAGACTGCGATCATCATTCCGACAGCGCTGATGATTTTCTTTCCTCTCACACTCAATATCTATCAAGGGCTGCGCGCGACACCGCGCGCATTTTTGGAGTATTTTGCTATCAATCGAGCGACAGGCTGGCAGACGTTGACAAAGCTACGACTGCCCTTTGCAAGAGCTCATATTTTTGCCGGTTTTAGAATTTCTGCAGCGATCGCAGGTGTTGGAGCGATTGCAGGTGAATGGGCGGGCGCACAAGCGGGCTTAGGCGTTTTGATGCTGGAGAGCAGGAGGAACTTAGACTTAGAGATTACCTTTGGTGCTCTTTTTTGCCTCACCTTGATGAGCACACTGCTCTATGGCGGCGTGGTCTTGATCGAAAATCTGCCACGCAAATGGCACTTAGAATGGAAAGGTAGTCTACTCAAGCGCAAGCCTGCGATTGCAACACTGGCTGTTCTCATTTTGCTCCTCTCCTGTACCCACGAGAAGAAACAAACCCGTCTTCTTCTTGATTGGTTGCCTAATGCCAACCACGTAGCTCTCTACGCTGGCAAAGAGAAAGGATTCTTTGCAGCGGAGGGGATCAATCTCCAGATACAGAAGATGTTTGAATGTGGCGGAGGGATCGGGTATCTCACCTCACATCAGGCCGATTTAGCGATTAGCCATCTGCCGAGCACAGTGAAGGCTGCTTCTAAAGGAGCTAATATCAAAATTGTAGGTCAGATTGTTGATCGTTCTTTACGCTCTTTAATCTATTTGAAAGATGAGCGAGTAGCAGCTCCTCAAGATCTTTCCGGCAAAGTTTTTGGCTACTGCATCGGTGGACCAGACACCTCTTTCCTAGATTACATGCTCTCTGTTGCAGGAATCAAACCGATTGAGCAGAAGAATGTGTCGACCGATATGATAGCCCCACTTGGAACCGGCGATGTAGATTTTATTTATGGAGGTTACTGGAATGTGGAACCTCATCTACTGCGTTCTCTTGGTATAGAAACAGACTATTTCACCTTCCGCGATCTGGGACTTCCCGAATACCATGAGTTGATTGTGATTGCAAACGGCGACACTGCTGAGAGCAGCCCGGAATTTGTTGAGCGCTTTGCACGCGCTTTGCAGCGCAGTCTTGATTTTGCAAGAAGCAACCCTAAAGAAGCTTTTGCTCTCTACCAAAAATGCAATCCTGACAAATCGAAACGGACTGTGGCTTGGGAGGAAGCATCATGGGAAAAGACAGCACCTCTGCTCTGTAAAAATCAAGAGATTGACTTTCAAATGGTAGAAAGTTATTACGAGTGGCAGTTAGAGCATAATATTGTTCACTATGAATTTAACTGCCATAACCTTCAGGTCAATCGTTGAAGATCTTACTTATCGACCAGGATAGCGAGGATTTTTTGTTCTTCAAAGGACTTTTACCTCGAGATGAACTGAGTTCCAGTGCTTCATTGAAAGAGATCAATTGGAATGGCGGCTTCGATCTTGTCATTCTAAACATCGAATTGATGGACCCACAAGCTGTGCTTCGCCTGGCTGATCTGCCCCTGATTGTAATAGGAAACATGGCCTACGACCATCCTTCTGTCCTGAATGCTCTAGCTGTTGGAGCTCAAGACTATCTCGTGAAAAAGGAAATCACGGCTCCCCTTTTGTCAAAAAGCCTAACCTTCAGCAGACAAAGACATCAGATTCAGCAGAGATTGCGCGATCTTTCTTTCACAGATCCGCTCACTCAACTCTATAATAGACGAGGCTTTGACCAGCTGCTGGCCCAACAAATTTCCTATGCTGAAAGACATGATCAACCCTTTCTTCTGATCACCTTGGATATCAATCGCTTTAAATCTATTAACGACACCTTTGGACATCCAATTGGGGATCAAGCGCTGATTGACACTGCGCACGTGCTTATCTCGAGCTTTCGCAAACATGATTTAGTCGCAAGAATTGGTGGGGATGAATTTGCAGTGATAGCGCCCAATACCCGTTTGAGTGAGCCGCTGATCAATCATCTACTAGAGGGATTTGCTGCTTTGGAAGGCAGGCCTTATATCCTGGGCGTGAGTGTTGGGGAGTGTCTCTTCGATCCTCAAAATCCCCGCGAGGCTTCTGAGTTAGTTGCTTGTGCAGACAGAAAGCTTTACTGCTGCAAGAAGCAGTTTGATACCATTTGCAAGAAATAATGTCACAAATGAGAGCCATTGAGCCGGCACCTTCGAGAGATCCTTTTTCGCTCATGTTTAAAAACATAAGCTTCAAAACGCTCTCTCAAATTTGCCGCCCTATCTGGCTCATTTGTGACATTATTTCTTGCAAATGGTATAATAGCTATTTTACTGAGAAGAAGAAACCGGTCTACAGAGCAGGTGTGAGAGGCGCACAAGCACGTCACGCAGCACTTCCAAAGGCTTCTGCTCACCATTGACTCGCGAAATGAGATGAGAGGGATAAAAACTTAGCAGCTTATCAATTTCTTTCCGATAAGCCTCAATTCTATGATTGATGACCTTCGGATTCACCTCATCAACTTGTCCTTCGGACCTGGCACGAAACTGCAATCTTTCAACAAGCGATTCTATATTGTTACTTTCTAAAACTATGATATGGCGGACTTTAATGTACTTATCCAGCATTTCTGCCTGCTCAAGGGTGCGCGGAATACCATCAAGCAAAAGATGCTGATCTTCAGGATTATAAGCATTGATTGCGATCAATCCCTCGACATAGTGCTTCCAAAGTTCGACTGTAAACTCATCAGGAGCTAGATCTCCTTTCTTCGCATAACTATAGAAAAGCTTGCCTGCAGAGGAGTTGCCTGGCAGAGAGCGGAAAATATCGCCTGAGGATAGGTGGTACTGATCCCCTCCACTGGCCAAAAAACGACCCAATGTACCCTTTCCTACTCCAGGAGGGCCGAAAAGCAAGACTGCTGAATATTTACCTTTATAGGGCTCGATGATCATATCTCTATTCTGATTGATTTTTACCTACTTTTCAACTATGATCGTTCGGTAATGGACAATATTATTTCTATCGCCTTCACGCTCTTCCTCGTAATCGATGCACTTGGAACCCTTCCTGCCTATTTGAGCCAGGTAGAAGGAATCGAAACCAAGAAATGCTTGAAAATCGCTATAAGAGAGTCGCTTTTCGCTCTTATCTTGATGTTTGCCTTCTTCTATATAGGCCAGCTGCTCTTGGAGCTTTTAGGATTCTCTAGATCAACGGTAGAGTTGTCTGGGGGGATACTTCTCTTTTTAATCGCTATTCGTTTGATCTTTAGCATTGAAGAACATAGCACCAGATGGAAGAAGGGCAAACCCTTCATCGTTCCGATTGCCACTCCCCTATTAGCTGGTCCCTCGTTTTTTGCTGTCATCACCATTTTTGCGGAATCCGACATCGCTAATTATACCATCTTTTCAGCTGTCTTAATCGCTTGGTTTGCCTCTGCATTAATCTATCTCTTTGGCAGACCAATTTTCAATCTGATCGGAGATAAGGGACTTCTTGCCTGTCAACGACTTATGGGTCTTTTGATCGCGCTAGTCTCTGTCCGGATGATCCTTGAAGGAATCAAAGAGTTAGTGAGAAACGGGTTATGATGAAACAGCTCATCCACCTCATCTTGCTCTTTTGGATTATCTTAGACCCCATTGGGAATGTTCCCATCTTTGTTGTCTTTCTCAAAAACTTAGATCCAAAGCGACAGCGTTTTGTTATTTTGCGAGAGATGTTGATCGCTCTTGGGATTCTAATCCTCTTTCTCTTCTTTGGGGCTACCTTCTTCAAGTTCTTGAATATCGACACTAATTCTCTGGAGATTACTGGGGGCATTATCTTGATATTGATCGCCATTCCTATGATCTTTTCTCATCCAGACAGAGAAAACCTCAAAGCAGCAAAAGAGGAACCATTTATTGTGCCGCTTGCAGTTCCAGCTATTGCAGGGCCTGGCATTTTGGCGGCTATCACCCTATATGGTTCTGGGGTAGAAGGGAGTCAATGGCTTGTTTTGACCGCAGTAGTCATCGCTTGGCTTTTCTCTTTGCCGATCTTGTTGCTGGCTCCGTTTTTAAAGAAGCGTATGGGAGACAACGGCTTAAGAGCTGTAGAACATCTTTTCGGTTATCTCCTTGTTTTGATCGCAGCTCAGATGATATTGCATGGATTGGTCGGTGTTTTTGGATGAAAAACATCGCATTGACACTGAGTTATGACGGCACTCCTTTTTTTGGATGGCAGCGCACGGAATCGGGCCCATCTGTGGAGGAGCATCTTCAAAGTGCTTTGGAAACGATTCTGCAACACCCGGTCAGTTTGCAAGCGGCGAGTCGTACAGACCGCGGGGTGCACGCAGAAGGACAGGTGGTAAATTTCTTTACAGAGAAAAAAGTTGATTCTCTTTTGATGAGTCTCAACGGTCTGCTTCCCAAAGAAATCCGCGTTTGTCGTGTAGAGGTGAAGCCCGACAGCTTTCATCCGACTTTAGATGCTACTGGTAAAGAGTATCATTACAAGATCTGTCTTGGCCCCGTTCAACAGCCATCGAGACGGCTTTTTTCTTGGCATGTCCCACAAAAACTAGATCTTGCAAAAATGCATGAAGCAGCTACTCAAATCGAAGGGGTACATGACTTTTCTGCCTTTTGCACTAAAGTGAGCTATGCTGATGCGATTCGGACGTTGGATAAAGTGCGTATTTTTGAAGAGGAAGAGACGCTTTTAGTTGTATTAAAGGGGGATAGCTTTCTCTACAAGATGGCACGCACAGTCGTTGGAACACTGGTCCATGTGGGGCGGGGCAAACTGGATAGCATTGCTGAGATCATCAACTCAAAAGAGCGTGTGGAAGCTGGAGTGACAGCTCCCCCTCATGGTCTTAGCCTGAAGAAGGTTTTTTACACATCATGATTGGAAGAAATGATATTTGTTGGTGTGGTAGCGGCAAAAAGTGGAAGAAGTGTCACTTTCCGAAAGAAAATCCTGCATTAGCGATGAATGCGGAAGCGGAGCGCTACTTCAAGCAATACCGCATTCTTTTGAAAACAGAAGAGCAGATTGCGGGTATCAGACGCGCCTGCATCTTCGCTGCAACAGTTTTGGAGCAGCTTTGTAAGAAGGCGAAAGCGGGCGTTACGACTAACGAGCTCAATGCCCTTTCTGATTCCTTACACAAAGCAGCGGGTGCAAGACCGGCAGCTCTGGGCTATGGCGATCCTCCTTTCCCAAAAGGTATCTGCACTTCGCTGAATGAGGTGATCTGTCACGGAATCCCTGATGACACCCCGCTCAAAGAAGGGGATATTTTGAATATCGATGTTGCTTCGATTCTGAATGGCTACATCGGTGACTGCAGTGCGATGGTGATCATTGGCAAAACAACAAAAGAGAGGCAGCTTGTCTGCGATGTGGCGCAAGAAGCATTGATGCGTTCGATCGCTATTCTAAAACCGGGATTGATGCTGAATGAGATTGGTGAAGCTATCAGTAGTTATGCGGAGTCGCAGGGCTGCTCTGTTGTCTACCAATTTGTAGGTCACGGTGTGGGTGTGCACTTCCATGAAGCTCCTCAAGTCCCGCACAACCGCAATAAAGTTAAAATTCCACTAGCTGCAGGGATGACCTTTACGATCGAACCGATGATCAACGCGGGTGTTCCAGAAGGTGAACTTGACGAAAAATCGGGATGGATTGTCTATACAGCGGATCGAAAGCCATCAGCACAAGTAGAACATACAGTTCTAATTACTGAGACAGGATATGAGATACTAACGCTTCCAGAGCGATGACCTCTTCTTCGAGTGCTTCGCATTCTGTAGCTGCTGCCGATAACTCTCTTTGGAGTCTTAAGGCTTCTTCGTGATCATCACTCAAAATTGTCATCTTTCTTTCAAGCTCTAAAGCCTGCAACTTTGTTTCTGTTTGGAAGAGCTCACGGCGCGCCTCTCTCAAAGCGTTAGATTTCTCTTCAAACTGACTGCGCAGCTGCTTATAGAGGCCCTCAAGTTGGGCATATTCACGCGTTTTTTCGGAGTGATTGCCTAATTCGGCAAGACGGTTTTTGTAGCTGGCAAGCTCAGCTTCAAGCTGCTGATTCTCAAGCTTCCTCTCTTCCAACTCTGCAAGACGGCTTTTGTAGCTGGCAAGCTCAGCTTCAAGCTGCTGATTCTCAAGCTTCCTCTCTTCCAACTCTGCAAGACGGCTTTTGTAGCTGGCAAGCTCAGCTTCAAGCTGCTGATTCCCAAGCTTCCTCTCTTCCAACTCT
>Ga0214923_10006423_pt1 | contig 13219 bp, 8 predicted proteins | sample LL1510_MetaG_FD_177993 | JGI IMG/M metagenome (GOLD analysis project Ga0214923, IMG submission 177993) | Freshwater microbial communities from Lake Lanier, Atlanta, Georgia, United States - LL-1510 | ecosystem: Environmental > Aquatic > Freshwater > Lake | place: USA: Georgia | collected 2015-10-15
GCAGCGTCGTAGGCAGAGTGGTTGGCACCTCCGTCGTTGGTGGCAGCGTCGTAGGCAGCGTCGTAGGCAGAGTGGTTTGCACCTCTGTTGTTGGTGGCAGCGTCGTAGGCAGAGTGGTTTGCACCTCTGTTGTTGGTGGCAGCGTCGTAGGCAGAGTGGTTTGCACCTCTGTTGTTAGTGGCAGCGTCGTAGGCAGAGTGGTTGGCACCTCCGTCGTTGGTGGCAGCGTCGTAGGCAGAGTGGTTGGCACCTCAGTCGTAGGCACCTCAGTTGTAGGCACCTCAGTCGTAGGCACTTCAGTTGTAGGTACCTCCGTCGTAGGCACCTCAGTCGTAGGCACTTCAGTTGTAGGCACCTCAGTTGTAGGCACCTCAGTGGTAGGCACCTCAGTAGTAGGCACCTCAGTCGTAGGCACTTCAGTTGTAGGTACATCAGTCGTAGGCACCTCTGTAGTAGGTACATCTGTAGTAGGCACCTCAGTGGTAGGCACCTCAGTCGTAGGCACCTCAGTCGTAGGCACCTCTGTTGTAGGCACCTCCGTCGTAGGCACCTCAGTCGTAGGCACTTCAGTTGTAGGCACTTCAGTTGTAGGCACCTCAGTCGTAGGCACCTCTGTTGTAGGCACCTCCGTCGTAGGCACCTCAGTCGTAGGCACTTCAGTTGTAGGCACTTCAGTTGTAGGCACCTCTGTTGTAGGCACCTCAGTCGTAGGCACTTCAGTTGTAGGTACCTCCGTCGTAGGCAGAGTTGTAGGCACCTCAGTGGTAGGCACCTCAGTCGTAGGCACCTCCGTAGTTGGTGGAAGAGTGGTAGGCACCTCTGTTGTAGGCACCTCAGTAGGCACCTCAGTCGTAGGCACCTCCGTAGTTGGTGGAAGAGTGGTAGGCACCTCCGTAGGTACCTCCGTAGGCACCTCAGTAGTAGGCACCTCCGTAGTTGGTGGCAGAGTGGTAGGCACCTCAGTAGTAGGCACCTCCGTAGGCACCTCAGTGGTAGGCACCTCAGTAGGTACATCCGTCGTAGGTGTAGTACGCTGATCCTCAGGAGGTGCCGTAGTAGGTACCTCCGTAGGCACCTCCGTAGTTGGTACATCTGTCGTAGGCACCTCAGTAGGTACATCCGTCGTAGGTACATCCGTCGTAGGCACCTCAGTTGTAGACACCTCAGTAGGTACCTCTGTAGTAGGCACATCCGTCGTAGGTGTAGTACGCTGATTCTCAGGAGGTGCCGTAGTAGGTGGATCCGTCGTATACTGTGCCAGAAACAGAACAACGTTAGAAATAATGGGAGTTCCACTAATATCGGCGGCTACCAGACCCACGTAATAACCAGTCAGATCTATATCAGTAGTAACGGCTCCTAGGTCGGGGTCCAATATAGCATTTGGCTCAATAGACTTCGTAAAAAAACCGGGTCTCGCCATCATGGTTTCACTCGTAAAAGGGTCTAAACTATAAAAACATGTAAACACAAATCCCTGAGCATCGGCCAATGCTTGGAAGTTTGTAGTATACACCAGATTGGACCCTTCTTGCTCCAGAATGATGGATGGTACTGGATCACTCATTATAACACTAACACATAAATTTATCTAAATAAACGGATTATATGCCCACTGGAGCAGCGCCTGACGTTCTCGTGCTCTACACGTCTTATTCTGAGCATATGCAGGGCAACCGCCTCGCACAGCACCTGCATGACGCCTGAACGATCGCCACCGACGAATTTGGACCGCATCAATTTCCGGAAGACGCCGGCCCATCCAATACCGACAATACCACTGAAACCAGCCACGTTCGTCAGGATTCCGCGCGGGGTCGCCCAGAAGTCCATGATAGTGGTCATCTGTACGACCGCGTCGGGCCGCAGAAGGAGCCCAGCCATTCTCGCGCCACACGGGCAATGGTTGCCGCGACTTGATTCCGAACAGATTTATAGAAGGATCCGCGCCCTGAGGCGACAGCTTGCCATAGTTCAAGGCCGCTACGAACCATTCCGCGGGAAACTCAGTAATACAGTCATTAAGATAACGACCCTCAAATGCACCGAGCATCAGAATTTCCCCAGGGGTCAGCTCTGGTTGAAAATCCGCGGAGCCTTCGGCTAATCCGGGTGCAGCATCTAGAGTATAGCTGTAAGAGCCATATCCTTTGAGACTCACACCCTTGATACGGTCTCCGCGTTTGAACGTGGCTAATGGTCGCCCATGGGTCCGCAACTTTGCTAGCATCCCCTCAATAGTCACCATCCCTACGGTATACGGTTTACTTTCTGCGAGCACCTAAAGTTGACTATAATGGTGGTTGGTCAGCACAATATATGACCTTGCTAGAACAGTGGCTGGCCTCACTGGACCAAAAAGAGCGCATCATTCACGAACTGGCGATCCGGATGCTCAAGACACGATATGACCCATCACGCTCTAATTCTTTTCTTAACTTTGTAGCGGCAAAGAAGCCAGCTGCTTAAATCCCCGATCCCTCTTTTTAGTCCAGTCGCGTACATCACTGTTAATATGCATGGCACAGATTACCTCTGCGGTAAACCATGCCGCTTCCGAGTGCTCGCATTCGGCGAGGCAAGGCGCGGTGTCCCGATGCATGATGCCCACCCAGTAGGGGCGTTTGCCGAAGCGGATAGAATCACCAACGATCGTATAATCTGTCCCGGCAATGAACCCGGTCTCTTCATAAGTCTCCCGGCATGCGGTCCGGAGCGGCGTGTTTTTGTCGCAGAATTCGGTGTGACCCTTGGGAAAACTCCAGATGCCCGAATGGCCCTTGAGTAAAAGATATCGTGTCCTGCATGGACTCACGAGAACAATCCCTGCGCCAACATAGGTTGGCCGAATAAGCTTTGTACTACCCGTCATTTGAGCTGCACAGTTATTTACTGGCATTTGGGCGGGGCATCAACTTTTTGTAGCCGCACAAAATGACCACAGAGAGTAGAATGGCAACTACGCGCCTAGAGGGTACACCGTATTATGATGGTAATCAGTGGTATATTGTCAAGGAGGGTGCCAAGACTCCTAAACACAAGGGCCAGACCATAGATCGCGCAAATCCTCCCGTTGACAGTCGCTTGGTTGTTGAAGGAATCCATGTAGAGAGCGACGGTAGCAGCTGGAGTGTGCTTAGACCTACACTAAGGATGCTTTCTATAGCTGAAAAGGTGGGAGCTCGCACCGCGGCCCGTTCTGAAGCACCTGCCGTTCGTCCTCGGTCGCGGTCTCGGTCTCCCACTACGCGGCGCCTGCCTAGGCTGCCCGCGTATGAGGGCTATTCTAAGGCTGCCGAGAATGCGGCATTTAAGGAGCTGCGCGCGCTCGGTATTGGGCGCAGGAAGCCGGGCCAGACTGTGCGAGTATCTCCTGCCTCGCGTTCTCGTTCTAGGGCGAGGACGAGGGCCACAAGGGCACCTCGTAGCGTTGCTGCAAGGGCACCTGCTGGCTACGGTTTTATCGGCGATAAGCGCCGCAAGGGCTTTGCCGAGGGCGCAGAAGGGTCTGTAGCCCCGTATAGGAGTGCTGCACTCTTTGGTCCTAGTCGCAGAGGGCGGGGTACACTCAGGATGAATTCCGCAAATATCCAGGCCGCGCTGGCGCGTATCCGTTCCCGCAGAGCACTCCCTGCTAGAAGGTTTAGCCTGTCTCCTCTTTCTAGTAGCCCTAAATATAACTCTAATTCTAATTCTGAGTTGTTTGACGAACTCCGTGCGCGCCCAGGCCCTGTGCCTGCGAGCATGGCTGCGAGCATGGCCTTCAGGCCAGTGGCAGCAGCGCCTATGGCAGTCGGTATGATGGGGCCACCTGTGCGAGTGTCTAACTCTAATTCCAACTCTAACTCTAGCTCTGCAAGCTCCGCAAGCACCATCCTTGATTGAGCACACCTAAAGATTTTGTGTCTATAAACTATCAAGGCTGCCTACATTTACCTTTTCCAGACAGCGGTTACTGACCCAATTGCGCCAATGGCGTCAATATCTGCCTAACGTTACACCCCACTACGCGGTCAAGTCCAACAATGATCCCGTACTTCTGAGCTGGCTTGGCGAAGCCGGTGCAGCCTTTGATTGTGCATCACCCACCGAAATCCATCAGGTTCTCAAGATCGCCCCCCCAGCCAAGATCATCTACGCCAATCCATGCAAGTCCATTGAAGACATATGTATAGCCGATGGAGTCCCAACAACAGTTGTGGACAGTCCCGAAGAGGTTGAGAAACTAGCAGATGCCCGGTGGTCCGGCTCCACGCTCATCCGGCTCAAGGTCCCGGACGCCGGCTCCGCCCAGCCCTTCAGTCGCAAGTTCGGCGCACCGCTCACATGGGTTCCCGAGATTCTTGCCGCACTCCGCGCCGCCCATATTGCCCATACCGGTTGGAGTTTTCATGTCGGCTCCATGTGTGCCCAGCCCCGGCAATTTTCGCAGGCCATAGCGCTCTGTGCTGCCGCAGATAAGATTGCCGGCACCCGTGCCGCCATCGTAGACATCGGTGGTGGATTTGTTCCCGGTCAACTCACCGACGCGGCCGTCGAAATTCGCGCAGCTCAGACCCTCTTTCCGGCAGCTACCCGGTGGATAGGCGAACCCGGTCGGTTCTTATCCGCCCCGGTCGCCACACTGCGAGTCTCCGTCATCGGCTCTAAACGGCACCCAGATCACAGTGGTCGCGTCTATACGATTGACGAATCTGTCTACAGTGCATTCAGTAATATTCCGTTTGATGGTCAAAAACCCGAGTATATCCTCAAGGCACCCGATGCCGCCAGTAGACCCCGTGTACGCGCCACGATCTTTGGGCGCACCTGCGATTCCGCCGACTGTTTGGCCGAGGACATTCTGCTTCCCGAGCTTCGCGTTGGAGATGAGCTAGAAGTGCCGAATATGGGTGCGTACACGATGGTCAGTGCCTCGTTATTCAACGGTTTCCCGCTAGCTAAACGAGCATATATATAAAGGAGTAGATGCGCGCCCTTCATTCTTTGGTCTTAAGTCAATGTCTCCGATCATGGAAAATCTACAGTGATTTTTTGCTGGTATGTAAATGCGGCGATATTGATGCCATTCAGGCGTTTCACGACACCTACGTTCGCCCGGAGGCACCCCATATTTATGGCCAAATTATGGCAACTGCTGCACATGACCTAGCCGCGACCGACGCGTCTACGACGGTTCTCTACTGGTTTTCCAAGACCGCTGTAGAAAATAGACAACTTAAGTAGAAACAATGGTCAGCTTCTCTCCCTTCAGGCTGCTTGGCAAGACGTTCAAGGCTGGCAAGAAGTTCGTGAGGCGCGTGGGCAGGAAGACGCTGCGCGTGGCCAAGAAGGGCATGAATGTGGTGAAGCGCGCGGTGGGTCTCAAGCGTAAGGGTCGCAAGAGCCGCAAGAGCGGTCGCAAGAGCCGCAAGAGTCGCAAGTAAAAATGTGACCGCGTGTTAATAACCTCACTACGCATCAATGAACCTACTCATCGTTGAATCTCCTGCCAAGTGTCAGAAGATTCAAGGATTCTTAGGAGCCAGTTGGCGAGTGGTCGCAACTATGGGACATATCCGTGCACTCAAAGAAGACATCACGGCCATCGGTTTCGTCAAGGGCGCACGGCACCATACCTGGTCCCCGACTTACGAGAACATCACGACAAAGAAAGGCGCCATATCCGCACTTAAGGCGGCAACCAAGGGTGCACGCGTCTTTCTTGGCTCCGACGATGATCGCGAGGGCGAGGCCATCGCCTGGCACACCTGTCAGGCCCTCGGTCTTGATCCAGCGACAACCCCCCGGGTCACATTCCACGAGATTACAGAGACGGCTCTCAAGGCCGCGGTCGCCAATCCCGGCAGGATTGACCTCAACAAGTTCTACGCCCAGCAGGCGCGCTCCATGCTCGACATGCTGATCGGATTCACACTCAGCCCGGCTCTGTGGCGAGGCGTGGGCTACCAACCAGGTCTGTCAGCCGGCCGTTGTCAGACACCGGCCCTGCGTCTTATCTATGACCGCGACCGTGAGATTGAGGCACATCAGGCCACAGCATCATGGCGTATCCAGGTGATGGCAACGCTGACATGGAAGGCGGGCGGCTTTACAGAGGAAACGGCTACGGAGGCACTCCGAGCGGCGCCCAAGCTCTTGACGGTGACAGACCGCCGAGAGCGGGTCGCGATCTCGCAACCGCCCAAACCCTTTATTACGTCGTCGCTGCAGCAGGAGGCCTCTTCCCGCCTGAGCATGAATCCGAAAGCGACGATGGCAGCGGCACAGAAACTCTATGAGGCCGGCCACATTACTTACATGCGGACAGACAGTATGGCCATTAGTGAGGAGGCAACGGCGGAGGCGACCGCCGTCATCAAGGCGCGTTGGGGTGATGAGTTCGTTGGTGCAGCGCAAGAGGCGAAGCCAGTGAAGGCTAAGAAGGTCGCTAAAGCGAAGGCCGCTGCAGAGACCTCCGCCGATGCTCCAGCGCCTCAGGCCGCGCACGAGACGTCGGGCAAACCCGACGTCACTGCGCACATTCTGACAAGTCAGAATGCGCACGAAGCCATCCGCCCCACGCACTTTGACGCGACACCCGATGTTAGTCCCCAAGAGGCCCGCCTATACACCCTCATTTGGAATCGCACGATCCAGAGTCTCATGGCGCCCGAGAAGCGTGACGTCATCACTCTGACTGGCTCCATCGGTATCGCAGTGACTACCGAGTGTGAGCGCACGGCCTTTGCAGGCTGGCGCGCTCTTGAGCCCGTCAAGGATGACGACTACGCCGCCGTCGCCGCCATCGCCGTTGGTGCGACGATTCCCTGGACCAAGATTATCGCCACCGAAGTGCTCACCACGCCACCGGCGCGGTATACCGAGGCCTCGCTCATTCGTGAACTTGAGAGTCGCGGCATCGGACGCCCTAGCACTTACGCAACCCTCGTGGATACTGTGCTAGACCGTAAATACGTGGAAAAGCGAACCGTGACCGCCGCTCCCGTCACTGTGCGCGGCCTTGAACGGACATCAAAGGGAGTTACACCGACGACCCGCCAAGAAAAGTCCGGTGGTGAAAAGGACAAACTTATAACAACGGCACTCGGACGCACCGTCATTGAGTGGCTCATCTCCAAGTTCACGATTCTCGAGTATGACTTCACGGCAAGCATGGAGGCGCGCTTGGATGAGATCGCCAAGGGCCAACGGGCCTGGGCCACGGTACTGGATGAGACATGGGAACGCTATGCAGAGGACTATGCTAGTATCATGGACTCTCCTTCAGGGGGTGGATCGGCTAAAAACCTCGGCGACGGCTACAAGCTGGTGGTCAGCAAGAAGGGCCCGCTGTTTGTCTATGAGTCAGAGGGAGCCACAAAATTCGCCACTGTGCCGGACACGCTGTCGATCCAGACCGCGACCCGTGCGGATGCCGAGGCTGCGTTTGCTGCGATCGCTGCCGGTAGCATCGGTGAACTGGAGGGCGCACCGGTGACGATTCGCAAGGGTCCTTATGGCTATTATGCCGCTTGGCGTACATTCAAGGTCAACTGTAAGGCAGACGAGAGCCTGGAGGAGCTCACGCCCCGACTCTTAGCGAAGATAGACACTATTGACCACACGGTGGGTCCCTATAAGATTAAACGCGGACCCTATGGGCTCTACATGTATAAGACAGGTGGGACTAAGAAACCGACCTTCGTCAGCCTGCCAGACACCACGGACTGGGCACATTTCACCCCCGAAGGCGCAGAGCAGATTTACAAAACCCTCTCAAAACAGTTGAAAAATAAATCACCTTAGTAGAAATGGTAGATACTGCGTTCACGGAATCGTTTATGGTAGCTGCATGTATAGGGGCAGCCCCTGCAAATAAATTACTATATTCCTTTGACGGAGTTACGTGGGCAGCTGCTCCTTCTGCTAATAATATCTTTCCATCGTATACTTGGTGCGTTGGGTGGAATGGTTCGCAATGGTTAGCTGGTGGTTCATCCTCCACTCCTATTGCCTATACATCGGATGGAATTAATTGGACAGGTTCTTCTTCTTCAAATTCTGTATTTGGGAGTGATGTAAGAGCTGTTGGATGGAACGGTGCGAAATGGTTAGCTGCCTCTGGTAATATACTAGGATCTTCTTCTGATGGAATAACATGGACAAAAGTTACATCATTAGCTATTTCTGATGGAATAAGTACGGTACCAGTTTCTGCATTAGATATAAATATACGTACAATTGCTTGGAATGGAACACTATGGATAATAGCAGGTCCTAGAGAAGCGCGGACACAAACAATTGCGTATTCCTATGATAATCTGACGTGGACATATACAACTATTCCAATACAGTCACCTGATGAAATTGTATGGAATGGATCTCTCTGGGTAGCAGTTGGTAGCGGTGATAGAGGCATAGCCTATTCCTCTAATGGTATCAATTGGACAGAATCTAGTTCGGGAAATTCTATTTTTTCAATCAGCACATACGGAGCACGAGCTATTGCGTGGAATGGCTCCTTGTGGGTCGCAGGAGGTGGTAATGGTAATACTGCAAAAATAGCACGTTCCTCAGATGGGATAAACTGGACAGAATCTGCCTCAGGAAGTGCCCTTTTTCAAGGGATATATTCTATTGCGTGGAACGGTTCCCGATGGGTTGCTGCGGGGCAAGGAGCTAATGCTATGGCGTATTCCTTAGATGGAATAACTTGGTATGCGTTAGATGGAGGAAATGCCCTAACATCAGAAAGCATGTGTGTTGCCGCACGGCGTCTCCCACCCCATTTGCAGTCACCGCCGTCAACTACGCAGTCTACGCAGCCAACTACGACGCAGCCAACTACGCAGCCAACTACGACGCAGCCAACTACTACGACGCAGGCAACTACGACAACAAAGTCACCTGTAACTCCCCTTGGCCCTCTTACTTTATCCGATAATTACGTTATTACTGTAACTAAAATCTCCTATAAGGAGCTTACGGTTACGTTTTCCGATACTACACATTATAAACCAACGCTTTCTAATGAGAAAACCTCAATAAATTCTTATGGTTCAGACCCGTATACATTTGAAGGACTTAGTGGAGATACTGAATATTTCCTAATTACTGGTTTTGAAGATTCAACTAATCCTAAGTTTGCTTATGCCAAAATTAGAACGCCTCCTGAACCTAATCCGACACCCCTTGGGCCTGTTACTCTATCCGATAATTACGTTATTACGTTAACTAATATTTCCTATAATGAGCTAACGGTTACGTTTCCTGATGATGCACGTTATACACCAACGCTTTTTAATGGGAGTACCTCAATATCCCCTACTGGTACTAATCCGTATACCTTTGTAGGACTTAATGGGAGTACTGAATATTTTCTATTAACAGGAGTTGCAGATCCAACTAATCCTACGTTTGCCACTGTCAAATTTAGAACTCCTCCTGGGCCTCCAACTACGACCACGACAACGCAGGCAACCACAACCACAACAACGCAGGCAACCACAACCACGACAACCAAGAAAAATAGACGCAAGCAGCCCAAGAAGCCGAAGAACCGTGCCGAAGTACACGCCAGATTACTCTTTTTTTCTGCGCGCGTTTAAATTTCGCTACGCGCGTTTTTAAAAAGGACTACCTTGGTAGAAATGGCAGTTAATGTAGATGCTACGTTCAATGGCGTACTAGTGAGAAATACTAAATATAACCTGACCCGTAACTTGAACTTAATTACAGGGTTCAGTTGTAGCAATACATCTGGAACAAATATCGTGTTTAACGGCAATGGATTTGTCATTACTATAGTCGGTAACCCGAACTGGACGGGTCTGTTTCCCTGTGATGTGGCTGTGAATAATCTGGTAATGGATTCTTCCGGTAGTAGCTTAAAACTAAAAGACGTTCCAGGATGGTTTTTTGGATCTGGCATAAGCGGAACAGCTACGAACTGTACTAATAAGGGGCCTATTGGCAAGAACTGTGGTGGGATTTTTGGATTAGCTTCTAACGGGAATGCCATAGGCTGTTCTAATAGTGGGGCTATTGGTTTCGGCGGTGGCGGAATATTTGGATATAACGCATTCGGAATAGCCACACACTGTTATAATACGGGGGCTATTGGCGATGAGGCCGGAGGGATTTTTGGACCAGTCTCTCATGGAATAGCCATAAGCTGTTATAATACGGCGGCGATTGGATTATCGGGCGGTGGGATTTTTGGTGACGGTTGTGGTAGAGGACAAGCCATAAATTGTTATAATTCAGGGGCTATTAATGTCGGTGGTGGAATTGTAGGTAATAGTGCTACTGGTAACGGCGTAGTAACAAATTGTTATAATACGGGGTATATTAGTGGAGGAGGCGGGATTTTAGGGTTGGGTTGTTCTGGAATACTCCCAATCACTAATTGTTATAATGCAGGGGCGGTTAGCTCTAGCACGAATGAGATTGGGGGCGAGTTTGTGGGGGCTCGCTCATTAAGCGAACGTATCCATTGTGGCTCAACTGTTGGTTGGTCAGATAGTGCTGCCATCCAGTATCTTACAGGGTTTCCTATAATGACTCCTGGTACAGGTGACATATGGACGTCGCTCGGTACGGGGATACCGTTTTTATTAACAAATAATAATCCAACCACGACCACAACTACAACGCAGGCAACCACAACTACAACGCAGGCAACCACAACTACAACGCAGGCAACGACAACTACAACGCAGGCAACAACGCAGGCAACCACAACTACAACGCAGGCAACTACAACTACGCAGGCAACGACGCAGGCAACAACGCAGGCAACGACGCAGGCAACAACGCAAGCAACAACGCAGGCAACAACGCAAGCAACAACGCAGGCAACAACGCAGGCGCTGGAGATACCGATAACGCAGGCGACAACGCAGGCGATGGAGATACCGATAACGCAGGCGACAACGCAGGCGATGGAGATACCGATAACGACCACGACAACCAAGAAAAACAGACGCAGGCAGCCCAAGAAGCGTAGCGCACTGCACGCTAGGTTACTCTTTTTTGCTGCGCGTTTAAAATGGAATGCCTAAGTTTAAAATGGAATGCCTAAGTAGAAATGGCGGTTAATGTAGGTGCTACGTTTAGCGGCATCCTTGTAAAGGATAAAATTTACAATCTTACCAGAAATTTAGACTTATCGGAAGGGTTCACACTTGACACTGTTGGGCCATGCCCGGTATCTGGCTCGGGTGTCGTGTTTAATGGCAATGGGTTTACCATTACTGCAGTCGGTAACCAGAACTGGCGTGGTCTGTTCCCTTGCGATGTGTCCGTTAATAATCTGGTAATAGATTCCTCCGGTAGTAGCTTAAAAGCAGGCGATCCACCTGGATGGTTTTTTGGATACAGTATAGGCGGAACAGCGACGAACTGTACTAATAAGGGGCCTATTGGTTTTAACTGTGGTGGAATTTTTGGGGCTAGTTCTAACGGAACAGCCTCGTATTGTACTAATAGTGGGGCTATTAGTGAAAGCGGTGGCGGAATATTTGGATTTGGTGCATTGGGAACAGCCACAAACTGTTATAATACAGGGGCTGTTGGCTCAAAAGCCGGCGGGATTTTTGGAAAAGCCTCTCATGGAACAGCCATACGCTGTTATAATACGGCAGCTATTAATGGCGGCGGTGGGATTCAAGGTTACGAGTGTGGTAGAGGAACATCCACAAATTGTTATAACACAGGGGCTATTAGTGACGGCGGTGGAATTGTAGGCAATAGAGCTACCGGTAACGGCGCAGTCACAAATTGTTATAATACGGGAGATATTAGTGGAGGAGGCGGAATTTTGGGTATTTATAGTTCTGGAGATGTCCCAATCACTAATTGTTATAATGCGGGAGCGGGCGGGATCGTGGCGCCTAACGCAAAAAGCGTACTTGTCAATAGCGGCTCAAGTGCCGGTTGGTCAGATAGTACTGCCAGCCAGTATCTTACAGGGTTTCCTATAATGACTCCTGGTACAGGTGAAATATGGACGTCGCTCAGTTCGAACATACCTTTTGTATTAACAACCAACCAAACCACAACCACAACCACAACGACCACGCAGGCAACAACGCAGGCAACAACAACGCAGGCAACTACAACTACGCAGGCGACCACGCAGGCAACAACGCAGGCAACAACAACGCAGGCAACTACAACTACGCAAACAACAACGCAGCCAACTACGCAAGCGACAACGCAGGCAACTACAACTACGCGGGCGACTACGCAAGCAACAACGCAGGTCAATGTAGATGCTACGTTCAACGGCATACTTGTGAAGAATACTACATATAATCTGACCCGTAACTTGAACTTAATTACAGGGTTCAGTTGTAGCGATACATCTGGCACAAACATCGTGTTTAATGGCAATGGGTTTACCATTACTGCAGTCGGTAACCCGAACTGGAATGGTCTGTTCCCTTGCGATGTGGCCGTCAATAATCTAGTTATGGATTCTTCCGGTAGTAGCTTAAAAGCAGGTCCTGGTCCAGGATGGTTTTTTGGACCTAGAATAGACGGAACAGCTACGAACTGTACTAATAAGGGGCCTATTGGTATTGACTGTGGTGGAATTTTTGGGGCTGGTTCTAACGGGAATGCCATACGCTGTTCTAATAGTGGGGCTGTTGGTGGCGGTGGTGGGATTTTTGGGCAAGATGCATTAGGAACAGCCACAAACTGTTCTAATACAGGGGCTGTTGGCGATCTGGCCGGCGGGATTTTTGGACAAACCTCTAGTGGAACAGCCACAAACTGTTATAATACGGCGGCTATTACTGGCGGCGGTGGGATTTTTGGTTTCATGTGTGGTAGAGGAAAAGCCACAAATTGTTATAACACAGGGGCTATTAGTGGCGGTGGTGGAATTGTAGGTAATAGTGCTTCCGGTAACGGCGCAGTCACGAATTGTTATAATACGGGAGATATTAGTGGAGGAGGCGGGATTTTGGGGCTTTTTAGCACTGGAAATGTCCCAATCACTAATTGTTATAATGCAGGGGCGGGCGGGATCGTGGCGCCTAACGCAAAAAGCACACTTCTCAATAGCGGCTCAAGTGCCGGTTGGTCAGATGGTACTGCCATCCAGTATCTTACAGGGTTTCCTATAATGACTCCTGGTACAGGTGAAATATGGACGTCGCTCAGTTCGAACATACCTTTTGTATTAACAACCAACCAAACCACAACCACAACCACAACGACCACGCAG
>Ga0214923_10006424_pt1 | contig 13218 bp, 9 predicted proteins | sample LL1510_MetaG_FD_177993 | JGI IMG/M metagenome (GOLD analysis project Ga0214923, IMG submission 177993) | Freshwater microbial communities from Lake Lanier, Atlanta, Georgia, United States - LL-1510 | ecosystem: Environmental > Aquatic > Freshwater > Lake | place: USA: Georgia | collected 2015-10-15
GTGGCTGCCGGCCGACACTTCGCCCTGGCCGCGACTTGGATTACACCAGTCAAACCGGAGCTTGGCGGTGGTGGGCGGAGTTGCTATCGCCGCGTCACTGGCGGTTCACCTACTTCTGCTTCCGCTATTGCTTCTCGGTGCGGCATGGCTTACGGCACGTGCATCGCGACAGAAACTCTGGATTGCGGCCACCCTCTTCGCATTCGGCGGTGCCGCATTGTCAACCCTGTGGACCGTCCATCAGTTCCTTGTTCGCGATATCAGTTGGCCGAGCAAGGTTCCCTACGCCAACTCCATGACATGGATTGGTCTTGCAATGTGGTTGGTATTTGTTGTGACCACTAGCGAACGATCAATACCGGTTGTTGTCGACACTGATTCGAATGTCACAATCTCCACCGAGCGTCGACGAGGTTTGAATGTACCCGAGTTACAGCGTGCTATCTCCGCTGACGAGAAAGAGCTTCTCGATGTGGTCGTGGCCCCGCGAGGACTGCTCCGTACCTTTGCCCTCATCCGTGCCCAGTTCAACCGTCGTCGCAACCCCGTGCTCTTTGAAAAGATTCGAGTAGCAGACGCAATCAACCAAGTGGTCGGCCAGACGCCCCTCTACAACCGTGATGTCTTGGAGATGTCACCAGTTGGATCACCGCTGTCTGACGCCCTCGTGCAACGGGGTGCTCGGTTAGTCACGATGCGGCGCTCGTCACCCGTACGGCGACGCAACCAAACGAGCCATGTCGAATTTGGAGGTCCCACCTATAACAATCAGTCCATGGAGGCTGACGACGAGTCGTTTGACCTGGTCTACGCCACCAACGCCTTATCGACCGTTAATGGAGTCGACGCCCTCTTGGACGAGATGATTCGAGTGACCCGAATCGGCGGAACGATTGTCATACACAACGCAACCTGGTGGTCGCCTTGGGGTGGCTTCGAAACATCGCCTTGGCACTTGTTATCGGGGAATTTCGCGCGCAGTCGTTATCAGCGCAAGAACGGCATGCCACCGACCCACTCCTACGGTGTCACCCTCTTCCGTCTCCGGATTCGTGATGTGTTGTCGTACTTTGCCCACGACCCTCGCGTCGTCGTCGTCGCGGCGGGTCCCTATTGGCTTCCGGACGCCTTTGGTTGGCTCGTCAAAGTTCCGTTGCTCCGAGAAATTGTGACCCTCAATTTGTCAGTGCGGGTTGAGAGGACTTCGCGTTAGGAGCGGTCTAACAGTTCAAACAGCCGTTTCGCTGTGTGATCCCACGACAACTCTGATGCGTAGGCGACTGCCCCATCTGAAAGACGTTGCCGCAACTCTGCATCGAGAAGTACGTGCGCGATAGTTTGACCAATGGATGAGTCGGGCACCAAAAGACCACTGCGATTAACGCTCACCGAGTCGCGGTGGCCCGCAATATCGGTCGCCACGCACGGCGTGCCACAAGCCGCTGCCTCAGTCAAGGACATTCCCCAGCCCTCTCGTAATGATGCGCTCGCCACAACCCAGGCCGACTGGTAGAGCCGGAGAAGTTCTTCGTCAGAAATCCGACCGACGAGAGAAATGAAATCACCCGCATCCAATTCATCGATGAGTTGCTCTAGTTCGCCACGTAGGTAACCCTCCCCCGCAATAATCAACCGTGCGTTCGGCGAAAGAACACGAGTTGCAACGAACTCTCGAATGAGCAGATCGAACCGCTTGACCGGAACCAGACGTCCGACGGCAACCACCGTTGGCTCTATGGTTTTGACGCCTCCGATACGGTAGAAATTCGAAATTCCAGGTGGGATGACTGTGGTTCTCGAAAGGTGTAACCGCTCGTGAATCTCCTGTTCGCTGGAGGCCGACAGCGTGGCGATGACACTACGTCGATAGAAGAGCGGCGCTAGCCGATGTTCGATAAACCAACCAATTCGCCCCAAAAGTCCTGGCAGCGTCATCTGCCACATTTCACCGTGGACGTGGTGCAACCAAACGGTGCGCGGTCCTCGGAACCACACGGGACTAAAAAATGGCATACCGTTCCAGATCTCGACCACAGCGTCATACGTCGGCTCCGAACGTCGGAAACCCTCACGGACGACCTCGGCGAAGATTCGATATCGACCATCGCGACGCACAACCCGGTAGCCGTCACGAACGGTCTCATGTGGCTGTCCGCTGACGGCCGACGTTCGTTGGGTGATATCTAGTCCGGCTTGAGCCCATCGGCGCAGCACCTCTCCGGCGTGCAGCTCGCTTCCACCGGCTTCGGGATCATCAAGGTCCCGCCACGCGACGACCTTGATGCGACGAATGCGGCTGCGATTCACCAACTCAGCAAGCTGCTCGATCTGGCTAGTTGACATCGTGCTTCTCAGGGAGTGGTCGCAATGTTGCTATAAGGAGACCGAGAAACGTCACGGCCTGAAGCAAGAGATTGTGATGAACGGTATCAGCGATGTGGCCGCGAGCACTTGCGAGATACCACGCCCCGCCGGTGGTCGCGATTGCAAGCCACAGTGTCGGCCATCGACGTCCCGAACCAAGAAGATACGTCGATAACAAAGTGGAGCCAGCGAGGAACCCCATAGCGAGAATCAAGGTACTTAGTGATGCGTACGCCGATGCGTAGCGAGCTCCAAAGACCAGGCGAAGGAGTGGTTCGGCCCCGGCTTCCGACGCGATGACCAGTATCACCGTCGGTATGGATAGGAGTCCGCACGCAATAGCCAATTGTCGATACGCGTCCGCGCCGCGACGGTCCGCAATTGACGTTTCAGGGAGGAGAAAATTACCCAAGATAATGGCTCCATAGACCACCGTCTTTGCCACTTGGGAGATTGCGGAATAGGCCCCAGCGCGATCTTGGGCGTATCGACCAACCAAAAACACATCGAGGAATTGCAGAGTGGCGAGCAAACCGAGAGTGGCCAACGCGATCAAAAGGTCGCCGGTCACTCCAGTGTGATCAAGCATGGGGCCATCCTCGCGGGCTCCTGGGTGCACCAGACGTCGAGCGTGAATGCGCGCAACGCAAATCGCAACCAGAAGGCCCGACACAATGCCGGTAACGCCGAATGGCGAAAAAGCCACCATGAAAATCGTGCGAACAACTCCCTCGAGCGCAAAATTTTTGGCGAGGTCGACGTATCGCTGACGTGCTTGCAACAACGCTCGATCAACATTGAGAAGTGCCCACGTGATTGCGGCCAAGGTGTTGATCCAAACAGCAAGCCACGAACGGTGACCGAGCCAGTACGCAATCACGAACGATGCCGCGAGAGCCAATAGGGAAAAACCACTTGCCCATCGCAGGAGTCGCTGATTCAGACGCCGTTGCCAATGTCGCATCAATGGTTCATCATCAAGTACGAGATACTGCGTTGCTCGACGCACCACAGCAACCGACAGCGCCGAGCCGGGGAGGGCCACAATAAAGAAAATGCCAACCATTTGCGAAAATGCGCCGTAGGCATTTGGGTTCAATAGTCGCGCGATGAGCACCGACACGCCCAGATTCAAAACATTTGCGAAGAAGCCGGCCGCGGCGACAACCAAGGCCCCGCTAATCAGCGCATTAAGTCGGGCGGGCCGACCAAGCTTCGACACTGCTTAGGCCTTGGGACGAGGTGGCAGAACGGGCGCATCGCGACCTGTCCCAGCCTTAGCGGAGGTCTCGTGATACTCCTCCTCCACGTTTACCGTCCAGACGTCATGCTGCGCGCCGTAAATATTTTCCACGGTCAACATTGCAGTCAGCATTGAGTGATCCTGATTGTTGTACTTGTGCATGCCATTGCGTCCAATGAGATGCACGTTCGGCACCGAGTTGGCCAAGTAGTCGGCAATGGTTTTGACATTGGCTTGATACGTGTAGTCGTAGTACGGATACGCCTTAGGCATGCGGAAAACAAAGCCCATCTCAACATCCTTCGCGTCGACAAGGCCGAGCCACTCCAACTCAGCCTTTCCACGAGCAATGAGATCCTCATCACTGGCGTTCCACAGTTCGTCGCCTTCGAACACGAAATACTCAAGTCCTAAACACGTGCGACCTTCTTTGACCATGAAAGGCGACCACGATCCAAAGTTCTGGATTCGCCCGACCTTCACCTCCGCCGCGTGGATGTAAATCCAATTGTCAGGAAACGCCAGCTCTTCAGGGATCACTAGAGCAACTGTCAAGAAGTCTCGATATGTGAGTTCGTGACCGGCGCTACCAACCTCAGGAGGGAGCGGGGGGTCAAAGGTGTCGACCAGCTTCGCCATCGGCATCGTTGAGATGACGTGGCTTGCGGCTACCTGACGGGTCGCACCGTTCTTCTCGCGCACCGTGACCGAAGTCGCACCTTCACTTGACCGCGTGATGCCAACAACCTTTGTGTTCAAGTGAACCTGTCCACCACCTTTCGTGACAAGTTCAGCGCATCGTTCCCACATCATGCCCGGGCCGTATTTCGGATATTGAAACTCTTCGATAAGAGACGTGATTTTCGTCTGTTTCCGCTTCGGCATTAAGGCGTTCCAAATTGCGTTGGATAGCGACAGACCCTTCACACGCTGTGCTGCCCAGTCAGCGGGCATCTGCTTAACCTCTACACCCCAAACCTTTTCGGTGTATGTCTTGAAAAACCGTCGATACAAGCGCCAGCCAAAACGAGAGACCAGCCAGCCTTCATAATTCGTTTGATCCTTCGGTGGTCGGATTCGAGCCCAGAGGTAACTCAACACCGCCCGAACGGCCTCAACTGGACCAATATTCTTCAGCGCATTCGAAGCCTTTAGTGGATAGTCGTAATACTTTCCGTCGTAAAAAATTCTGCTCATCCTGGGACGCAACAAGAAATCTTCATCAGGCAAGATTTCATGCCAAAGGTTTTCTACGGCAGCCACTTTGGTAAAGAATCTGTGGCCGCCGATATCGAAACGCCAGCCGTCAATTTCTACCGTACGAGAGATTCCACCAACGACCGAGTCTCCCTCAAAAACCTCAACGCGTCCTCCGCGTTTCACAATTTCGTAGGCAGCGGTGAGCCCGGCGGGGCCTGCCCCGATGACAACGACCGGGTCACTTGATGACATGGTCTAAAGGTTAGTCAAACTAGGGGCGAGGATTCGATGGAAAAAAAGTCACGTTCATGCTCTGATAGAAGCCCTGAACCTTCGCCTTGAGAAGGCGTTGGCCGTCCTGGTTGCGATAGCTCGAAAAACTTTTCACCAAGTCCACACACGTTGACTTGAGTGTGTATCCCGTTGACCAGACCACCGCCAACGGGCCACCCCGCAGGGTTCCACGGTCGAACTGACCTGGGAACCGTGAGGGGGAGGTCGTGTCAAAGGCCGCCACGTAGTCGTACCAGTCAACAATGGCGGGGTACGTACCTCGGGGGTATGAGAGGTACGACAGATCGCCGCGCGAATACCGAAGAAGAGAAGGTCCCAGTTGATCGGGACACGTGATCACGGTGGTGGTGTTTGGTAGTGACGCGAGAGCGGCGGCAGCCTGACCGGCCTGCGATCGTTGCACTCCGCGTCCCCATTTATCAGTCCAGAGCATCGAAAAAGAAAAAACGGCGAGTACCACAGTTATGCGAAGGGTCGTGCGGAAATTACTAATCCCTAGAGCGACCAGTAGGAAAAGTGGTACTGCTCCAATGGCGGCATACCGAGGCACGAAAGTTGTACCCGCGAAACGGGCCGCAACCAATCCCAGCGTGACAGAGCCGACCCCGAGACATGCCATCAGTCGAGCGCTCTGAGGAACACGAAAATCGATACCGAGGCTGACTCGCCCACTCATGGGCACCGCTAGAAGGCCTAGGAACAGCAGACCAACAAACGCGGTCACTCCAATCTGATGGTGCAACGAAGGCGTCATGTGCTGCACACTCTGGTTTGCCGCAAAATAGTTAATCCACGTGAAGAGCTGGTAGGAGTTCGGAGGAGTCGACCAGGGAGTACCGGTGTGGAGCCGTTGCTCATTGAAGACCGGGAACCACGGCAACCAAAGAACAAAGCCCACTCCCATCGCAATGATCCGGGGGAAATATCGTGTCAACTGCCCTCGAATCGATCTAATAACTGCCCACACCACAACGGCTGCGAGGAAGTACATAGTCCAGTAGTGGGTGTACAGCATTGCGGCGGACACGAGTGTCAATAGCGCGAGCCGTCGATAATCTCGAAGCCGCCACGGAGCAGTCCAAATGAACAAGAAGAGGGCAACCTCGAACATGACGAGGCTGTACATCCGGGTTTCCGTGGCAAAGTAAATCGCGTAGGGAGTCACAGCAGTCACCGCGACTGCCACGGCGGCGGTGCGCACATTCCAGACTCGACGGGCTACCAAGTAAACCAACGGCAATGTCGCTAGAGAGAAAACCGCCGACAGGGACCGAACTGCAAAGTCCGTAGTCCCAGCCACCCGCATCCAGAAGTGGAGCAAAAAGTAGTACAGAGGTGGAGCACCATCATGGCGCAGATTTTCGACAATCTGACCGAGACTCCCTCGGGAGATATTGACCGAAAGCACTTCGTCAAGCCACATCTTGGAGGTCGTGCTGAACCGGAGCAGAGAACCCACGAGCACGTCGATGGCGACAAGTCCGACGAGCATCGGCGAGGCGAAACGGTCTATCTTGGCAATCAGTGCGCGCATTGGACAAATCCTAGAGCCGGAGTGAACCATGAATTGGTGTGGTTTTGACTAAGGTTGTCAGAGTTGAAAGAGGGGGAACGTGCGTAGTTACGTCTTGAGACGTCTAATTCTGCTTGTCGGAATCGTGTTTGTGATTTCGCTCGGCAGTTTCTTCATGATTCACCTACTTCCGGGCGATCTCGCTACCGTGATCCTGGGGGTGGCCAATACCCCGGAGAACAAGAAGATTCTGTATGCCCAGCTCGGACTCGATAAGGGTCTCGTGCAGCAGTATCTGACTTGGATATCACACATCATCCGTGGCGACCTCGGTCACTCCTTTGTCTCACGAGAGTCAATCAACACCTTGATTTGGCACGCAATTCCGATCGACATAGAAATGATTGTCCTGTCACAGATCCTCGCGTTCGCGACGGCGATTCCGTTGGCGATGCGGGCAGCCCGAAAGCCGAACGGTCTATTTGACCGTATCTCCAACGGTTTGAGCTTCGGACTTCTCTCAGTCCCCTCTTTCATCCTTGTGGTGTACGCGGTTCTGTTCGTTGCCCTGATTCTAAAAATCCCCAATACGGGTCCGGCGAGCTTTACCCGCATGCCAGGCTTTGGACTTCTCTTTGACAGCCCCGCGGAGTACTTTGATACTTGGCGGCTCAATCTATTGAGCATGGTCATTCCAACCCTGACTGGCTCTATCGGCGCATTTGTCATCTATTTCAGGACTCTGCGTTCGGACTTGATCTCCAACCTTCAAGAAGAGTTCATTACGATGGCGCGAAGCAAGGGTTTGCGTCGTAGGCGAATTCTGTGGCGACACGCTTTTCGCCCATCGTCCGTTGCCCTTTTGAGCACGGCAGGAATTAACATCGGGAATGCCATTGCGGGTGGATTCGTCACCCAGTACTTGCTTGCTATTCCGGGTCTTGGCGCCACGCTCATCGCAGCAATCACGACTCAGGACTACATCCTCATTCAGGGAATTGTATTTGTGGTGGCCACTTCGGTCGTTACCATCAACTTCCTTGTTGACTTCCTAACCACCATTATCGATCCAAGGATTGCCCGTGACTGAACAGTCGATCAATGAAACAAGCCCGGAAGTAGTTGAGCAACCCGAAAAGAAGGAGCCACTTGGAGTGTTCTTCTGGCTGTGCCTGTCTTGGCTCATTTTGGTGGCCGTAGGAGCCATCTTTGGAAATTTGCTACCCATTCCCGATCCAAACGAAATGCTTTCTATGCCGAACGAAGGCATGTCAGCCGCTCACTGGCTGGGCACCGACGCGCTTGGCAGGGATATCTTCTCCAGAATTGTCATTGGGTCTCGCATCAGCCTCACTATCAGCATTGGTTCAATGGCCATCGGTTTCGGTGTTGGCGGAACGCTTGGAATGTTGGCGGCCTTCCGCCGAGGAATCCTCGACCTGGTGGCGACGTCGATTGCTTTCATGTTCCTCGCATTCCCTTCAATCATCGGTGTTATTGCAGTTCTGTCTTTCTGGCATCCCGCGTCACTCGGAAAAATCACTTTGGTTGTTGGAATTACTTCTATTCCCCTCGTCTATCGAGTCGTCAGAGCCGCCACCCTGGCCACCGCTTCAAAGGAGTACGTGACCGCCGCAAAAGTCATGGGTGCTCGCGACAGAAGGATTTTGTTCCGTGAGCTACTTCCCAATGTGGCGCCTACGGCACTGTCATTCCTCCTCTTCGGCTTAGCAACCGTCGTGGTTTTCGAAGGAATCCTGGCCTTCTTGGGTCTTTCCCTGCCCCCGTACCTGGCGCCTTCATGGGGAAACCTCATCAACGAGTCGCGTGATGCCATTACGTCTACCCCCCGTAACTGGTTCTTGATCGTCTTTCCATCGTTAGCCCTCTGTCTCTTCGTGTTGTGCCTCAACTTCGTAGGTGACCGCCTGCGCTCATACTTTGATGTCACCGAGGTGAAACTGTGAGTTACCAGAATCAGACCAGCGATCTTCTCGTTGTGGAGAATCTCACCACAACGTTCAACACTGCACGTGGTCCTCTCCCGGCTGTCGGAGGCGTGTCGTTTACATTGGGTCGAAATGCCACTCTTGGCGTCGTCGGGGAATCGGGATCGGGTAAGACCGTCCTCTCGCGCACCATCATGGGGTTGCAGCCACGAGTAAACGTGGAGGTGGGTGGTTCAGTGCTGCTGGACGGCCATCAAATCGTCGGCGCGACCGACGATAATCTCCGCGAAATTTGGGGCACCACTGTCGCGATGATCTTCCAAGATCCAATGACTTCGCTGAACCCTGTCACCAAAGTTGGCAAGCAGATCGGTGAATCGCTTCGTATCCGACTGGGAATGTCAAAGGCGGAAGCAAAGACACGGGCAATCGAACTTCTCAACCTCGTCGGTATTTCGTCGCCCGCTGAGCGTTATGACGCCTTCCCCACCCAACTTTCGGGTGGTATGCGACAGCGTGTGATGATTGCGATTGCTCTTGCGTGCAACCCGACCCTCCTGATGGCCGACGAGCCAACGACGGGTCTGGACGTCACGATTCAGGCTCAGATTCTGAACCTGCTCGACGGTCTCCAAGCGGAGAGGCAGATGAGCGTGATGCTGGTAACCCACGACCTTGGTGTTGTAGCCACTCGTACGGACCAGATAATCGTCATGTACGCCGGACGTATTGTTGAAATGGGAAGCACTCGCGATGTGTTCCTGAACCACCGCATGCCGTACACCCGAGCTCTTCTCGAATCGACGCCGCGCGTATCAAATCCCAGCCACACCCGTCTCAAGACCATTCCTGGACGCCCGCCAAACCTCTTGAAGCTCCAGCAAGGTTGTGCTTTCGCCCCTCGTTGTTCGCGTGCGACGGAGCAGTGTTCGATTGAACGGCCGCTCCTCCAGCCCGCCGCAGCGCAGGGCCACATGTTTGCCTGTTGGAATCCGCTCGACAGTGGCTCGGGCGACATCCAACGCAGCTCCAATGTCGCAGTTAGCGCACCAACAACACTCAGCCAAGCGGTCACCCCGCAGCCAACCACTACTGAAATTGGAGATGACTATGAACGGTGAACAGCCGGTTCTTCAAGTACGTAATCTCGATGTGACATTTCGCAAGGGTCGCCAGACAGTCAGTGCGGTCGCCGGAATCTCCTTCGAACTCTACGAGGGAGAGACGCTTGGTCTCGTCGGTGAGTCCGGTTGCGGTAAGTCCACCACCGGAAAAGCATTAATGCAGATTGTCGAACCAACCGGTGGAGAGATCATTGTTGAGGGTCGCGACTTAATGGCCTTGGACCGCAACGAAGCGCGTCGCCTGCGTACGCGTATGCAGATGATTTTCCAAGACCCCGTGAGTTCCTTGAACCCTCGTCGTCGAGTGAAGGACATTGTGGCCGAGCCGCTCGATTGCTGGAAAACAGCCAAGGGTGTCGAACGCGACCAGATTGTCAGTGACATCCTGAACAAGGTCGGAATCGATCCCGCCGTCTACGGCAACCGCTACGCCCGCCAGTTCTCCGGTGGCCAGTGTCAGCGCATTTCAATTGCTCGTTCATTAGCAATGCGACCCCGAGTACTGATTTGCGACGAGGTGGTGTCAGCGCTCGACGTCTCCATTCAGGCACAAATCCTGAACCTTCTTGAGGATCTCAAGAAGGAATATGGATTGACGATGCTCTTCATCGCTCACGACCTTGCGGTGGTTAAGAACATCTCCGACCGTGTTGCGGTTATGTATCTCGGAAAACTGTGCGAAGTCGGTCCTTCCGACACTCTCTATTCGTGGCCGGCCCATCCCTACACCAAGTTCCTCTTGGGTGCTGCCCTCGAAGCGGACCCCGACTCCCCGGTGCACGGTGAGACACTTGGCGGGGAGCCACCAAGTCCACTCAATCCACCGAGTGGTTGTCGATTCCGTACTCGATGCCCGTACGCCACCGAAAAGTGCGCGGCCGAAGAGCCACAGCTCCGCCAGATTTCCCCAAAGCATCAGGTGGCTTGCCACTTCCCGCTCGCTGGTCAGTAACCGAGAACTAAGCAAAACCCCCCGGGCATCAGCCCGGGGGGTTTTGGCATTGGGGAAACTACACAGCGGACGTGGCTTCGCCAGCGGCCGCGGCGGCTTCAGCGGCCCAAGCGGCTTGCGCCTCAGTTTCAGGTGTGAACTCGCTGTAGTCGTAACCGATGAAGTTGCCTTCGGCGTCGTAGTTGTGTGAACCAAACGCTTCGCGGTACTCCTCGGACACTTCTCCTCCATCGGCTGCGCCCTTGATGGACAGGCTGATGCGTCGTCGCGCCGTGTCGAGTTCAATGATCTTGACCCACAGTTCCTCACCAGCGGCCACAACCTGCTCCGGAGACTCAACATGGTGAGCGGCCATCTCCGAAATGTGGACCAGACCTTCGATACCTTCGCCCACCTGGACAAAGACACCAAACGGAACCAGCTTCGTGATTCGTCCGTAGACCAGCTGGCCAACTGCGTGAGTATCCGCAAACACTTGCCACGGGTCGGACTGGGTGCGACGCAGCGACAGGCTGATGCGCTCCTTCGAATAGTCGACCTCGAGGACTTCGACCTCGACCTCGTCGCCCACTTGTACAACTTGATTCGGATGCTCAATGTGGTTCCAGCTGAGCTCGCTGACGTGGATGAGACCATCCATACCACCCAAGTCAACGAACGCACCGAAATTCACGACGCTGGAGATGTGGCCCTTGCGTCGCTCACCTGGCTTGAGATTGGTGAGGAAGTCCCCACGCTGTTCCTTCTGGCTCTCTTCGAGCCATGCGCGACGGCTCAGAACAACGTTGTTTCGGTTGCGATCGAGTTCGATTATTCGTGCTTCGACAGTCTTGCCGATGTAGGGCTGGAGATCGCGAACGCGACGCTGCTCGACCAAAGAGGCGGGTAGGAAGCCGCGCAGGCCGATGTCCACGATCAGACCACCCTTGACAACTTCGATGACCAGACCCGATACCACTTCGTTCTTCGCCTTGAGCTCTTCGATGTTGGCCCACGCCTTCTCGTACTGAGCGCGCTTCTTAGAGAGTACGAGACGGCCTTCCTTGTCTTCTTTGTGAAGAACAAGAGCTTCGATCTGCTCACCAATCGAGACAATCTCTGACGGATTGACGTCATTGCGAATTGAGAGCTCGCGCGACGGGATAACACCTTCTGATTTGAAACCAATGTCGAGGAGCACCTCGTCACGGTCAATTTTGACGACGGTGCCTTTGACGAGGTCGCCGTCATCAAACTCCAATATGGTCTCCCCGACCACATTGGCGAGGTCGGTGCCGACCATGTTGTCTTCGGTAATTTGACGGGGGGTGTAGTTACCCTGCGCGTCGAAGGTGCCCATAGGGGCAGTTGAGAGAAGTCCTGCGACTTCGGACATGAGATGTCCATTCGTTGGTCACACCGGGACCTGCTAGATGGATACGACCGAACTTCCGGCGCAGTTCGGACTACAAAGGCTAGCAGGCCGCCCTCAGCCCTTCGCTGAGGCCCAGTCCTTGCCCCACGCCAGGCTGATTTCTAACGGAACGCTAAGCGATGTGGCGTTCGTGAGCGCCTCAGTCACCACTCCCTCAACCGCGATCCTTTCGCTCGGCGGAGACTCAACTAGCACTTCGTCGTGCACTTGAAGCACAATCCGAGCCTCGAGACCTTGGTCTTTCAGCGAGTTGTCAAGTCGCACGAGAGCCAACTTGAAAATATCGGCCGCAAGACCCTGAATTCCTGCGTTCATCGCCTGCCGCTCGGCCGCCGCCCGCTGGGGCCCTGTCGCGGTCATTAAGTCAGGGAACAGACGAATGCGTCCGAATTCGGTTCTTGAGAAGCCATGTTGGCGAGCCTCATGAACCGCCCCATCCATGTAGGCGCGGAGATTCGGAAATCCCGCAAAGTACTGGTCCATGATCGCCTTGGCTTCCGATACGGGTACACCGAGCCGCTGACCGAGGCCGAAGGCCTCCATCCCGTACGCCAGACCGTAGGAAACGGCCTTGGCTCGTTCACGCTGCTCCTTGGTGACCTTCGCTACATCCACCCCGAATACCACCGACGCAATTTGAGAATGAACATCGGTACCAACCGAAAATGCGGCCAGCAGTCCGGTGTCCTGACTGAGATGTGCCAATATCCGTAACTCGATTTGGTTGTAGTCCGAGACGAGCAACTCCCATCCCTTCCTCGGGATGAAGGCGGTCCGCAGCTTGCGGCCCTCTTCTGAACGCACTGGGATGTTGTGGAGATTCGGAGATTCGGAGCTCAAACGACCTGTGCGAGCAACCGTTTGGTGAAAAGTGGCATGGATTCGGTCGTCGTCACCCACCGTTGCGATGAGTGAAGAACCGTACGTTCCGCGCAACTTGTCCACTTCACGAAAACGAAGGATGAGTGGCACGATTTCGTGCTCCGACTCAATCGCCTCAAGACTGGCTGCGTCTGTAGAGAATCCCGACTTAATTTTTTTTGTGGGCGTGAGGCCGAGTTCGTCGAAGAGAACCGTCTGCAACTGCGCGGGTGAGTTGACCTTGAACGGGTGTCCGGCGACCCTTTGAATTTCTTCGTCCAGCTTCGCCACCTCGTCAACGAAG
>Ga0214923_10006425_pt1 | contig 13217 bp, 17 predicted proteins | sample LL1510_MetaG_FD_177993 | JGI IMG/M metagenome (GOLD analysis project Ga0214923, IMG submission 177993) | Freshwater microbial communities from Lake Lanier, Atlanta, Georgia, United States - LL-1510 | ecosystem: Environmental > Aquatic > Freshwater > Lake | place: USA: Georgia | collected...
CCGATAAAAAAATCTATCGATTTGCGTGAAAAGCCGATAAAAAATTCGCATACAAATTTGCGTGAAATTTTCATAATTTCTTTAAATGCGAATTAAAAAAATTTCTTTAAAAATTTAAAAAAATAAATTACAAAAAATGAAAATAAAAAAAATGAAAAATAAATTTAAAAATTTATTATCTAGTATAATATAAAATGGCAACAGTCGTAATTGACCAATTTCCAGACGACGATGTTAAAACGACTGACGCACAAATTCGTTTGCGTAATGAGATTATACAATTAAATGGAATTCTTGCTCGTCCTAACCTTCCGCAACAAGTTAGACAGCAAACGAAAAGAAATTTAACTGAGATGAAACAGAGAGATGCTAATCAAATATCTCAGCAACGTCGAGCAACGAAAACGAGACGTGCTGCAGTTCCTATTACTAGTTTTAATAATGCTACCAATATTACTAATAAAAGGGAGGTATATGGATTACAAAATATTTTCCGTGCTTATATCGGTCAAGCGATTACGCTCCGTATTAAACACGGAGAAAATTATCGTCTTATTCATATACCTAATTATCAAAATGCTAGATTTAAACAAGACGTTGTTTATAATTTTTTTGAAGATAGTGAAACGTTATTAGATAATCTTCAGAATTTTACAATTACGAGAGATGCTCAATTACCACGAAATAAAACGTGGATGCAGGTATTCCGTGATAATGAAACAAATACTTGTGTGTTAGATGCTTTACAAGAAGCATTACCAAAACCTATGAATAAGAATACGCAAACACAGTTTAATAAACTAGAGAAATTTAAAAAACAATTCCCTAATGGTATTACTGAGCAAGAATTACAGATTATAGCGGATAAGTTAAAATTTACGATTGCGTTAAAATTTATCTTACCGTTACCTTCATTACAATCTGTTATTATGCCTAATTGTGATAGTAAAGATATTACAAGACGTGTTACGTTGATTAATTCTAGACCTCATCACGTTCAGTTATTTACTGGTTCTAATGAAGCAAAACCAGTAAATAAAGATGAAATGCCTGATTTAGTATCATATTATCATCATACTCCATTATACCTTATGAATTTATCAAACCAGAATAAAATTCAAGCACTTGTTACTCAAGATGGAATATTCTATAAAGAAAATGATCCATTTGATACAAGTTGTTTTTTTGACCAATTTACCTATCATACCACTACTGAAGAATTTGAACTAAATCAGGCATTATGTTGGGCAGGAGGTGATACGTATATTCATGAAGAAACTCCATTGTATGAATATGATATGAATTCAGCATATCTTCAATATCCATATGATTACGCCGGTTATTTACTTCATGAAGAATATGGATTTTTTGAAGCATCTCATATTCCTAAATTATTATCATTGTATGAGAATGAATTTTCTACAATGTTATTTCATGTTACGTTTAATACGTTATCACGACTTCATCAAGCATTTAATTTTCCTAAAGATTTAATTGTACCATCATGGTTTTTACCTATTTTAGAAGATACTGATTTTTATATCAGTAAAATTGAAGTACGCAGAAAGTTCAAAATTAATATGAAATCCGTTGAATTATCATTTCGTAAATGGTATTCAGGATCATCACAAGACTATAAAAGAAACTGGAAACAAACATATACTAAATTATTCGGTCAAACCGCACAAAAACAAATTATTGAAACCTATGATATCATGGGTTGTGAGAATGAAGAATTTTTCTGTTATTTACAATCTAAATCTACGGATACAGTTGAGTTCAAAGCGTATAAACGTGATAATGGAACATATTATTTAACAAAGACAACGAATGCTAAAAAATATTGTCCTCAGGTTCTTCATTGTACTACGTTGTATTGTGTTTTTGAATTATTTAACTTGGCAAAACAAGTACCTCTTTCAAGTATTTCATACAAGACATTAGATAGTTTATGTTTAACAGAAAAGATTAAATGTCCCTCTGCTTTTAAAGAAAAACCATATACGAAAGAATATGATGCTCCTTATATTACTGAATTTCAGCGTATCTTTATTGAAGATGATATTACTTTTACTACACCATCATTTACCCCAGTTTATCAAATTAATTATCATTTAGGTGCTGGTGGTACTGGTAAGACACATACAAATATGACTAAATACAATGATGCTATTTTAGTGTTACCTACAAAAGCATTAATCAAAGATAAACAAAAAGAATTCCCAAATCGTAAGATTATGACGTATCATAAATTTATGGGTTGGAATAGTAAAAAACTTCAATTACACGATAGTAAAGAACGTCTTTGGTATGGTATAGCATTAATCGACGAAATTACAATGCTTACACCTAACCAAATTGATGAAATGATAAAAAAACATCCAAATTCTCAAATGCATTTTATGGGTGACGTTCATACAAATGGAGTACCTTTTCAGTGTGCTACAGAAGAAGTATCACAATATAAAATAGTAAATCCTGTATATCATACGACTGATTACCGTTCAAAGACCGACGAAACAAAAGCGTTTAAATCACAATTACGAGCACAGTTAGTTTCTATTTTTGAAAAGAAAGAGTATCATGAATATATGGATATTCAAACACTTACAAAAAACGTTACGTTTGAACCTATTAATAAAGATAAATTAATACTTACTGGGTCACGTTGGACATGTGACTATTATTTAGAACAACAAATGAATTCTCTTAATGCTCATAGAGTACAAGGGCAGACGATTAAAGAGGAATATCAAATTGATATTACTACGATGACATTACAAAAATTTTATACGTGTGTTTCTCGTTGTGAAGATATTAAACAAATTTCATTTATTGCTCCATCTACGAAAAATGATGATAGATGGGATTACCGAAATAATTACTTTGCTAAAATGGGAGACGCAGATGAATATTATTCAATTGAGAACGAACAAGACCACCCCTCTTTTCACGAACAAATATATCTGGATTAATAACGCCAATATCTTCTAATATATTTTTGCCTTTGATACCTAGGTATCCAAGCGTTGTTTTCCATGGTGACGTTGTCCATTGTTGTTTCATCACGTCTAAAAATTTATTATCACTTGCTCTAGTTAATTTAGAAGCAGTATCAGCGTTTATTTTTTTATCTTTACGTAGTTTAGCAATATCAACATATTCTAAATCATGGTTTAAACCTGCTTCATCTGCTTTATCTACTGGTGGATGTGTTCTTCTATATTCTTCATCTAAACTATTAAATGGACCAAGATAATGACCACCAGTTAATAACGTGCTTCCTCTATTCCATAATTCAGTTAATCTGTTCTTTGCTCCATTCCATAACCCAGAAAAAAATCCCATTTTCTTTTTAATAAAAGAAAATATAATATTTTTTAATGACCACTAAAAGAAAATTCCAAACCTCTGTTTATCATATCACTGACCCCCTTTCTTGCACCGACTGCCTCAGGAGAGAAAAATTTAGGAAATAGATATGGTGCTACTGCTTTAGCTCCTGACCATAATGCTGATCCTAATGCTTTTGTTCCACTATTGTAAATATTACCTAACGTATGCTTTACACCGTTCCACAATCCGGAAAAAAATCCCATTTTATTATTATAAAAGATAATAATAAAAATGATTAATCGTTTTTCTGCTCCAAATTATTATTATCGGCATATTATTAAACAGATGCCTTCTTTACTTCCGGAAGTCCCGACTGTACCAGTTGTTGAACAATACAAAAAAGGCGGTAAAGTAAAAAATAAAAAAGGAACAGTAACCCAAACCGTTAATGTCTATGTTACAAAAAGAGGAGGTTCTAAACGTAACACTACTTCTGCTAGACCTCCTACTTTAATTGCCAACGGTATGCCAGTATCATATCAACAATCTTTACCGTCACAACTTGCTGAAATATCAAAGATTAGACAAGATATGAAATTAGGGTTTCAACAACAACAACTACAATTACAACAATTACAATCTCATATTAATAAACCGTTACCGGCAACATTACCAGAAGACAGAAAATTATACCCAACGATAGCATACCCACCACCTGCCCCATCTTCTATTTCAACGAATATAAACCCAGAACATGATGCGGATTTAAACCAAAGAATTGCGACAATAGACCCTACTTTATACCCGTATGCTTCTAGTGCGTTATCTTCTAGTTTAGTTAGTACTATAAATCAACAACCATTATCTTTTTCAGCACACCAAACGCCTCCGCATTCACGTGGTGGATTATCATCTTTTATACGTGGTGAATTAAATAGACCAGATGCCTTAACACTAGGGGAAGCGTTACAGGGAAGAGGTACATCAACAAGAGTTCCTCAACCAGTCCCATTTCTTAGTCCTACTCATGATATCGGAACTGGTGCTGATCCAGTCGGACGACCTTCACTAGAAACGTTAATGAATAGAAGAGAAATAGTCCCACGTCCTTATGTTCCAGTAGCACATGAACCAGAACCAAGTTCAGGTAGAAGATATATTATAGAAGAAGAAGAAGAAGAACCAGCACCACCGAGACGTATGAAAAAAGGCGGTAAAGTAAAAAAATAATATGTTATAATAATAAAATGTATAACATCACTTCTTATACAAAACAACGTGCGAAAGAAATGGGGGTTGAAGTTCGTCCTAGTACTCATAAAGGTAAAAAAATAGATGTCTATAAAGATAGTAAATATCTAGATAGCGTTGGTGATATCAAATATAAAGATTATCCAACCTATAAAAAAGAACAAGGTAAGGCATACGCCGATGAACGAAGAAGATTATACCATCTTAGACATACAAAAAATACACTTGGCGAAAAACTAGCAAAAAAGTTATTATGGTAATATAAAAGAAAAAAATAAATTTTAAATTTAATAATTTAAAATCTTGTATGATAATAAAATGTCTAATCAATCCACGCAAACCCCTCCGCCGATCGAAATGAAGGCAACGGATATTTATTATATAACAATGTTTCATAAAGCAATCATAGAATTCGGTGAAGGTCATGGCGGAACTATTGAAAGTATTTATAAAGAGTGTATGCGTAAAGTTCCTAAAGAAATTTTTATGCGTGGTCTTGCTAATCATTTAGCGAATGAAAATAATGAGTTACCTCCATCTAATCCTGAACTCATACGAAACCCTTAATCATTGCGTTGAAATCTTGCTCGTACGGTAGGTTTTCCGCCTTTTTTTAGTTTATCAACTTGTTCATTTACTTTATCGGCAACTAATCCGCCTACTAAAGGAATTTTACTACCTAACTCACCAATGCCGTATTTTAGAACTTGTTTCCCTACATCCTTCCAATTACCGTTCGCCACATTAGCGACCATATTACCGGCATCATTTATTTTTTTGCCAAAGTTTTCAACTGTGTTAGCTGCAAGATTTCCAACTAAAGGAATTTTGCGAATGACGGGAGAAATTTTATTCCAAACATTCCCGACAAGTTCTTTTCCTTTATTCCAAACGTTACTTACGGTATTCTTAATACCATTCCATAAATTACTGAAGAAACCCATATTCTTTTATCATAACAAAGATAAAAGATAATTTCCATTTTTATTCGCAAAATTGATTGAAATAAGCAGTCATTTCATTACGTGTTTTTACTTTATCTTCTTTTGGTCTTCCCTTATCCATTTCACGCAATGTTTTTATCCAGTTAATTAAATCATACATTTGTTTTTCATCTTTTTCTCTATCTTCTTCAGTAAGTGCAGGTAACTGTTTTTTATTATAACATTTCTTATTACGGTCTAATACCTTTTTATAGAAATCTGGATCATTCTTTTTTTTATGATAATATTCTTTATTTCTTTTTAATATCATCTCTCTATGTTCTTTATAATACAATTTCCGTTTTTCATCTGGTTTAATATCTTCTGAAGACATGTTTTATTATACAATGCGATAATAAAAAAAATAAAAATTTATTAGCAACAAGATACGCCTGTCTTGATACAACTATAACAATCTACAAGACAGGCAACTAGTTTTTTATTTTGTGTGCGTATGATAGGATACAACTAAATAAACTAACCCACCATTTTGGTTTCTTAATACGCTTCATCATAAGTAACGTTTGGAAATCTTCTTTTCGTGCTTGACGGGCAGGGAACGATGTTATCACATTGTTAGCATCAACATCTACAGGTTCATCTGCTTCAAAACTATGACAATATACCAATACGATGTACTTTTCACGAGCGGGAGTTACTTCTTTCATATAAACATAACGGTCTTGTTTCTCACGCAAGTCAAGTACGAGAAAGTCCCATTCGTATGAATGAATAGGGACGTTGCGGTGGATGTCATCATCATATTCTACAAATTTATAGTCCTTGAATAACGCCTTGTCTTTTTCTTTCAAGTCTTTCGTGATACAAAGGATGAATTTCTTAGCGGGGTCAAACTTGATTTCTTCTAATTGAATAACAGGAGGTGGATCGAGAACTGACGGCAATTCTTTAATAATCACTGGTAATGGGTTCATTTACTATTTAAAGATATTATTTTTTCATTTGTTTCGTTAATTCATTTACTTGTTTTCCTAAATCGGCGACATACCTAAGTAACATGTCGATTTTATCATCTTTGTCTTTCTCATTCTTTACTTTATCGTCTTTTTCTTTTTGTATTCGTTCTTGGTCTTCACGAATGATTCTTGTCCCATAGTCCTTTTCTTTATACATTGGGTGGTCTTTTAGTTTATCTGGTATATTCCACATATAGTGATGACGTTTGTCTAGAGGTATATCATTGATCGATTGACCTACTTCTAAATCTAGACCATCTGCTGGTTTTGTAAATTTGCTATATTCGTAATAGTTTTGACTTCGTGGGTATTTTCTATTATGATCTTCTTCATCAAATTTTACTTCTTCCGGTTTGGTGGGTTTTGTTGCTTCCATATTATACGTATACAATATTTTTTAAGCAAAACATATTTCACTTAAAATGTATAAATGGTCGTTCCCGTCGGTATTTCCGGCAGTATATAAAATAACTTGATATGACCCTACTGGTAAACCACCCGCTTGAGCCATAATCGGGAATGACACATGGTTATTGGGATTGTTTGTGAATTGATTTAGATAATAGTCATAATCACCTCCATATGTTATATTTCTAAATCGCACAAGCGTCCAATTCATTTGAGAACTGCTTACATAATACGAAGCTGCACCAGAAGCACGAAGATAAGCCGTAGCAGATGCTTTATAAAAAGTTGCTACAACTGTACCATATTGCCACTGAATATTGTTATTTTTATAGTACGTGCTATAGACTACTCCCCACTGTAGAGAGTTTCCATTTGACCCAATAAGAACCTGATTTGGTGAGTAGTTTTGTTGTGGTACATTATTGAAATAGATGTATGGTCTATCTAAGTGAAAGTTGTTTCCCGTTGTTCTCCATATCCAACTGACTTGGTTGTCGATAAACCCTGCCTCCGTATTCCCACTCCAACCCATCAGTGTCCATCGTTTGTTAATGTCATATCCATTCCAACCATTGAGACCAGTACCGTAGACAGAAACGTTACCAAATGTAGCACCTGAAGCAGTTGTTAAACCAAGACCATTCTGAAAGGTTAAGTAGTCGGTATCTGTTCCGTTTGAAAAGGTCTGACCGTTGGTAGAGTACAATCTTCCCGACGTAAGATTAATGTAAAACGGTCGTAATGAGTTCCATATCCCATAAGGGTCGTTGTTGGCAGTAATAAGAAGGTATAAATTAGCATTATCATTACGCCAAAACGTTCCATACCCAGTTTCACTCCATATCATGCGAAGTTGTCCATATGTTTGAGAACTAACAGCAAGTTCTATCGTACTTACTTTGACACGATTAACATCAATATTCATGCATGTTGTTCCAATACCTCCGCTTGTTGTCTGCCAGTTGTACGAAGCAGTTGCGGAAATGTTCTGATTGACCCCACTACCATAACTTACCTGCATCACCGCATTACCAGCAGTACTAAAAAAGGACGTATCGCCATTTAGTGTATTAATTCCATTTAGTCCTATGTTAGCATACGTAACACCTCCATTAGTAATCGTCAATCCAGCATTCCCTGTAATTTTACCTGTTGATATTGTTGTGCCTCCAAATGAAGCATTACTACTAGAAGTAATTTGACCGTTTATTGACGTAGTACGATTTAGAACAATGTATCCAACTAATGGTACAGGTGTAGCACTAGGAGCATCTGTTGTATAACTGATGTAGTTATTACCGTTGTTATCACTAATGTTATAGGTATATTGGACGAACCCGTTGTAGTATGCACGGAGTAAGGTAGATACACCAGACGCAAAACTGATACTCCCCGTCATCGTTCCTCCCGTGAGTGGTAAATACCCTGACACTCCACCTATCGCAGTTTGAACGAAAGCAGTTGTTGCTATCTGGGTTGTATTCGTCCCTGATACCGCCGTTGGTGCGGTTGGTGTTCCAGTGAATGATGGACTTGCTAACGGAGCATACCCCGAAATCGTCGTTGTTCCGCTTACGGTAAGATTTGATACGGTTAATAAATTGGTACTTGGATTATAATTGAAATCATTGCCTGTCGTATCCTGATATAAATCTTTTACACCTGATGTCATCGTTGTTGCTACAAAAACGGGATAGTATGTTGCGTTTGTATTCGTGACGGTTACATTTGGTGCTCCAACCGTATATGCCTTTATAAGATTATTTGCGTCTATTCCCAACCCATAAACAATTGGCGAACCAGTAGTTAAAGGCGTTGAAGCAAAAGAAGTAGCAGTTGATGGTAATACAACACTAGAATCTATTACTAGTTGAGGTGTGTATAGTGTTCCTACACCACCTACTGTATTATTTATATAATAAATTTCATAACCACTACTAGATGGGTATGGTACAAAATACGATTTATCCCCTGTTGTATTTGTACTTACGAATGTTGGGTAATAAACAGTTGATGTACTCGTTCTCGTTGTTAATAATTGAGTTGGTGCGGATGGTATAGGTGCTTGGATTACCTCACCAGTTGCGGTAATCGCCAAATATTTATTTATCGTTCCTGATGGTACGGAGTTGATTTTTAACGTATTTGCTGTAACCAATCCAGTAGTTGTTAATGTTGTTGAATTTAGATTTACTACTACTAGCGTTTGAGTAACTTCATTATAATATATTGTATTTCCGGCAGTATCCACAAATATATTTTGATCACCTGATGAATTTGTTGTTAAAAATGCTGGGTATAATTGTGAATACCCAGTATTACCTATTACGTTAATTTGGTTAGGAACTGGAATAGTAGGAGCAGAAAATTTAACGATATTGTTTAAAGAATTTACACCGATATAATAACTAGGCGTACCTGTCATAACTCCGCCTACATAAATTGAACCATTTGTATATAAATTTGTTGTGCCTAATGTGTCGGTTGCTGGGTTAAATGTCAAACCAAAATTAGCATCTACTAACAACGCACCGCTAGACTGAGAAGCAAAACTATTTGTGAAAACGGGGGCGTAAGTTGCGTTTGTTGATGTTGGATTTATCGGAATGTTTGGTGCTGAAGGATTAACATTTTGACCATCAACAAATAATTGATCAGCGTTGATGATAGATAACCCATCAAGCGTCGCAACAGAAGTTCCTAATTGTATATTTGATAGAGTAGAACTCATTATTATCTTTATGAAAGATAATAAAATAGTAACTAAAAATATTTAAATTTATTTTAACAATACGTATTAAATGAGTGACACGGTTGTAAATCGTTATAATTTATATTTTAAATCTTCACAGCGAACACAAGGGACAAACGAACACCCTATTTATATATTACGCAGACCATTATTTAAAACAAATCCGTTTAACGTATTTGAAGTTAGTATTAAACAAACATTAATACCATATTCTTTTTTTAGTGTAAATGCTAATAAAGGTAATTTACCTAATGGAAATCAAGGAACGTTACAATTTAACCAGTTTCAATGGTATTTAGCACGTGGGGGGGCAACCTATCCATCTACTACGTATGTTGTAGGTAGTCCAGCAAATCCAATTACCACGACTATACCACAGGGTAATTATACGATTTTATCATTAATTTCTGCTATTCAATTAGCAATGAAAGACTATCTTGCTTATTATTATTCTACTTATGCTAATCCAAATTGGACATGGTCTTATAATAGAGATACGTTATTAATTAATTTCTTATTAAATGGTAGCGATGGAATTACAACAACTTTTTATATTCTCCCTTCTACTGTTGTTGATGGTGGATTATCGTTTAATATGGGTATTACTTCCCTTATCAATTTTGGTTACAATTCTAGTAATCAACCTCAACCTGTTACCTATATAGGCGTACAACAAAGTTTTACCGGTGCATTTTCTCAAAGTAGTATTAACGTTTCACCTATTACAAGTTTAATGATACGAAGCGATAACCTTATACAAAATCGTTCTTATGAGTTTGTTGCTATTAGTGATGATTTTTCAAATATTATGTTACGTGTCCCTATCCAAACCGTAGGGACTACACTAATTAATTATGATAATAATGCTAACATTCGTAATCGTATTAAGAATGATTATATTGATATTATCGATTTTTATATTAGCGATAATAGAACATATGACATTATCAGTCTTAATGGGTTAGACTGGATGGCAGTCGTTGAAATTACAGAAATAGATATTCATGAAAATAAAGCAAATGAAACCCATAAACTGTTAAAACAAGTTAATTTTTCTAAACATGATGTAATCGATAAATTTCATAAGAAACCTGAAGAATTGAATTTAGCAGAAGAACCTTAATTACTTGTTATACGTTCTTGTTGGTAATTGTTTAAAAGTATGGTCAAATTGTTGCGTAGCATAATCATGCTGTTCATCTTGAACCGTTGATACAGGTTCTATATTTAATGTTAATACTGCCCCCGTTGCTCGTAAATAAACTTGATCCGCAATATCCCATAAATACGCTTCAAATACACCATCAAAATCAGTATAAAAAACCATAGGGAAGCCTATAATTGCTTGAGAATTTGCCCCCTGATTTGCGTTAAGTCCTGATATCATAAATACAGGGAAACGTGTTGATTGGTCTATATCTGTACCAAGTGACCCATTTGCTCCAGCGAATGGTAACATTAATTGACGACTTACGATTTGAGCAAATTGCTGATTAGCATGACTAGAACCAACTTGAAAATTAATAATACTTACTTTATATTTTCCATATAATGCTAATGGCACTCTAATAGGTTGGGCGATTGACCCAGCAGTAGCGAAATAAATTTGAACAACTGGCATTCTCTTTTACTAAAAGAGAACAAAATAATAATTTTTATATTTTTTAATAGTAAAATGTCATTATCTTCTAAACCAAGTCCTTTGACTAAATCATTAGCACCATTGGATAAACAAGTTAAAATTAGCGAAGAACCGCTTGATGATAGTATAGGTCGTATATGGATTTTATCCGCTAGTGCTGGGTCTGGTAAAACTACAATATGGTATAATGTACTACACAATAAAGCATCTCCATGGTATCATTTATTTGATAAAATCTGGATGATTTCACCAACTGCTAAAGGTGACGATAAATTAAAACCTCTAGTAGATGAACTAGAAGCAGATGGTCAATACTGGGATCATTTAACCGAAAACGTGATGAATGATTTTTATGAACGTATAACGGCGTTTAATCATCATTTTGAAACAGAACGAGAACCGCAGACGTTACAAGAAAAAAAAATGGGTATTTTACCACCTTTGAAACATAAACGAAAACCACGTAACTTATTGATATTCGATGATTGTATGGCAGATATGCCTTCATCTACACAAAAAAGCGTTATTAATCGTATCTTTACGACAAGCAGACATTTCAAGTGTAATGTCATCGTCACAACTCAAAAATATAGTAAATTGAATACAACAATAAGGGCAAATGCTAACTATATTAGTATTTGGAAAAGTAACTCTAAACATGAAGTAGAAACCCTTGAAGATGATATTAACGTAAAAAAAGAAGTATTTGAAAAAGCATATAAATACGCAACCGATGAACCATTTTCTTTTCTACACATCGCATTTTCTGCAGGTCATCCTATTTTGTTTAAGAAATTTGATAGAATTATTTTTTAGCATTTTTACGATGAACTTTTACAACGTCTTCTATCGCATGTTGTACAATATGAGTATCTTGTTCTTGTAATACCGAACGTTCTAAAGCAACTATGCCTGTTTTATCAAATATTTCAGTTTGTAATTTACGGGCATCTTGATAAACTTTTATAGGTACAAGTCTAGTTTGAAAATTAGAAAGATTTTCTATATCATTTTTACTGAGCGGTTTAGACATTTTCTTATAATACGATAAGGAAATAAAAAAATTATTTTTTTTTCTTGTTCTTTTTTTAAATGGCGGACGAAAAAACAGATGAAAAACTTGCTGAAGATGTTAAACTAGATGTTAAACCAGATAAAAAAGCAGATATAAAAATCATTGTTAAACAACCAAAGGTAGAAAAACCTGTTAAGGAAAAAAAAGAATTAACAGAAGGGCAAAAAATAGCGTTACAGAAAATGAATGAAGCACGTAAAAAGAAATTAGAAGAGAAGAAACAAATCATAAAGGAAAACGAAGAACATGAAAAAAAAGAACGAGAAATAGCAGTAAAGAAAGCAGAAGAAGAAGCGAAGAAAATAACTGATGATGTCGTAGTACAAAAAGTAAGAGGACGTAAGGAAGGCACAAAAGTAGAAAAGAAACCAGAACCTGTTAGACGAGTTCAAAAAGAGAAAACACCACCAAGACAATTAACACAGCGAGAATATACTATTATGATGTTACGTCAAAAAGGTATTAATTGCCCTGATGATGCTACGCCGTATATGATTAAAATGCTAATGAGTAGATTACGATAAAAGATTTTTATTATCTTGAGTATAATAAAATGACAATTGAAGGGATAGATAAACATCCTGACTTTTCAAAAGTTTATGCGAAATGGAGAAGATTAACTCATCATCATTGTTATTTAGCGTGTTTATTTCAAATTCAAGATAAGAGAGTTCGGTAAATTATTGTTTTTCTAATCTTTCTTTGAAAAACAATAAGTGTTTGTTGCTCTGTTCTATACCTATACATTTTCTCCCAGTATTTTTACACGCAAAATATAATGATCCTGAACCAA
>Ga0214923_10006427_pt1 | contig 13216 bp, 16 predicted proteins | sample LL1510_MetaG_FD_177993 | JGI IMG/M metagenome (GOLD analysis project Ga0214923, IMG submission 177993) | Freshwater microbial communities from Lake Lanier, Atlanta, Georgia, United States - LL-1510 | ecosystem: Environmental > Aquatic > Freshwater > Lake | place: USA: Georgia | collected...
CGCCTTCTCATGGCGTGGTTGATCATCGAGGGCAGAGAAGGCGTTGCCAAGGATGAGAAGAGAGGGTTTGAGTTGGCGGAGGAGGGCGCGCGCTTGGGCTGCCACCACTGCCAAGGGGTGGTGGCTAACTGCTACTGTTGGGGCATTGGATGCGAGGAAGATGAGGCGCGTTCGCTGGAGTTGGCGCTCGAGAGCTCCAGGAGGGGCAGCAGATACGGCCAGTTCACGCTCGGCTTATTGCATCATTCAGGTGAAGGAGGACTTGCTGTGGATTATGCCCAAGCGGTTGCGTTTTATCGGCTGGCTGCAGCGCAGGGCCTTGACGCGGCACAGTTCGAACTGAGCGACATGTACCGATATGGCTGGGGTGTTGCTCGAGATGACAATGAAGCGCTGCGGTGGTTCATGCTTGCTGCTGCCCAAAGACATCCTAACGCATTATACTGGTAGGTTACTGTACCAGGATAGTATAGGCGTAAATGAAAACGAGGACGAAGCCATTCGCTGGTACAGGCGCGCCCAAGCAGCGGGTAACTCTTACGCTGGAAACAAGTTGCAGAGGTTGTGTGCGCTTGAATAACACACCTACCTGTTATTCTAATCTTTAATTTTTTCTAAATATATTTTTATTTTATCCTTGACTTCATAAGCTTTATCTTCTATTTCACCTTTTATATATTCACTACATATCTTCATAGTAATACAATTTTCTATATCATGTTTTTTTAGAATTTCATATAATTCTCTTCTTCTAGCAAAACACAAAACAATATTTTTTAAATTTTTTATAGAAGAATATTCTATTTCTTGTAAAACTGATGCAGATAATTCTTCCTTAATTATATCATATTTCTCTAATAATTTATTTAGCAATATCTCTTTTTTATTATCTTTTTCTATCTCAATATATTCTTCAATGTAATTAACAATACTATTTATAATTTCATTTGATAAATTTTCATAATCAATATTATTCTCAACATTTATTAGAATAATACCAAGTTTATAATTTATTTCATCAATATTTTTTATAACAACAGCTTTATGCTTCTCAATAAAATATTTTTTTATCTCTTTTTCATAGAACAAGTTCATACCTGAAGCAGATTTATAAAATGGATTATTCGTATATATAACTCTATATGGATAGTTTTCAAAATCATTATTATTGTAATTATATTTACTTTTAACCATAGACTTACATATTAGGATATAATTATCACTTTTCAAACAATCTTTACATAATCTTTTTTCAACTAAATTATTTAGTTTAGCGCCAATTACATTACATTCTTCACAATTATAAGGCATAACTATTTTTTATTTAATTATTATTATAATATATTATATAAATTTATATATGGATAATTCTATAAAAATTTATTTTCAAAAAGATGGGAAAAAATATAAAACTGTATATGGACTTCCATTTCAATGCGTTGAATTAATTAGAAGATTTTTTTCAACAATAAAGAATGTATCATTTCCATCTGTTGTTGATGCTGTTGAATTTTATCACAAAATAGATAAATTATCAAATTCTAAAATTGATTACAAATTAAAAACTTTCTCATATCCTTATGAATATTCTTACGAATATTATTTAAAACCAGGATCAATACTTTTTTGGAAATATAAAAAACCAGATTTTATTTACGGCCATGTTGCGTTAGTGCTTGATAGTAATAATGAAACAACAACTATAATACAACAAAATCTAAATCCACCTGTTAAAATTTATGATACTAAAACATTATTTAAAAAAATGAATAATCCAAAAAGTAAATTTTTAGGAATTAAAACAATACCTAAAAAGTTGGCAAAAAATATTCAACTAGTTGATTATAATATTATTAGATTATAAATATATTAGTTTGATAATGGATCATATATTTTGTCTTGAACTTCGACAACCCTTTTTGTATTAAAATTATTATTATTATTAAATAAAGTATTCTTTTTGTTTATATCTTCCTTTTTTTTTACTATATATTCTACACTTAACGGATCGTAAATTTTATTTTCATCCTCATTTTTTTTACTAATAAACATTTCCTCTACTTTTTTATTAATAGCATTTTCCTGTAAAATATTATTATGTAAAAAATTAGTATTAATAAAATTATTATTTTGTAAATTATTACCTTCATATTGTTGTATTTTCCTTTCTAATAACGATACTCTTTCACACAATTGATTAATTTTATTAATAAGGAAAGTCTGATCTATATTCATGTTTATATTATATTTATATATATAAATATCTAAATATAATTTATTATTAGATGATTAATTTATTCAATTATCAACAAATTTGTGTTGATTTTATAAAAAAAAATAGAGGTTTAATATTATATCATTCTATGGGTAGTGGAAAAACTATCACTTCTCTTGCTATGGCAACACAATTTACAAATCCAATAATAATAATTGTTACAAAAGCATCAAAAAAAAATTTTATTGATGACATGAAAAAAGTTAAAATTAGTAGCGATAATATAATTTTAATCACTTACAAAAAAGTTATCAAGAAAATATTAGATAAAACTATTGATTTCAAAGGTAAAACTATTATAATTGATGAAGCACATAGATTACGATCCCGAACAAAATTATTAAATATCATTATCACAGAATGTTTTGAAGCTTTCAAATTAATTTTGCTAACAGGAACAATTTTTTATAATAGTCTAGTTGATTTAAGTGTTCTTGTAAATTTAGTTAAATTTGAAAATGTTTTACCAGAAACATCTAAAGAATTTGATTTTTTTTATTATGATTATACATATGAAACTCCAACTAATATTGAAATATTTACATCAAAAGTAAAAAATTGTATTTCATATTATAAAAAACCACTTGATGATAACTATCCAAAATATGAAACTAAGGTTATTAAAGTTGATATGGATAATTTACAAATTAGTGAATATAGATTCTATGTTAAAAAAATTCTTTCACTTGATACTCTTCATATTGATTATAGTATTCTAGATCAACGGAAAACTAACTTTTTTCTTAACGTTACAAGACAACTTTCAAATACTGTTGCTAATTCAGAAAAAAGTCCCAAAATACAACAAATTTATAAATATATTAAAGATGGGCCTAGACCTGTTATTGTTTATTCTAATTTCTTACAGAATGGTGTTTTACCTCTTTCTTTATTACTTAATAATAATAAAATTTCTTATGCTACCTATCACGGAGGACAAACTGATGATAAAAGAGACAGTATTATAGATCAATACAATTTAGGTAAAATTGATGTTCTACTTATAACTACAGCAGGATCTGAAAGTTTAGATTTGAAAAATACAAGACAAATACATATTATGGAAATGCATTGGAATATGTCAAAAATAGATCAAATTATTGGTAGAGCTATTAGATATAAATCACATAATAGTCTTCCAATGGATCAACGGAATCTTATTATATATAAATGGATATCTGTTTTTGGTTACCAAATACCTTTTGAAACTGCTGATGAATATATTTATAAAATAGCTCAACGAAAAGAAAAAATGTTTGAACAATTTAATGAAATTATAAAGGTTGTAACGGTATAATTTTTTTATTATCATAAAAAAATTGCTTTCAATATATTTACTACCTCTATTTATTTATATTTATCTATATTCATAAAAATTAACCTATATAGACAAATCCAATAAACAAATATAAAAAATTGATTTGTGAATAATATAAATATAATATTACATAACATAGATATAAAATAATGGAGAAAATCAATTGGCTTGAAAGATATCCAAATAATAATGACAGATTTATGGTTCAGGATGCTTATGATACAGCTGTTAAATTAGAATTACTTGATGAAATTAAAAATCTAAATCCACAAAATGGTTTTATGTTTACAAAAAGTCCAGTTATTGATAAAATTTCTGCCAATCTAAAATATAGTGGACATTCAGGATGCAGTTTTGGATGGACTATGAGAGAAGTAGAATATCTTGCTAAAAATATGTAGAATATAAACTTTTTTTAACACACAGCATAAGATATAGGTATAGCCGCTAAACAACCAAGTATAAAACCAGATATATATCTTGACTGCATTTTTTTATAAACTTCTAACCACGCTTTATTTTGTTCTTGTGTTTGTAAATGATTTAACATGTAGTCAGATTTTGGTACTATAAAATAATATAAAACTGATGTGATTAGTGTTATTGCTAAAAAAAATGTTGCTTTATGAAATGGATTAGTGAATGCTAATAATGATACTATAAATATGAAGCTACTAAACCTAATATTAAACCTTCAAAATATATTTTAGCTCTTTCTTTTGCTATTTTTATATATATTTTATCAAGTTCTGGTGGAAAAATGTTTAATAATTTCTTCTCCTCATCGTCTGATATGGAAACTGTAGAATATGTAGCAAATAACATTCCTAAACCTACTATACCAGATGTATAACAATTCATTTTATTATATTTATATTGTATATAAAAAAATTAATTTTTATAAATTATAATATTAAATGGAATATAACTTATTTTTTATTATAGGAATAGCAGGTGCTTCTGGAAGTGGTAAAACATATTTAATGGAAAAATTAAAGAATAAAATTAAAGAATCATATTTTAAATATGTTAATTCAAATGTAGATATAGAGACTATTTCATGTGATAATTATTATTATGAAAATGATATGTTAAATAAAGATTTACCTTCAGCATTAGAATTATCTTTATTAGTAAACCATATAACTAAATTAAAAAATGGTGAAACGGTTGAAATACCAGAATATAATTTTATTACACAAAAGAGAGTGTATAATAAAAATAAAATAATAGATGGTTCTAAAATTAAAGTTTTAATCGTTGAAGGATTATTTGTATTATATGATGAAAATATTAGAAATCTGCTAAATCTTAAACTATTTACTCATTTGGATGATGATATTACACTGGCAAGAAGAATTAATAGAGATACTCGTGAAAGAAATAAAACTTTTGCTAATGTTATACATGAATATCAATCTTATGTTAAACCTGCTTTTATAAGTATAATTAAACCTTCTATGATACACGCTGATATGATTATTTCAACATCTGATACTACTGATGATACTGTGTATTTGGATATAATATGTCAATATACTAAATGTAAATTATAAATAGAATTTATATCTAATTTTTATATTTTACAATCATCAGGTAATTTAGACGATACATATGGAAATGGTAATAAATATTTTGCTTTAATTTTTATTAGTTCATTAAAGTTATTATCATCAACTGTAATTACATCAGTATTTTTTGGAACTATAATATACAGATCAGGATAATGAAATCTAATCAATTCTCTACAAATACCGCAAGGTGATTTTATTTTGTATTTTTTATCAGTTGTTCTTGTCAAACTAACAAGAGAACTGTAATTTTTATTATTTTTGTCAAAAACATAAGAATTACCTATAGCTACATGTTATCCATGGACGTCATATCCTAGTGGTGAATTTGATGAAATACGTTTTTAATGAATAAATATCTAATTAAATAAAAGTTTATTATAATTATCTAATTTAAGTTTTATTTGTTCTTTCTTTTTTTTTAATTGTTCTATTTCATAATTTATTATTATTGATATATTATTATTTACTATTTTATAACCACCATTTTGATTCATACATTTTATGCTATCTTCACATTTTTCAAATGCTTTTTCTATTTTTTTAAATTCACATTCATAAAAATCTTTTCTATTTTTAATTCTATAATTATATAACATTGATCTTAAACATGTTTCATATTGTAAAGGACAAAATACTTCCTTCATTAAAATTATTTTTTTTTTGTAAATTGTATGAGTATTATATAATTTTTTTCTTTTTTTCATATCATTAGATTTTCCTAATCTATATACATTTTTTTGTTCGTCAGTATAATCTATTATATATACTAAAGAACCATTAGGATATTTTTCTATTTTTAATTCATTTTTTAATTTATCATTTTGTTTTTCTAAAAAATTTATTTTTTTTATTATTTCATTTATATCATTTTCATGTTCTTTTTTTAATTTATAATATCCAAATTTTCTAATAGAAGGTAAAACTATTTTTGTTATCCATAATTTGAATTTTTTTGCTTTTTCTAATCTTGATTGTAATAATAAACAATATAATCCACTTTCATTTATATAAATTGAATGAGGATGTTTATGTATTTTATTATTAAAATTTATATCTTCTAATTTTATTTTATCTTCTTTTTCTACATTATTTATTACTGCATCTTTAGGATATTTATATCCTAAAGAATTTGCTATTTCATTTGCATTAAACCATACTATGTCATTTTCATCTATAATTACATTTATATCATTATTTTCAAATTTTATAGTATTTTTTTCTAAATTTTCATAAAATATATTCATATATATAAGGGTAGATTTTAAATCTACCCTTCTAATAAAAAAATAAGATTATACTATTTTTTATATTTTACAATCATCAGGTAATTTAGATGATACATATGGAAATGGTAATAAATATTTTGCTTTTATTTTTATTAGTTCATTAAAGTTATTATCATCAACCGTTATTACATCAGTACATTTAGGAACTATAATATACAGATCAGGATAATGAAATCTAATCAATTCTCTACAAATACCACAAGGTGATTTTATTTTGTATTTTTTATCAGTTGTTTTTGTTAAACTAACAAGAGAACTGTAATTTTTATTATTTTTGTCAAAAACATAAGAATTACCTATAGCTACATGTTCTCCATGAACATCATAACCTAATGGTGAATTTGATGAAATACCATATAATATGTGGTTTGTATTATGAAGGATACCCGTTCCTAATGGATGATTGACATTGCAGTTTTGTATAACAAAATCATAGGTTTTTTTTATTAGTAATATATCATTAACGTCTAGTTCTTTTATATTATTCATAATATATTTGTATTGGTTATATATGATATAGTATAACTTTTATATAATTTTACTCATATATATAAATATTCAAATTTATGGAAAGTAGGCCAGTGTTTTTAGTATATAAAAAAGTTGCGTTCTACAAACCAACGTTTTTTATTATATAAAAAAGTTGCGTTCTACAAACCAACATTTTTATTATATAAAAAAGTTGAGCCCGATAGGCCAACGTTTTTTATTATATAAAAAAGTTGCGTTCTACAAACCAACATTTTTATTATATAAAAAAGTTGAGCCCGATAGGCCAACGTTTTTTATTATATAAAAAAGTTGAGCACAAGGCCAACGTTTTTTATTATATAAAAAAGTTGAGCACAAGGCCAACGTTTTTTATTATATAAAAAAGTTGAAATTATAATTATTAAACTAAACAAACCCAATGTCTGCTTATAGTGAAGACGGAGATGAGTTTGTCAAGCTCAGGTCTTGGAAGGAGTATTCCAGAAAAGGTTTTAGTATGGGAAGACCTGTGAGAGACATTTTGTTTGATTGGATGTCTTGTGCTTGCCAGAACTTTCGGCATAATGCACAAGGAAGAAACATTTTCTTCAAAAATCTCTTCAAATTTGCTCAATTTAATCATTCAGAGATGATTGAAGCGATTGATGTGTGCCGTTCGCAGCATTTTATGAGCGAATTATCACCTCAGCGACAGCTCTTTATTACGGAGGAACTCGCACGTTATGATAACGCACAACAAGCACGAGAAAGAGACGGAAACCGTCAACCCCGAAACCAAGAAACAAGACAGTTAATGTCATTGATTGAGTTTATAGGCGAGGAATTAGAAGAAGACGATTTTGTAAGGTTAACCTTTTCTTCTAGAGGTCGACAAGCTGTTTCTCCTCCATCACAAGCTGTTCCTCCTCCATCGCAAGCTGTTCCTCCTCCAGTGGAAGAGGAAGATTTTGGCGAGGACATGCCTCCAGATTTTGTGTGTCCATTATCACTTTCAATCATGAAGGAACCAGTTATGGCAAGTGATGGACACACTTATGAAAAAAAGGAAATCCAGAAATGGATGCTTCAAAAAAATATCAGTCCACTTACAAGAGCAAAAATGGTACCTCATTTTTTCCCAAATTTGCTTTTGAAGAATCAAATTGATGACTGGAAAAAAGCCTATAGAAAAGCTAGAACTGAAGCATGAGTTGATGGAAGCATTTGATGCTATGTCTGGTCTTTGGTTAAAAAAGCTTATTTTTATTTATTATTTTTTATTATATAATCATACAACATATCAATAATTTTATTTTTTATAATACCAATATGAATTTTATTATCAGAATTATTAGGATTATTCACAAAATTTAGCATATAATAATAATTATGGACGACATCAGCTGGATATTTGCTTTCAAATTCTTTTTTTGTATAAATTTGTAATATATTTATTTTTTGTGCTACAAAATCATATTTTTCTTTAACAAAATTATTTGATTTATAAATATAATATTTTGAAGGGTAGATATCTAAATAATATACATCATATTTAAGATCTATTAATTTTTCAAAAGTTAACTTTGTTTTATCAATATTATTAATAATTTTTGGTATATCATATATATATTTTTGTAAATTAGTATTTCTATATTCATTAAATCTATCTTTAAAATATTCTATTTTATTTGTATAATTTCTAATCATTATATTTTTTTCATTAGTCAAACTAACTTCTTTAATATTATTATTTAAAATACTTATTACAAATGGATAATTTGTTTTACCTCTTACTTCTTCTAATTTAAAATTATAACTATGAATGGTTAATTTATATGTATCTAATTGTAATTTCATAAAATTTATCATATTCTCTTTTATAGTTTCAAATGATGAAAATATATTTTTGGCACATTTTTCTAAATCATCGCAAACTTTATTATCATAATCATTATAAAATTTATTCATGTTATCATATACTTGATAATATTGTTTATTATATTTATCTTTTATTTGGACTAAATTTATTAAAATATTTTTTATTGTTATATTTTCTAAAAATGATAGTAATGAATCTACATATTCTTTACAATATGATCTAATTTTTTTATCTTCTAAAATTTCTCTTTTAATATAATTAGTGTATGTTATAACTTCATCTATATCAAAATCTTCAAATTTATAATTATTAATTTTTTCTAATTTATCTCTTACTTCTTTATATATATTCTTAACTGCTAGATTTTTAAACTTTATAAAAACATCATTATAAATTTTTAAAAAATCAATACTAATTTTATTATATTCTTCATCAACCAATACTGATTTTTTATAAAAAAAATAATTTTTATAATTTATAAGTATTTCATCCATATTTTCTCTTAATCTTTTAAAATAATTTATATATTGTTCTTCAGTTCCATCAATTAAATCATCATTTATAATTGTTAAAGTTATATTATCTTTTTTCCATTCATTAATATCTTCTATAGTTGTATTATCAAAAGTTAAATTATTCCAATCAATATTATTATTAATTTCTAACTTTATATTTTCTAATAATTTGTAAAATGATGAAATATCTTTACACTTATTATTTTCATATAAATTATTTATTATAGTTTCACATACATCATTATATTTAGTTTCAATTGATAAAAATCTTTATACTTGTTATCATTTAATAAATCAATATTATTCTCATCTGATATTTCTATATTATTTATATCAATTTTACTAAATAACTTATTTAGATTAAACGATATTTCTTCATACATCTCCATATCATTTTCATTATTAAAAATATTAAATATAAGTGTTGATAAACTAAACTCGTTTTTTATATTTTGATTAATCTTATTTAATATTGAAAAGTAATTTTTTGTATTTTGATTTAAGTTATCATTCTTTTTTTCATTATATAATATAATATCTGATACTAAATATACAAATAATAATATTTTAATTGTGCTTGATAAATCTCTATCTTTTTTTTCAATAATATCTAGAATTAAAATATTTCTTTCCCTAGTTTCAATCAATACATATTCAATACCATAGTTTAAATTAATATCTGTTTTTGTATTAAATAAATTAAAATTTGTTTTTAATATTGAAGTTGCTATACAATTAGCGAATATACTTTTACCACTTTTAGGAGCACCTAATATTGAAATTACTGAAATAGGTTTATTATTTATTGGTAATTCAATTTTGTATAATAAATCAATTTTACCATCATTTATAGTAATTAAATTATTTATATTGTAATAATTAACTAATTCAAAAAAAGAATCTTCTAAATTCATATAATATTAATATTATTAATTAATCATTATATTATTTCTAAATTAAAAAATTGAAATATAAATATAAATATATTTATTATCTTCCAAAATGTCTGAATCAAGTAATAAAGTAATTGAAGCAACTGTAAATAAAGTAATAGAAACAATTATAAATAAAGTAATAGAAACAATTATAAATAAAGAAGATGTTTTATTATGGGAAAAAATTTGTATGCCTTTAACACAACATACAGCTAAAATATTATTAGCAAAACAAAAAGAATTAGAAAAAATTAGATGGACTGATTCTGAGGCAAATATAGATAGTGAATTTTCAAAATTAGCTTGTGAATGTTGTAAGGAAGCATATGTTGAAATAAAAAAAAAATATATTGAATTTACTGATATAAATATACAAGTTAAAATTCAAGATATCAACATTACATTTCTTAAAGATGAAAATTTTATAACTAAAGGTAAGATTGAATTAAAATCAGGAAAAGGTAAAGGAATAATTCCTGGTTCTACTATTGGCACATTAGATATAAATGAACCTGTAATATTTTGTCTAAGAAATGAAACAAAAAAAACTTTTGATATACGATACGATCAGTATCATAATTGCATAGGTGAATCAAAAACAGATATGTTTCAAGATAGAACACCAAGACCAAAAGTCAATTTTCAAAATATGAAGAAAATTGACGAACAATGTAATTATATTCAAAAAGATAAAAATGACTGGATAAATCATTATGCTGATTGTGCAGTAAATAGAATAAATAATAAAGCAGAAAAATCTAACAAATCTTGGCAAGATGATTTAGTAAAAAAAATAAAAAGTTTATGTATAAAAGACTTTATCAATGAAACAAGTATTGAAGAATTTACAAAACTAAAAGATTTACAAAATTCTACCAAGTAATTGATAAATTTTATTAGCAATTATATATCCTAATAGTGGTGGAACTGCATTACCAATTGGTTTATATGCTTTACTAGTAGGTTTCGTAAGTTCTGTTAAAATACATGAAGGTGGAAAAGTTTGAATAAGTGCTGCTTCACGAACAGATAATCTTCTTTCTAATAAATTTGGTTCATTATTTTTACCATTTGTAATTCTACGAAATTCAATATTCCCATGATGTTCTGCTCTCATTGTAGGAGCAAATTCATTAAGAGTAATTTCTTTTTGACCTTGATAAACTTTATTTTCTTTTTCAAGTCTTTTTGCTTTTGAATATATTTTTTGTGCTGGATCTATAGTAATATCAGGTTCTTGAAGATGTTTAAAATAATTTCCTATAGTACATCTAATTTTATTTTCAGTAATAATATTCCAATTATCATCTTGTAATTTATGTTTTTTATCATTTCTAATACCAATAATAATAACACGCCATCTAGTTTGTGGAATACCATATTCTTCACATTTAACAAGTTGATATTTTACTTCATATCCAACTTCAGAAAAATCATCTATTATTTTTTTTATTGGTTCTCCTGGCATAGTTAACAATCCATTTACATTTTCAGCTACAAATATTAAAGGTTTAACTTTTTTAACTACTTCTACATATGATTGATATAAAGTTCCACGATTTGAATCAAAACCTTTTCTTTTTCCTGCATGACTAAAATCTTGACAAGGAAAACCACCTATTATAACATCAGCATAAGGAAAATTAAAATTTTCTTTTAACATATCACGAATATCTTTAAGATGAAAATTATGATTCCAATTATTTAGTTCAGCTATTTTTTGAGCTTCGGGTAGAATATCATTTTGAAATATTATTTCAAATGGTAGTTTTTTTAATTTAACAAAATCTTCAATCGTTTCCTTTTTTTCTATATAGTTATCTTCTTTTATACTATTTTTATGAACTATAACCTCTTCTGCAAATCCTATATCCATTCCGCCCATACCAGTAAATAATGATAATACTTTATAATTTTGTTTAATATCTTTATTAACTTTATCATCGTTTATTTTTACATTATTAACTTTTTTTTTATTTTTTAACTTTAAATTATGTAATTCATCATTATTCATTTTATTTAGGTTAGTATTTATATAATTATCAATATTATTTTCAATTTTTTTATTTATAATTTCTTCTATTTTATTATCAATTATATTTATAATTTCTTCTATTTTATTATCAATTATATTTTTAACTATTGATTTTATTTTATCAATTTTATTATTACATGGTATTTTTTTTATTATGTGTCTATCGTAATGAGATTTTTGTGAAAATTCTTTTAAACATATAGAACAACTATATTTAACCATTTTAGTTATATAATTATATATAAAATATATTTTAAATATAAAATAATTATAAAAAAACTATGAATAAAGAAGATTTAGATTTTTGTATTATTTTTACTAAATAAATTTTATAATATATTCGTATCTAACAATAAATTCTTTTTCTTCTTTTTCTTCTTTCTTCTTTTGCCTGCACGTTAATCATACAAATAAGAATGAAAAAAATGCAAGAAAAAGAACCAGCCATAACAAATACTTCACCAATTAAAACCATATTATTTATCCTAAGATATATACTAATGTATTTATATAATTAATTCAATTTTTATATAATTTTTTGTATTTAGAATATATGTCTAACTAATATATAAAATGAAGAACAGGTATTGATGGCCTATATTATGTTATTGATAAAGTAGAAAAAACGGTGATTAGTGGTATAAATTTATCTACTAGGTGTGCTATATATCTTGCGACGTTTTGCGTGTTCATCCAACTTTATGAAAAGACATCGACCATCACTGGTGACAATCATTATCCCATCGTGAATTAATGCCCCAGACGTTATCTGATAATTACCAGTATGAACAACCTGCACATCACATTCAGTGCGGGATACCGGTGTTACTAGATAAACCTTACCGTCGTTACCCGCAGCAACGATCCTGTCTAAAGAATCCACACAGCAAACCCATCCACGACTCTCGCCCAGAGTAAACATTGCCAT
>Ga0214923_10006428_pt1 | contig 13213 bp, 12 predicted proteins | sample LL1510_MetaG_FD_177993 | JGI IMG/M metagenome (GOLD analysis project Ga0214923, IMG submission 177993) | Freshwater microbial communities from Lake Lanier, Atlanta, Georgia, United States - LL-1510 | ecosystem: Environmental > Aquatic > Freshwater > Lake | place: USA: Georgia | collected...
TTTTGATACCGCAAAGAGCACCGCATCTTTGTTTATGTTAATTGGTATCTGATTTACAAGGGGTGTAATGTTGTAATTGTTTGTGACTTGAATTACATGATTTGGATCTATTCCTGTTAAGGTCACCATCTTCTTCCGTTCTTCAAAAGTGAACGGTGATTTGGTTGGATCTGTAACTCCTGTCATTGTGATATACACATTCTCCTGTCCAAATTTAGAAGCCAGCCAATCAAACACACCTTTATGGCCTTTGTGAAAGGGGTGAAATCGGCCAGGATAAATAGCGAAGACTTTCATTTTGATATAAATATCAGTGGTTTGGGGAAGGTTGTAAATTATTATTGATAACACAAAACCTCCTGCTGGTTAAGGCTAGGAGGTTTGCGTTGATTGTTTGATTATGCTTTCTTATAGAATAACATAATCAAAAGGTAGATCAGAATTGTAAAATTGCGTAATCGTAGGTTAGGTTGAATTCAATCGGAATGTGGTCGCCGTCATTTGACCAATCAAGCGTTCCGAAATTTACCGGGCCGGTCACGAAAGCGCCTTTTAAAGTCCACTCTTCCACCTTGTCTCCAACCGGACCTAATACGTTGATGGTGACGTCTTTTTTGTAGAAGTCAGCATATCCGTCTCGGCCGGTCACGGACTCGTGTTGCAATCGAAGCCATTCCATGACAGCTTGAGCGCCAGATGGAGCGATTGGGTCGTAGAGTGCAATAGCGATATCATCCCACGTTGTCTTGCCTTTGTAATACCTCTGGAGGTTGATGTGGTCAAGAGGCTTTTTGACTGTGGTTGGTTTTGGTCGGTCACATTTCTTGATTAGGAATGATGGAATTCCGTCGAGATACATGATGAATCTGTTTTGAACTTTCGGCTCAAAACTTGTGTAGAATATTTCGTTTGATTGAAGTAGGTCGGCCATATATGTTATCTGTTAAATTGTTGGTGTTTTTTCACTCTAATGTATAAATATACATTCTTAATAAAAATGTTGACTTTAACTACTTTATGTGTAATTATTACGCTACCTTTATACCAAAGATGTATTATGGCAAGACCTAAAAAGAATCCCGATTTTGTTGAGAAGACTTGTCCTACGTGTGAATTACCATTCAACATATCTTATAGGAAAAAACACCAAGTTTACTGTTCAAAGTCTTGTGCACAGAAAAATCCCACGACTATTCTTAAAATGGTTTCTAGTCAAAAATCCACCTCGCTTAAAAAATATGGGGTTGACCATCCGATGAAATCTATGTCAGTTGTTGAAAACTTTAAAACATCGATGGTTAAAAAATATGGTGTAACATCTGCTCTTAAATTGGAGAAATTTGTTGATAAAGCGGATAATACCAGATTTGAAAGATATGGTGATGCTGGTTATAACAACACAGACCTGCGTAAGAAGACGTGTATTGAGAGATATGGTGTGGATAATCCTGGCAAGGTTCAATCTATAGTGGATTCTGCGACCACTAAACGTAAAAATAACCATTATGAATTTTTGTTAAAATATTGTTCTGATCAAGGTGTCGAATTTTTGTGTTCTAAGGAAAATTACAAGGGTTATCACTTTTCAAATGAATATGAATTCAAGTGTATTAGTTGTCAGAGGAGGTTTCTTGGAACAGTGTATGCGTTGGAGAATATCTTCTGTGATTATTGTCACCCCGAAAGAATTTCTTCTCTTGAAGAAGATGTTTATAAATTTTTACAATCTATCCTTAAAAAAGAAGAAGTGATAATCAGAAAAGATAGAACGGTGTTGGTAGGGAAGGAATTGGATTTCTATGTACCATCTAAAAAATTAGCTATAGAGATGAACGGTCTATATTGGCATTCTGAACATGGTAATGGAGTCAAGAAAAATTATCATCTCAATAAAACTAAATCGTGTGCTTATCATGGAATTTCTCTCCTTCATATATTTGAGAACGAGTGGTTTAATAAAAGAGACATCGTTAAATCTATTATCAAGACTTCTTTAGGTATACCGTCTGTTAAAGTGTTTGCAAGAAAATGTGAAGTAGTTCGTGTGAACGATTCTGATAAGAATGTTTTCTTGAATAAGAATCATCTTCAAGGGGAAGATAAATCGACCGTTAAGTTGGGTTTAAAATATAAAGGAGAACTGGTGTCTGTGATGACTTTTAGAAAAAGTTCTCGGTTTGAAAAGAATGTTGAATGGGAACTCACAAGATTTTGTAATAAATTAGACACAGTTATCGTCGGTGGAGCGGGGAAACTATTCTGCCATTTTTTGGAAAATTATAATCCAAAAATGATTGTATCCTATTGTGACCGACGGTATTTTTCGGGGGGAGTATATCAGAAACTTGGTTTTAATTTTGTAAAGCACACTCCTCCAGGATATTCAGTTATTATAGACAAATATAAAGATTTAAGACATCGGATGAGTTTTCAAAAACATAAGTTATCAAAAATTCTCAAAAGTTTTGATCCATTAAAAACTGAATGGGTTAATTTAGTTGAAAATGGTTACGACCGAATTTGGGATTGTGGACACAGTAAGTGGATTTTTACTTCGGCTTAATCTGTTCATCCAAACTTACACTCTTATCGTAGATTTTAGTCTTGAGTTCACGAATCTTGTCAAGAAATCCCTTGCTTCTGATTAACTTGAACACAAGATTTTCCGTGCTTAATTCACCATGTTCGGAGTCTAATCCTTTTTCCCTCATTTTATAAATGTCATCAAGCAGGGATTTTAACCCCTCAGGTGTCGGTGATAGGGAGACTTTGTGTATTTTTGACACGTATTCACCGAATTTCTTTTTTATCAAATCTCTGTCTATTTCTACCTTCTCTTTTACCGGTTTAACTAACCATTGATTCTTTAATAAAGAAAAGATTCCCGTGGCATGGGTTTCATGTTCAATGTCCTGTATGTATGTTTCCACCTTATGACCCTTTACCTTAATATCGTGTTCAGCGTTCCATTTCTGTTTTAATGCGTCCAGATAATTTACTATCGTGTCTTTATCAGTCATCCCCAATTCTTTTGTATCTATTACAAGATGGACATCTAAATCGCTTTCAGGAGTCCAATTATAATTAGCTGAACTACCTATTAAAATAATGTCCTTTAACTTAGCTTTAATTTCAGTGGATTCATAGAAATCTTTGGCTATTTTTATCAGGTGAGCAGCAACGTCCTGATGAATGTTCTGAGACACATCCCAAATATCAGGATTTAGCTTTGCGTTATAGACCCTCTGATTAAACATATCTTAATAATTGTTTTATAGAATTCCTTGCTGATGTGTGGTGTATTCCGATTCCTCCGGCACCTCTCCACTCCTTGATATTTCTATCGTAATCATCTACTAGAATTTTATTGTTCCAAGCATACTTCTTTTTATCCCTAGTAGAATCAACAATAATTATGTTACTGTTGGGGATTTTGTTTAAAAATCCATGATTCCTTAACCATTTTATTTTTCCTTGTTTAACGAGATTGGAACCGTGGTTTCTTTTACTTGAGCTGCTTAAAACGCCTACTCTTAAAAAATTAGAAAATACAAAATCTTTAAGTTCTTCCATATCTGGGGTGGGATTCAATTTTTCCCAAAATTCAGAACCTTGGTCAAGGATGAAGTTCCAGTATTTCTTTTCTCCGAATTCTTCTTCATAAGAATCGGGGTGCTTACCGGTCAATCTTTGAAAGTCCTCTTCAAACGTGCACAAAACACCATCCATGTCGAGGTATATTGTAAAATCTATTTCAGCCATATAAATATGTTATCACAATATAAATAGTTGACAACTTAATTTAAAGTTATAAGGTACAAGCAATAAGCAGCTAAGCAATATCGAAAATGAGTTGCTTAATTAGTAAATGCTTAAGGTTAGGTTAGTAGAAGTTTGAAAGTGAACCCGTTGAAGCTGTACCTATCCAGATAGAATTTCTCAAACGATCCGTCAATTGTCCAATCCGACGAAACTGGTTGTCCAAAATCAGGACCAGGTAAAACATGACTTAAATCACCGTCATTATACTCTACAAATTCAGTATATGAACTTGCGTTTTTCATTGATAATAAATATCAATTCAAACACACAGACCACACTTTAAATCGTGGTTCTCCCAAATAATATTTACTTCATAACCAAAAGATTTTAGTAAACTTATTCGTATTGAATCTCTATCCCAAATTTCTCCTGCAGTTAGCTTCAAACTTTTATTGTAGAAATCTTCCTTATAAATGTCAGGATTACAATGCCAATAATCACCGTAACACTCGATTATAAGATTTTTGCTTGGTATAAAAATATCCACCGATCTACACACATCTTTTAAATAATGTTCTAAAATTGCATCCTCGTGAACCAACCTTGTTTCGTCAAAAATCTTTTTTTGAAATTTAGATATCCGCCTTCCGTTAGATCTGATAAATTTTGGTAAATCAAAAACACATTTGACTCCATATCTTTTAACACACGTTTCCTTATTCTTTTCCATGTTATTAAAGGTTTCGTCTCCATATTTTTCATATTTTGTCTTTCTTATTTTTAAAACAGACAAAGGATTATTCATAGGATTATTCTCAGTGGTCCATTTTCTCTTTTTTTCTCTAGCTATAGGAGATTCGTGCCTACATTTGTCAGAACAATATTCCGTTAACCTCCCAGTGCTTATATGAATAATTCTTTTATATCTTTCAAACAATTCTCCACACGTTAGACACGCAACGGATTCTCGATTTAAACTTTTTCTCCACTCATACATCGACTGTCTATCTATAAACCGTTGATGTCTGTGTTTATAATCCACAAAGAATGATTTTCCGCTCCATTCACAAATTTTTTCTATATTTTTCATAAAATCTACACCAGAGTCACTGTTGGAAGAACATTAAAATCCTTCTTCACAAAAAGAAACCCCACATTTTGTGGGGAATCCTTTCGTTATTTGTTATTCGTTAAGCACCGGGGAAAGTTGCGCCCGATGGCAAGATATTGAAGTCAAGAATAATAAACTCAGCAGTTTTAGCAGGCTGTAGATAGATTTGTCCATAAAGAACATTTCTATCAACAAGATCTGCGGTGTTATTAGATTCATCCATTACTACCTGGAAGGCGTATAATCCACTTCTCTGTTGAACGCTTTCCAGATAAGGATTAACAATAGCCAAGAACTTATTCCTTGTCACAGCAACATTCTGTTCAAAAACCAAGAACTTAGATGAAGAAGCAATAAACTTCTTCAATGCGATAAGAAGTCTGCGGACGTTAACTCGATCCAATGCGCTTGGTGTCACCTGTAGAGTCTTCTGTCCCCATACAGATATTCCCTGACCAGGGAAAGCAGCGATAGGATTAACCCTACCCTCATAGAGAGTATCACGTTCTTGGTGGGTAAGGCGGTCCAAGACTTGAACTGCCTGCGAAATTCCACCACGATTCAAACCAGCAGGAGCAAACCACTCTGCTGCCGAATTGTCGTTAGCAGCATAAACTGCCGGCAACACAACAGACGGAGGAACACTTATAATCTTGTTTAAGTTAGTATCAAGGATCTTCACCCAAGGATAATATGTGGCTACATAGTTGCTATCAAACGTCTCAGCTTGAGAAACAGCAGCGTCAATTAACCCTGTGCTTTGATTTGAAGCAGGGAAAACTACGTTATCCATGATATAGAAACAATCTCCACGAGCCTCACACATATCAATAACAAGGTTGGTTACGTAAGAGTGTAAACTTGAGAATATACCAGGAGTTACGATCAAGTTAATATCAAACTCGTCAGCATTACCCAAAGCAGCGACACATTGTTTATAAGCGACGCTTCCTGCACTTGTTATATTTGTGCAATTTAATCCCTGCGTGTTACCAGCGATAATATCAGAACCGACGTTAATCGGAACCGCTGGCCACTGTCCGTCGAATCCACCCTGCATACCCATTACAAACTTACGCTTCTTAACGTTGGTAACTTCATCAGCAGCAACATAGTAAGAAGGGACGCCGTTTCCAGAAGTCACACCACTGGAAGTATAATTTGTTTCAAGGTCGAAATCTACATTTTCTCCATTGGAATCGTTAGATCCAAACTCCGGGAGAGGAGCAAAATACTGTTCATTGTCTCTATCACATCCAACTCCCGAAGAAGCCGTAGGATACAGTGCAGCAAGTTCGTCACTTGCTCCGACAGGAATATCACCTATCATTACACCTGAAGCATAACGTCCAGGAGCTTCACTGTAGGTTGACGCCTTAGTGTATCTCATCGGAGGTAAGAAACTGCTATAGTTACTATTGATCGGAGTCGAATAAGCACGGAATCCGTAAGGAACAGCTGCTACAGGATACGTATCAGTTGTCATCTCGATTCGGATATACTTACTCAACGTTGAATAGGTTCCAAACTCAACGATCTTTCCAGCAAACGTTATGTAATTATACTTATCTCCTATTCTACGAGCAACAAAGTTTGCTGAGTTAGGATCAAGAGACAAATTCTGGAAGGTTTCCAAAATCTTAGGACGCTTCTCAGTGTCATTATAATCCCTTACAGTCAAGGTAAACGTTCCGTAATCAGAACCAGGAACCTGTCCCGCAAGTTTCACGTTACTTATCTCAACTTTAAATCTCTTGTTTTCCGCCGTTCCATCACCCAAGGTATGAACTTTAAACAAATCATATTTAGTAGAAACCGACGTTCCACTTGCACCCTTCCAAGGAGCAATCGTCTGTGATGTAATCCAAGGTGTAGAAGCATGAGTTAAGGAAAACTCGCTATCAGCCGTTGATGGAGTCAAAGACGCTGCGTCCGTGAAGTTCAAAACATCTCCAACACGAACCTGACCTTCGACCGACGTTCCCATACCAATCATCCAGTTTTTCTTATTAGCCTTTACCTTAGCGATACTATCCTCGAATATCTTATAAAGATATGCTGCTTCAATCTTCTGCCCACTTACTTGAGTGGAAGGATTTCCCGCAGTAGGATCTGATCCAAACACGGATGTAATATACTTAGAACTATTCGGGTCAAGTGAGAAATCGTAGGTCCCAAAACCGCTTCCAGCAGAACTGCTCAATTGTATAGCGAAATTAAGAACCGTAGCCCTCTCTGAGACACCTGCTGCTCCGGAAGAAGCCGTCACAGTCGATAAGATTGAACCGCTAAATCCAGGAACACTCAAATCAGACGTTGATTGAGTTGCGTTCCGCGTGTTAGCAAGGATAGCAAGAATCTGAGGAAGTTCCGCGCTTGATGTAGACGCACATGGGTCGGAACTAACTACACTTGAAGATGTAAACGTTCCAGTGTAAGGTCCAAAAGAACCGCTTACTTGACCAGCGGAAAGATATAACACTGTTCCACAACCACCGGAGGAACGATAAGCCTTGAATACCGCATTGTTGAGTTTCAGAGAACTTCCCGCTACAACGTTAAATGTCGATGACGCGGTGACGTTTAACTGAGCAAAACTCATAGAGAAGTTAGAAACTGTTTCAGTAGACTCCAATAATGCTTGCGCCAATTTTTCAGCAGCAGTCTTCGATGAATTTCCCTGAATGCTTGATGTGATATAAACTGTAGCAGCAGATCCTGTCATCGTATTCACCGTTCCGATAACAGAAGTCACACCTGCATACTCCAAACTACCAGAGCCGGCAGGAAAGAAAGAACTCGTGTTATTTTCAAAAGTCACGGTAACAACCGCGCTCATACTTATAATTGCATTTGTTACACCAGATGCAAAACTTGCGGAATTTGGTGTGATAAAATCTGTAATGGTTGTGGATCCACCTGTGCTTTCCGCATATGAAGGAATAGAATTTCCGGTAGAACCCGTCTCGACTGATGCAGACACATCAAGCCTAGTCCATGTTCCCGGTATAGCATAAATCATCAATGGATTGTTCTGCTTATATCCAGTTAAAGCACCAACGCGACAAACAGTGACCTGCCCCTGTTCCTTTAAATATTCCTTAGCAGTATAAGGACCGTAAAACACTCCGTCAGCGACACCGAACTTCTCTTCAAGTTCAGCGACACTTCGGACTAACGTCGGCGAAAATCCTGGTCCCTTAGCAAATGGAGCCACTACGGCTCCACCAATGTCGGCTACACCTTGAGCTAATCCGCTCAAGTCGTTCTCTCTCGTGAAAACTCCGGGACTCACGACACGGTCCACGGGACTAAATTTACCACCTTCAGTGATCGGCATAGGTTATTTTCCTTTCAAAATTGTTGTTAGATTATTAAAATCTAAATATAAATATACTCAACTTTTTGAAACCTCAACTATTTATGGGATTATTTGGGGAAGGCAGAAATGTACCGTCTTTTAAATTAAGAGTACCGTCACCATACTTAGAACTTAGAGATTCAATCAAAGCCTCCTCCTCTTTCTGAAGAGCCAGATATTCCGTTTTAGCTGTATTCTCTGCTTCATTTAAATTTTTTATAGATTGTTCTATAGAAAGCCTTTCCAACGTTAATTGTCCAAAATATATCAGTTTTTCTTGATATTTTGATTGTAAATCTTTAATAGCTTCAATATCTTTTTCAGAAAACTTTTGTGGGGTCATATATGTTATTTGGGTTGATCCAAAACATCGGATGATGTTTGAGAGACTGATCTATCATATAATTCTTTATTTAAAGCACGAAGATTATTTTGACAAATTTCTAACTTAATCAATTCGTCATATGCCAAAGCTTTAATTTCTATGTCAGATAACTTTTTTAAATCTAATATGTTATTCATAATCATAACTATAAATGGAAATTTATATTAAATTAGAAAGCTAAATAATAGAAGATGTGACTTCCGTTGATTGAGTGGCGGTCAATTCTTGAGCTTTTGATATATCTACGCCAATAATGGTCATTCCTGAAACGTTTGATAGATACAAATTTAACAGTTGTGAATAAAGATCCGATTCAGAATCCCAATTTGAATAAAATTCATTAAACGCTTCGCCCTCAAGACGAATCTCACATATAGGCGCAGAAACCCTTTTCCCAGAAATATCCACGGGAATAAAAGAAAGCACGGCTTTTGGATTTAAAGAAAATTTCCCAGAAATATGAACTTCGTCAGATACATATCCGGCTACTGTAGCTATATTGATTGGTGTGAACGTGAACATAAAATATTTTTTATTGAAGAACTTACCACGCCGGGATATAACGTGTAGTTCCATTATCGTTTATTGGAATCCATTTGGTAGGATTTCCACTCACAGGAGCATTAGAAAGAGTTCCAGCGAACGACGCGGAACCATTAGTTAGCGCGGCCGAGGTCGTCAACAACGTGCCACCAGGGAAAGTAACTGATCCTGAAAAGGTGGCAGCACCGGCAGAAAGTGAGCCTGTATTACTTATAGAAGCCAACAAAGACCCAGAACTATTCTTAACTTGAAAAAGATCCGAGGTTTGAGATACCGATCCTTTGACAAGAATACCGACGGTGCTGTTGGTCACAGTATCCACTTCTAATTGAGCCGCCGGAGACGAACAAGCAATACCGATAAGTCCAGCAATTGTGGTTGTTGTTCCAGTGACACCTGTCCCGAAAATTATGTTGCCAATGTTTAACTGATTGGATCCAGTTGCGGACGGTGCCGAAATGCTGGCCCCGATGATGATGTTTTTCGAGCCGGACGTGTGGTTAGTGGCTGCGTTGTAACCGATGTAGATATTGTTACTTCCTGAAACAGTGTTGCCGCCAGCAATAGCTCCGATACCTATATTACCGTCTCCGAGGATTCCATTCAATGCCTGATACCCGAATGCATTGTTGTAGTTTCCTGTCGTGTTATATTGAAGTGCCGCTGTACCGAATGCGCAATTTGCAGAACCTCCGATCTGCGCGTTGCAGGCGTAGTAACCTACAGCGACCGAAGTTCCGGTGGTTGCCCTTTCAAGAGCTTGTTGTCCTATTGCTACCGACCCCGCGTTGCCAGTGACGTTATCATTTAGAGCACGATAACCGATGGCGACATAGTAACCGGCAGATGTCGAACTTAATGCAGCGTTGCGACCAATAGCGACAGCACCGTCGCCGGTAGCTGCTCCGGCCATCGCATTGACGCCAATAGCTACAGCGTTAGTAGCCGAGGTAAGACCTGCCATTGCACCATCACCAATGCCGACACAGTTTCCACCAGTCATAGAGGCCAATGTTGGGTTGCCAGAATTTCCGAAAAACCAGTTGCTTAACGAGGTCTGTCCATAAGCCATTCGTATATTATTAAATCGTAGATACTGGTTCGATGCCATTTTTATATCACCTGCGGTTGTTAAAGCTCCAGAAGAACTTATAGACAACAAAGAAACCGCTGAGGAGTTTTGGCATTGCAGCAGGTCGGCAGTCTGAGAGGATGCTGCCTGAATAATCTGCCCGACCGTTCCTGCGGCTGCGGAAACGACGTGGATGCCTGCTGACGGGGTTATCGTGTTGACCCCGAGGCGTTGCTGCCAGTTGAAGATAAATCCATCCGAATTACCGGAGGACTTTACTTTTACCCCCGTCGTATCGGTTACATAAATAGCGTTTTGAAGTGAGCTTGGAGTGCCGCATTGAACCCCCAAAAAGGCTGTCCCAGCAGCGTTTTTTGCAGCAAAGTAGTTCCCTCCGGTGACAATAACACCCCCGGCAAAGGTCGCTAGACCGGAGTAGTCCAACACCATACTGTCATTCCCAAAACCGCTCCCCCCGGAAACCTGCACCACGAATTCTCCGAAACTACCGCCGTAAGGTGTGGACTGTCTGCCACCAAAACGAGCAGCAGACTTTTGCGTCGTGTTGATGAAATATGTGTCGATCCAAGTTCCTGCTGATGCAGTAACATTGGTGTTATACAAAGAAAATCCTACTGCTCCAGTGGCCGATGACGCACTATATTGTATCGTTCCGGAAGTCGAACCGCCAACGAGAGGAAGATATGAACTTGCTGAAACTGCATAACTAGCTGAACTTACCACTCCGAATACATTAGAACTTGTAATATAACTTGATGAGAGAGATGTTCCCGCAGAAGATGCATAACTGCTTGATGTTGACCAACTGCTGGTTATGTTATATTTACTTCCAGTTGCAATGTTAGGAGCATTTAAAGCGTAACTAGCTGAACTTACCACTCCGAATACGTTCGATGATGTGACATAACTTGACGAGAGAGACGTGTTAGAAGAAACCGCATAACTGCTTGATATTGATGAGGTTGACCAACTGCTGGTTATGTTATATTTACTTCCAGTTGCAATGTTAGGAGCATTTAAAGCGTAACTAGCTGAACTTACCACTCCGAATACATTAGAACTTGTAATATAACTTGAAGTTAATGCTAAATCTGAATTTGAAGAATATGAAGAACTCAACACTGTCATCGAACTCGTAGAACTTATTGACAATTTTGTGTCCGCATAAGTTTTGACTGCTAGTCTTGAAGGAACGGTCAAGTTACTTGCAGTAACGAAAGTGACGTCAGTATCAATAGGTATTCCACGAGTGGTTCCCTGTGACATTACCGTTCCTCCCCAATGTTTATTCTATGTATTTTTTTAATCATACCGAAAACGTATCGATCCTGTTACATCACTTATGAATTTTCTTGTCCGAATAAGTTAAAAGCCAAGGTTGCGTCCGTAGCATACACCGAAACTACGTCTGTCTCCGCTAACGTAATTCCAATAGTAGCTACAAACGTGTCATTCCCCGCGATCAAAGTATCGTAATACAAATAATGTTTATTATCTATTGCAGCACCCGATGGGCGGACTGCCACTCTAAAATGCGTTTCAACCGAATTCCGATTGCACACTACTATTGAAGAGATCACTGTATCGGTTGATGCGGGAACCGTATACAGATCCGTTAACGTCGTCGCGAGAGGATCAACCTGACCCAAAACTTTTCTTGTTGTCACCATAATTATATTAACCTCCCATTAGTAGGAAGCTTTGATTAAAATTAACCTCTAATACATATGAAGAAGTCGCGGAATATGAACTACTAATTGCTGTGGATGAGAGGGTGGCGGAATCCGCAAAACTACTTGACACAGAGTAACTTGAACTAAAAGAAGTATCGGATACACTCGTCCAACTAGATGATAGAGAAAAGTCTGCCCAGCTGCTTGATATAGAATAACTAGAAGAAATCGAGTTTACAGAACTCGTTGACCAACTGCTTGTAATAAAAAATGTGCTTCCTGTGGTAATAATCGGAGCGTTAGAAGCAAAACTTGAAGACACCGATCTACTTGAACTAAACGCGTAACTTCCGGAAATAGACACGCTCGCAGAAGAAACGGTTCCAAAAACTTTAGACGACGTTACATAACTTGATGTATTGGATGTTCCTGAGTTTGTAGAATAACTTGAAGAAATTGAATTGGACGACCAACTACTTGTTATACTATAACTACTTCCAGTTGCAATGTTAGGAGCATTTAAAGCGTAACTAGCTGACGTCACGATTCCAAATACGTTCGATGATGTGACATAACTGCTTGTTAAAGAATTTGTCGAATTTATTGAATAACTTCCAGAAATAGAATATGAAGCGGCACTTGAACTCAATGAAACGGATGATGTATTTGAGTAACTCGAACTGTTAACGACTCCGAATACACCAGATGAACTGATATAACTAGAGGAAACTGACGTCATTGAATTAGTCGAATAACTACTCGATATTGAAGAAGTTGACCAGCTAGAAGTTATGTTATATTTACTTCCAGTTGCAATGTTAGGAGCATTTAAAGCGTAACTTGCGGAAGTTGATAATCCATATAGGCTGCCAGTTATGCTTCCCAACGAAGCATCTAAACTTCCTGTAAATCTATAACTTCCACTAAAAGACTTGCTATTTGTCCAAACAGATCCACTATATATGAGAAAGTCTCCATTTAACAAATTCGATGAACTTACATTGGAAAGTGATTCCAAAGTAGTTGATGGATTGCTTCCTCCCGTGGCACCAATACCAGACAACGATCTAAATAAACCAGATTGAACAATAAGAGCATCGTTGGTAGTTAGAGATGAAACCGACCCTCCTTTCACAATCACATAACCCAAGTAAATACAATTAAAAGAAGTGTCGGGAGACTCAGAAAATACTTCTATATTTTCAAGAGACCGGGCCTCGGCGATGCTTTTATACGTATCATTCCCATAATAAACATTAAAGTATCCGTTCGTGTTAGGAGCCCA
>Ga0214923_10006429_pt1 | contig 13212 bp, 15 predicted proteins | sample LL1510_MetaG_FD_177993 | JGI IMG/M metagenome (GOLD analysis project Ga0214923, IMG submission 177993) | Freshwater microbial communities from Lake Lanier, Atlanta, Georgia, United States - LL-1510 | ecosystem: Environmental > Aquatic > Freshwater > Lake | place: USA: Georgia | collected...
GTGCCTGCCAGGCGACGCGATGCACTTGCATCACGGGAAGTTTTCCGATCGTCAGTACCACTCCCGATGGTTTCCGGTCATCAGCGCTGGCTATGACCCGGCGACGCACGTCCAGGTGGACGAGAGCGGCTTGCTCCGTTGGACCGACTCGGCACCCGAGCCGCTCGTCGAGTGGGTGCGGGGCTACTTCGCGAGCCGGAACGAGGATGGCTGAGTTGACACGTCCCGCACCATGCGGGCATGGACATATCAACCAAGCGAATCCTCGTCACGGGCGGGGCCGGGTTTCTCGGTCGCGCCGTGTGTCGTCTCCTGCGTGAGCGTGGATGCACGCAGGTGATCGTGCCTCGCAGGGTCGCGTGCGACCTGACCAGCGAGGAAGACGCGATCGACCTGTTCGATGACCACCGTCCCGAAGTCGTGCTGCACCTCGCGGCCGAGGTCGGCGGCATCGGGGCGAACATGAAGACGCCTGGGAGGTTTACGTACGCGAACCTCGCGATGGGACTGCACGTGATCGAGCAGTGCCGACGGTTCGAGGTGGAGAAGGTCGTCGTCGTCGGCACGGTGTGCAGTTACCCTCTCAACCCGCCCGTGCCATTCGTCGAGAGCGACCTGTGGAACGGCTACCCCGAGCCAACGAATGCCGGGTACGGGATCGCGAAGCGTGCGGTCTACGAACTCTTGAGGCAGTACCACAATCAGTATTCCCTGCCGGGTTCCGTTGTGATTCCGACGAATCTGTACGGGCCGCACGATAACTTCGACCCTGCATCGAGCCACGTCATCCCGGCGATGATCCGGCGATTCTGCCGCACCGACCCGGTGACGCTCTGGGGTACGGGCTGTGCGAGCCGCGAGTTCCTCCACGTGGACGACGCCGCCGAAGGCATCGTGCGAGCAGCGGAGACGGTGACGACGCCAGACCCGATCAACCTGGGTGGCGGCGGCGAAGTGCAGATGAGGAAGTTGGCCGAGATGATCGCGGGCGAATGCGGCTACATGGGCACGATTCGCTGGGACGCATCGAAGCCCGACGGTCAGCCACGCCGTGCGGTCGATGCAACGCGAGCCCGCGAGATTCTCGGGTGGACGCCACGCGTCAGACTGGAGGACGGCATCGCCGAGACGGTCTCGTGGTGGAGGGAGCAATGCGTGTCGCTTTGATCACCGGCATCACCGGACAGGATGGCTCGTACCTCGCCGAGCTCCTGCTCGCGAAGGGCTACATCGTCCACGGCATCGTGCGGCGTTCCAGCACGTTCGGCACCCAGCGGATCGAGCACATCTTCAACCGGGTCAACCTCCACTACGGCGACGTAACCGACGGCGGTGCGATGGCACGGCTCGTCGCCGAGATCGAGCCAGACGAGCTCTACAACCTCGCGGCACAGTCGCACGTGCGAGTGTCGTTCGACCAGCCCGCGTACACGGCGGAAGCGGTTGCCCTCGGGGCGCTCAACGTCCTCGAGGCCGCCCGCGTCGTGCCGGGATGCCGCGTCTACCAGGCGTCATCCTCAGAGATGTACGGGCAGGTCGCCGAGACGCCGCAGCGGGAGACGACGCCGTTTCGCCCACGATCGCCGTACGGCGTGGCGAAGGTCTACGCGCATTGGATCACGGTGAACTACCGCGAGAGCTACGGGATGCACGCCTCGTGCGGCATCCTGTTCAACCACGAGAGCCCGAGGCGGGGCGAGACGTTCGTGACCCGCAAGATCGTGCGAGCAGCGGCACGCATCGCCAGCGGCATCCCCGAGACGCTGTACCTCGGCAACCTCGATGCCCGGCGCGACTGGGGCCACGCAGCGGACTACGTCGAGGCGATGTGGCTGATGCTGCAAGAGGACGAGCCCGACGACTACGTGATCGCCACGGGCGAGACGCACAGCGTGCGGGAGTTCTGCGAGCGGGCGTTCGCCCACGTGGGGCTGGACTACCGCGACCACGTCGAGATCGACCCGCGATACTACCGACCGGCCGAGGTGGATCTGCTCCAAGGCGACGCGAGCAAGGCACGCCGAGTGCTGGGCTGGGTGCCGAGGGTGACGTTCGACGGGCTGGTCGCTGGCATGATGGACGCAGAACTGCAAGAGATGCGGGGGCGCGTGGTAGCGTGAGGTCATGCCGCAGCGCATCGAGTTCATCCGGGCGGCCCGGCCGAACTACCGGATCAAGCGGAAAGAGAACCGCCCCAACGGATACCAGCGGGGCTACTCGGACAAGCGTCACGCAGCGTGGCGACGTGCTGTTCTCCTGCGTGACAACTGGACGTGCCGGGCGTGCGGGCACGTGTGCGGCGAGAAGGGCAACGCCCACGCCGACCATGTCTCGCCTGTCGTGCCGGGCACGAAGGTCTGCGCTGATGGACGCTCGCGGTATGACGTGGATGCCGGGCAGTGCCTGTGCCATTCGTGTCACAGCAGGAAGACGGCCAACGAGACGGCGGCACGTGCGAGAGGTACCCCATAGCCCTCTGCCAAGGTGGCATGGCGATGACGAAAGCCATCCGTTGCCACTGCGTGAGTGTGGCCGAAGGTTTTGCTAGGGGGGGTATCGTCGAGCTTTCCTGCTGCAGAAACGGACGGACCAAATGAACATCCGCAATCGCGTCAAAGCCCTCCGCACGGTCAAAGCGTCGGAGCTGGCCCCGAACCCGAAGAACTGGCGAACCCACCCCAAGGCACAGCAGGATGCTCTACGCGGCATCCTCGCGGAAGTCGGCTACGCCGACGCCCTGCTCGCCCGCGAGCTGCCCGACGGGACGCTGATGCTGGTCGACGGCCACCTGCGGGCCGAGACCACGCCCGACCAAGAGGTGCCGGTGCTCATTCTCGACATCGACGAGACGGAAGCCGACAAGCTGCTCCTGTCACTCGACCCGCTTGCGGCCCTGGCCGAGACGAACGCGGTCGCCCTCGACGCCCTGCTCCGCGAGGTCGACACGGGGAGCGAAGGGTTGCAGCAGATGTACGCGGACCTCGCCGAGGAGGCCGGGCTGTACAAGGACGACGCCAAGGAGATCGTCGAAGACGAGATCCCCGATCCGCCCGTCGATCCGATCACGAAGTCGGGCGACCTGTGGATTCTCGGGGAGCATCGCCTGCTCTGCGGCGACTCGACAAAGGCGGAGGATGTCGAGCGGCTGATGGCGGGGGCCAAGGCCGGGATGATGGTTACAGATCCGCCTTACGGTGTGAGCTACGACGGCGGTCAGGCCAACCAAAAGAAACGCGAGAAACTGAGCGGCGACGATACCACCGAGGTTTTCAACGCCGGCCTATCGGCCGCGCTCACTGCCGTCCCTTCTGGCGCGTGGTACATCTGGCACGCAGGCAGGTATGCCGAGCCCGTCTACGCGGCAATACGACAATGCGGATTCGACGTGCGTGCCTTGATTGTCTGGAACAAACTGAAGGCTCACTACGGCGCTCCGAGCGCTCATTACTGCCAAAAGCACGAACCGTGTCTGTACGCCGTGAAGGACTCCGCTGGCTTTTGTGGCCCGAGTAACGAGGTGACCGTTTGGGACATTGAGCAGCCGCACAGAAACGAACACCACCCAACGCAAAAGCCGGTCATCTGCATGGCAAGGTCGATCAAGAACCACGACGCGGAATCGGTCTACGACCCATTCCTCGGTTCCGGCACGACGCTGATCGCCGCCGAGCAACTGGGCCGCAAGTGCTACGGCATGGAGATCAGCCCGCAGTATTGCGACGTGATCGTAAAGCGGTGGGAGACGCTGACGGGCAAGAAGGCAGAATTGGAGGCATCCAATGGGCAAGCGAGGCCCGCGCAAAGAGCCGACGATCCTGAAGATCGCCAAGGGCAACCCCGGCAAAAGGCCGCTCAACAAAAGCGAGCCAAGGCCGCCAAGCGATGACATCACGCCGCCCGAGTGGGTGACGGGCGTTGCTCGCGAAAAGTGGGATAACGTCGTGCCAAAGCTCAAGGCTATGGGCGTAATGACGAACGCTGACGTAGACACGATTGCCCGCTACTGCACGATGCACGAGCAGTTTGTGAAGTACCTCGACCAGTGCCGTCGCGGGCTTGACGTGCTCGTGATCCGTGACGATGCAGGTAAGGTGAAGTACATGCAATCGACGCCCGCCGCCACGATGTTGTCGAAGTTGGCTGCGTCGATGCTGCGGATCGAACAGGAGTTCGGGCTGACGCCATCGGCTAGGAGCGGATTGAGTGCCACGCAAGAAAAGCCACGAGACGACCTCGAAGACCTCCTCCGCTCCCACGGTTGACCCGAAGAAGCAGCAGTTGGTCTACGGGTTCTTCGAGAAGATTCTGCGTCACAGCAAGGGGCAAAAGGCTGGCGAGCCGTTCCTTCTGTTGAAGTGGCAGAAGCGAGTGCTCGGCGACATCTTCGGCACTGTCAACGCCGATGGCTCGCGGAAGTATCGCGTCTCGTACATCGAACTGCCAAAAAAGGCCGGCAAATCCACGACCCTCGCGGGCGTCGCGCTCTACGGTCTCGTCTGCGACAACGAGCCTGGTGCCGAGATCTACGGCGCTGCCAGTGACCGCGAGCAAGCGGGCATCATCTACCGCGAGGCGGCTTCGATGGTGCGTGCGTCGCCGTCGCTGTCGAAGCGTCTCGAAGTGATCGACTCGCGGAAGACGATCGTCGATCGCCAGACGAACTCGTTCTATCGGGTGCTGTCGGCGGATGCGTTCCGGGCCGAGGGGCTCAATATCCACATGCTCCTCTTCGACGAGCTCCACGCTCAGCGGGACCGGCGGCTATGGGATGCGTTGCGATACGGCGGCGCTGCCCGGCGTCAGCCGCTCATCCTGTCGATCACGACGGCTGGCTATGACCGTCGCAGCATTTGCTGGGAGCAGCACTCCTACGCCGAGAAGTGCATCGCCGACCCGGCATACGATCCGACGTTCTATGGCTGCATCTACGCGGCACCACCGGACTGTGCGACCGACGGCTCGTGGAAAGACCCGAAGGTCTGGCGGAAGGCGAACCCGTCGCTCGGCGAGACGATCACCGAGGAGTCGTTCGCGGCCGACGCCCGCGAAGCCGAGCAGTCGCCGACGAAGCTCAACTCGTTTTTGCGATACAGGCTCAACGTCTGGACGACGCAAGACACGCGGTGGATCGCCCCGGCGGCGTGGGCTCGCTGTGCGAACCCGCTGCGGGACTTCGGCGACCGTCCCGTCTACGCCGGGCTCGATCTCGCGAGTACGTATGACCTCTCGGCCCTGGTGCTCGTCTGCCCCGATCCCGAAGACAACACGCTGGACGTGCTGCCGTTCTTCTGGATTCCCGAGGCAAACGCCGTCGAGCGGGCTCAGCGAGACAAGGTGGACTACCTCGGGTGGATTCGTGACCAGCACATCCGGGTGACTGACGGCAACGTCACCGACTACACCCGGCTGCACTCTGACATCAAGGCAATCTGCGACCGCTACCGGGTGCGGCAGTTGGCGGTGGACATGAAGTTCAACGCTCAGATGCTGGCGAACTTACTGCAAGGGGACGGGCTGGACGTGCGAGGATATCCACAGGGCGGCCCCGGAATGTCGGCTCCCGCTAAGACGCTGGAGAACCTCGTGCTCAACGGCATGGTGCGGCACGGTGGTCACCCGGTGCTCACGTGGTGCGCTGGAAACGTCGCTGTTCACGAGGACCGGCACGGCAACATCTACCCGAGCAAAACCGCTAGCACGGAGCGTATCGACGGCATCGTCGCCCTCTGCCAGGGCATCGGCTCGTGGATGCGATCCGAGCAGGAGCAAAAGCCCTCGGGCAACCCTGAGATCTTTTTCGTCTGATGATCGCCAGCTCACAGCATCGGATTCTCTGGCTCCCCGGTGAGGAGCGAATGTGGGACGAGGAGTACTCGTCCCGCTCGGCCGCCGGTATCCGCATCGACGCGAGCAACGCCCTCCAAGTGTCTGCGGTGTTCGCGTGCCTGCGAATCCTGTCGGAGAGCGTCGCAAGCCTGCCGCTCCACGTGCTCGAACGGATGACTCGCGGGACTCGCCGTGCCGTCGAGTTGCCGCTGTATCGGCGACTCCACCAGCAGCCGAACGAATGGCAGACGAGCTTCGAGTGGCGTGAGCAGGCGGTGTTCCACGTCGGGCTCTGGGGCGACGCCTACAGCGAGATCCGCTCGGGAGCGTCTGGTGCCGTCGATCAACTCATTCCGCTGCACCCGTCTCGCATGAAGGTGGAGCGGATCGAGAACGGGCGGCTTCGCTACAAGTACCGCGAGGAGAACGGCCGCGAGACGGTGTACTCACAGGACGCGATCCTGCACATGCGTGGGCCGAGTGACGACGGCGTGCATGGCATGAGCGTCGTCGAGAGTTGCAAGGACGCGATCGCGCTGGCTCGGGCGTGCGAGCTCCACGGTGCCCGGTTCTTCGGCAACGGAGCGAGGCCGGGTTTTGTGCTCAGCACCGATGGCGAGCTCAACGCCGAAGCCCGCGAGTCGCTGCGTGCGAACTGGGAGCGGATGCACGGCGGCGTGAACAACAGCAACCGCACGGCTGTGCTTGTCGGCGGTCTCAAGCCGATCGAGATCCCGCAAGCGTCGATGCACGACTCGCAATTCATCGAGGCTCGGAAGTGGCAGCTGGCTGAGATCGCCCGGCTCTTCCGCGTGCCGCTCCACCTGCTCGGTGCCGAGACGAGCCCCGGATCGGTGGAGCACGCCGGGCTCGACTACGTCCAGCACACGATCCTCCCGTGGCTGCGTCGCTTCGAGTCGGCGTTTCAGCGCGACCTGATCAGTGACGATGACAGGTACTTCGTCGAGTTCGACGTGCGCGGGCTCATGCGTGGCGACGCCGCGAGCCGCTCGGCGTACTACCGGGCTATGTGGGACATCGGGGCGCTCAGCACGAACGACATTCTGGAACTGGAAAACCGCAACCCGGTCGATGGTGGCGACGAACGGTATCGACCGCTGAACATGGGCACGCTCGGAGCACCGCCGTCGGTCGATGACGTACTCGCCCAGCAGCAAGAGGGCAGCGGCATCGACGGTCAGGCTGTCGAGGGCGGCGTGGCCGCAGCCGAAGGCGAGCCCGCTCCGGTCGTCGAGAAGCCGGTCGCCGACGCCGCGTCACCGACGCCCGAGCCCGCCCCGGACGCCACGCCTCAAGTGGCCGAGGTCTCGCTCAACGGTGCGCAGATCACCGGACTCATCGCGATCGTGCAAGCCATATCCGACGGTATCGTAACCAGCGATGGTGCGGGGGCGATGATCGCCGCGTCGTTCCCCTCCATCCCGCCCGCACAGATCAACGCGATCCTCGCAGGGGTGGTCGAGCGTCAGCCGGTGCCAGCAGCGGATGCGCAGCCGCAGCCGGTGCCGGTGGTCGAAGACGCCCCCGCGAGGTCGCTCCCCGAAGTGCGTGCTCTAACGATCAGCATCGATTTCGATCGCACGTTCGCAGCCGACCCGCAAATGTGGGGCGAGTTCGCCCGCAAGTCGGTTGCCGATGGCAACACGGTCGTGATGATCTCGCGTCGCCCCGAGGCCGATCGGCAGATCGTCACCGACACGCTGGGCGAGTACGCCGATGCGTTCTCGCAAGTGCTGCTCGTGGGCGGCGACACGCTCAAGGCTGACGCGGCTACGGAGGCTGGCATCGACGTGGACGTGTGGGTGGACGATTCACCGCAGACGATCACGGACGCACCGCTACCGGAGACGAAGAAGAGGAGCCGCAGGAAGAAGTCTGATGGCTAGGTATGACCACATCGACTTCTCGCCGCCGTCAGGCGTGCGAGAGGAAGCGCAGAAAGGACTCGATTGGCGAAGAAAGTACGGCCGAGGCGGCACGGCAATCGGCGTGGCTCGCGCTCGCGACCTGAGCAACGGCACGACGATCAGCCCAGAGACGGCGCGCAGGATGAAGGCGTACTTCGACAGGCACGAGGTGGACAAGCAGGGCGAGGGATGGAGTCCGAGTCAGGACGGCTTCCCGTCGAACGGTCGGATAGCGTGGGCTCTCTGGGGTGGCGACTCGGGATATTCATGGAGCAGAAAGCTCGTGACGCAGATGAACGCAGCGGACGAGAACGACAGGAGCACGACGATGAACATCGAGCGACGCAGCCTGGCGATTGACGAGGTCGAGTCGGCGGTGCCGCTGCTCGCGGTCGAGAGCCGCAGCGAGGAAGACGGCAGCGAGCGCGAGTACATCGTCGGCTACGCCGCGAAGTTCGGCGTGTTGTCCCTCGATCTCGGCGACTTCGTCGAGCGGATCGACCCCGGTGCGTTCGGCATCGTCGCCGAGCGTCGCGGGCGTCGTCGCCCGCTGGAGACTCGCGCTCTCTGGAATCACGACGCGAACTACCCGCTCGCGAGGTATCCCGGCACGCTGTCGCTCAAGGTCGATGAGGTGGGGCTGCGGTATGAGTTCCCGGTGCCCGACACGTCCTACGGGCGGGACATCGCGGCGAACATCCGAGCGGGGATCGTGCGTGGCTCGTCATTCTCGTTCACCGTGCCGAGCGGCGGCGACGAGTGGAGCGTCGAAGATGGACGCAGTGTCAGATTGATACGGTCTATCGACTCGTTGCTGGATGTTTCCCCAACTACGTTCCCGGCCTATCCCGATACTGACGTGAAAGTTGCCCAGCGGTCCTACGATGCGTTCGTCCGTCAGCGTGACGCCGAGGCTCATCGCCGCATGGCTGCGGCGACCCGTGCCCGAGAACTCCGCGAGTACCTGACACAGCATGGCCGCTAGTGGCGACTCGTGCCCGAAGTGCCGGGCCGGTGTATACGTGATCGCGTCGAGCCAGCGGTCTGGCGACTACCAGACGCGGTATCTGCGCTGCCCGAGGTGCGGTGCGACCGACAAGCAGACGCTTCTGGCGGTCGAGGTCAGGCGGCGAAAGTTGTTTACTAACGCCCCGTCGTGACTGGATGGGTGCCGGTCTGGCTCCGTAGGTTCGTGATAGGTGGCGTGAGCGTCACCGCATCCCGACCAAGGAGAGCCCATCGTGGACAAGATCAAGGCACTGCTCGACGAACTCGCCGCTGTCGTCGCCGAGATGGAGGCGATGAGCGAGGCTCCCGCCGAGGGCGACGCACCCGCGATGAACGCCGAGGAGGAGTCGTCGCTTCGCTCGCTGTCCGAGCGTGCTGACAAGCTCCGCAGCCAGATCGAACTGCTGCGTGCCATCGAGGCGAAGAACCTCGAACTGCGTGCCGTGCTGGAGCGTGGTGCTCCCGCCAAGGTCGTCGAGAAGGCTGCTGCCGAGGAGGCTCCCGTGGAGACTCGCAAGGTTCCCGCGATCCCCGTGTCGCATGGCCCGCTCAAGGCGTTCCGTTCCGCCGAGTCGGCGTACCGCGCTGGCATGCACTTGAGAGGCTACGTGTTCGGCGACGCCGAAGCTCGTCGGTGGTGCGTCGATCACGGCGTCGAGAGCCGTGCCCAGGCGGGCGGCGTCAACTCGCTCGGCGGCGTCCTGACCTCGCCGGAACTGTCGAACGAGATCATCCGGCTCGTCGAGGAGTACGGCGTCTATCCGCAGTTCGCTCGTCGCATCCCGATGAACAGCGACACCCTCGTGATCGCCCGTCGCACCGGTGGGCTTGCTGCCCGACCGGTCGGCGAGAACGCCGAGGTGCTGACCTCCGACGTGACGTTCGACAACGTCGAGCTCAATGCGAAGATTTGGGGCGTCGCAAATCGCACCCCGAACTCGCTGCTCGAAGACTCGGTCATCGACCTCGCCGACCTCATGGCGGTCGAGATCGCTCAGGCGTTCGCCGAGGCGGTTGACAACGCGGGCTTCGTCGGCGACGGCACCAGCGCCTACCACGGCGTCGAGGGCATCACGAAGAAGATCGTCAAGGCTGCTCACTCGGCGTCGGTCGTCACCACGACCAACGGCACTGAGGACACCTACGGTGAACTGACGATGAAGAACTTCACCGACATGGTCGCCAAGCTCCCGACGTACGCGCGTAGGTCGGCCCGTTTCTTCATCAGTCCCGCTGGCTGGGGCTCGGCGATGCTTCGGCTCGCGATGCTCCCCGGTGGTGCGAGCGGCCCTGGCGGCAACTCGTCCAGCGACGTGGCCGCCGGGTTCGGCGAGCGGTTCCTCGGATACCCCGTCACGCTGGTCTCAAGCATGCACTCCTCGCTCGATGATTCGAGCGGCGAGGTGGCGTGCCTCTTCGGCGACCTCTCGCAGGCCGCCGTCTACGGCGAGCGTCGGGCGATCCAGATCCGCACGTCTGCGGACCGCTGGATGGAGTATGACCAGACCCTCACGTTCGCTTCGACTCGCAACGCGATCGTCGTGTCTGACGTGGGATCGACCACGAAGGCCGGTCCCGTCGTGGCTCTCAAGTTCGGCTGATGACTGACTGACTCTCAACCCTCCGAGGAGATCTAGACAGTGAACCATCTCGAAGCGACGAAGAGCGTCGTCGGTCACACCGAGAACCTGACGGCGGCGCAGACCCACACGCTCGTCATCGACCGTCTCGGCTACGAGTACGTGTCGCTCGACGTGTGCCAAGAGCCGTGGGCGAACGCTGGCTACACGAGCCAGGCGGCGTTCACGGTGCTGAAGCTCAGCGAGTCCGACAACAACTCGTCCTACTCCGACGTGACCGAGTTCGTCGGCGGCGGCACCGGTGGGTTCACGATCCCGACGCCGACCGCCACGGCGGGTGACGTGGTCGTGCGGATGGACGTGGATTGCCGTGGCAAGAAGCGCTACCTGAAGGTCACCGCCACGCCGTACACGACGGGCAACGTCTACACCGTCGCTCGGCTCGGCAAGGGCAACGACGGGCCGGTCACCGCTTCCGCGAAGGGCGTCAACGCCGCCGTCAGCGGCTGAGCGACTTGACACGACCGACACAGTGAGCGGCGGGTGGCGACGAGCCGCCCGCCGTTTTCACTTGAGGGCTTTCTCGTGATCGTGCAGGTCGGCGATACGTCGGTCGAAGTGCGTGCCGAGGCGGTGCTGTCGGCTCCCCGGTTCGGACCGCTCACGAACGTCTTCGCGTTCGTCGAGTCGCTCATGCCGCTTCACATCCGACCCACGCTCGGGCAGGGTGCGTTTTGGGCGCAGGTGCTGACCCGGATGCTCGAAGAGTTCGCACCGACGACCGAGTACATCATCACGCTGGACTATGACACGTTCGTGACACGCTCGGACATCGAGCGTCTATTCGCGATCGCGATGACGTGCCAGTGCGACGCGCTCGCTCCGATCCAAGCGAAACGCGAGGACGGGCGGCCGATGCTCACGCTCCTCGACACGATGGACGACCCGCCCGCTGACGGCAAAACGGAACTGCCGCTGTCATGGTTTGCCGAGCCTGTGCAGCAGGTGGACACGGCACACTTCGGCTGCACGATCATCTCGACCAGGGCGCTGCGGCGAACGCTCAAGCCGTGGTTCCACAGCAAGCCCGACGCCGATGGTGGCTGGGGCGACGGGCGGATTGATGACGACTTGTGGTTCTGGAGACAATTCAAGGCGTCGGGCAACCGGCTCTTCATCACGCCGCGCGTAGTCATCGGGCACGGCGAGTACGTGATCTCGTGGCCGAGCAAGGATTTCTCGGGTCCGGTGTTCCAGCACACGACGAACTGGCAGCGGACGAAGCGACCGCCGGAAACTGCATGGAGGGTCGGCGAGTGAACACAATCAAGGTGCGGATGAATCGGGCATACGGTGCGTACAAGGCGAACGAGCTCGTCGAGGTGGACGAGTCCTTCGCCGCGAGGCTCTTTGCGTGGGGCTACGCCACGCGGGAGACGCAGCAATCGCTGATCGAGACGGCAGCGGTGGAGCCTGTCGCGGAGCGGGCAGACGTAACGCCACGGCGCAGGGGGCGACGGCATGAATGACGGCAAGCGATATCGCAGCATCAAGGTCGCCACGCAGCCGGTTGTCGAGCCGGTAAGCGTCGCCGACGCCAAGGCTCATCTGCGGATCGACCACAACAGCGACGATTCCTATGTCGCTGCGCTCATCTCGGCGGCTCGCGAGTACTGCGAGACGTACATGGACGAGACGCTGGTGGACACGCAGTACGTCATGCGGCTCGATGCGTTCCCTGCCGTAATCGAACTACCACGCCCGCCGATGAGCCAGACCGCCGGTCGCACGGCGGTGTCGATCGTCTACACCGCGAGCGAGGCGGGCAACACGGCGACACTCTCGACGACCGATTACCGCGTCGATCGTGACTCGAAGCCCGGCACGCTGCGGACGCTGTACGCCGGGTCGTGGCCGAGCCATCTGCTCGACTACGGCAGTGTCACGGTCACGTGGTGGGGCGGTCGCGGCGACGACGGCAGCAAGGTCTCGCCGAGGGTCAAGGCTGCGATCCTCATGCTTGTCGGGCAGTGGTACGAACGTCGCATGGCGGCCGACGCCGTGTCGCTCTCCGAGATGCCGTTCGGCGTGAAGCACCTGCTCGATAGCGTGAAGTGGGGATCGTACACATGAACGGCCGCATCATCGTCGATTCGCAGTTCACCGACAGCGCGACCGGCACGGCTGTCCTATCGACCAAGGTCGTGACGCTCCAGACCTCGAGCGAGTACACGTCGGGAAAAGTCGCTGTCGTCTCAGGTACGTGCGGCACGTCAGCCGTGACGATCACGATTGCCTCGCCGGGATATACGGCGGCATCGGGCTCTGCCGTGTCGTTTTCGTCGGTCTCTCGGATCGTGTTCTCGGCGACCGGCGCGACGCTTGTGAAGTGCGTCGGCGGTGTCACGGGCAAGCCGCTCGTGCTGTCGCGTGCCGAGCAGGGTGCCGTCTCGGAGGTCGGCGCGGCCGAGACCTCGCTCCAGGTCAGCGTAGACGCAACCGCTGGCACGTCGTCCTACACGCTGGTGATGTATGGCGATTGATCCGGGTCGGCTCCGCGAGCGAGTCACGATTCAGCAGGCGACCGCCACGCGGAATCGCATCGGCGAGACCGTGCAAACGTGGGGCACGTTTGCCGAGGTGTGGGCGAGCGTGGACGGGCTGTCCGGTCGCGAGGTTCTCCAGTCCGGTCAGCAGCAGACCGAGGTGACGCACCGCGTGCGGATGAGATTCGTGACGGGGCTGACGCAGCAGATGCGTCTTTCGTGGCGTGGCCGCATCCTCGAAATCACGTCGCTGCTCGAACACAACAACCGCACCGAGCACGAGCTCCTGTGCGTGGAGGCGATCGACTGATGGCGACCGCAGGG
>Ga0214923_10006430_pt1 | contig 13207 bp, 26 predicted proteins | sample LL1510_MetaG_FD_177993 | JGI IMG/M metagenome (GOLD analysis project Ga0214923, IMG submission 177993) | Freshwater microbial communities from Lake Lanier, Atlanta, Georgia, United States - LL-1510 | ecosystem: Environmental > Aquatic > Freshwater > Lake | place: USA: Georgia | collected...
CTGCCTTGCCTCCACTGGAACTGTAACCTCTCGCCTTGGCGTTGTTTTCTTTGGCGGTACTGCTGCGTCTGCTTTAAATGGCGTTGCTTATGCGGTATTAAACTCATGAATTTTACAAATTGTTCGTTTTTTTCCAGTAGTTTAACGCACCCCAACTGGCTTTTTGATGGGCAGAATTATCCTAATATTCCTATCAATGGCATTGCGGTTAGCGGTTCTCAGGTTAAATACTGGTCTGGATCGGCATGGGTTCTAAAGCCCATTAAAGTCTGGGATGGCGCGGCGTGGGCAAGCAAGCCCCTAAAGCGCTGGAATGGCACTTCTTGGGTTACAGTATAACCGGAACAAACATTATTGCGACTCCGCAATGTATAGTGTTATCATAACATAAGCCACGATAAAACGGTTTTAACGGTGGCATATCATGTTAAGTAAATATTAACACTATGCGCAAACAAACACCGTGGGAAAAGTATCGAGCAATATTTCATGTTGCTAGTCTTATAGTTACCATCCTTGGTATTTTTAGCGCCGCAGCAATTGCGATGAATGACGTTAAACGTCACGAGTTAAGCATCAACTCATTAGAAAAAAATCAAGGCTCTGTAGAGCGTCGCCTGATTCGGGTGGACAATAATGTTGAAATACTGATGCGCCATCAGAAGCTAACTCCACTTCCGCCTGTGGAGTAGTTATGACCGAGATAATTCTTCGCCGCACAATCTCAACCCCGGATGGTACCTTTGGACAGCTTGAGATGGGCGGGGTTGTCCTCTGTCTTACTTGTGAATTGCCTTGGCTCGACAACGCCAGAATGACTAGCTGCATTCCTCCCGGTGTGTATCCATTCGTTAAAAGAACAAGTCCTAAATACGGCCACCATTGGCATATTAAGCAAGTACCAGATCGCAGCTTTATCCTAATTCATGTGGGTAACTATCCCAAAGACGTTAAGGGGTGTGTAGCGGTAGGGAAAAACTACATGATAGGCGGCAAGCAAACTATAGGTGTGACCGAATCCAAGGCAACTATGGAAATGCTGCGCGAGGTTATGCCTGATTCCGGCACTATCTGGGTGAGGGGAAAATGAACTTTGAGCCGCATTCTAAGGAGATAAGGGAGGCGGCGACAGAGTACGCAGTCGCACACAGCGTTAGAGCATCGTCAAAAAAATACAATTTGCCGCGCTCTACGATTCAATTTTGGGTTAAAAAAAAGAAAGCGGCCATCATCAAGCCGCATATCCTTCCTAAAGTGGGTCGCTTTTCGCCTGTTAGCCGTGTGCTTGTTATACCCGACATGCATCATCCTTGGTGTCATCCCGATGCGCTGGCATTTTTACGACTTGTACGCGATACGTACAACATAACGCATGTGGTTTGTTTGGGAGATGAGATAGACGCTGCAGGATATTCCCGCTATCCCAAAGATCCAGATGCGCCTAGCGCTGGCAAAGAGATGGAAGAAGCCATAGCTTCGCTGGATCCGTTCTATCGTGAATTTCCTGATGTGATGGTATGCGAATCTAACCACACTGTAAGGCCATGGAAGAAGGCGTTTGAAGCGGGATTACCGGCTTCATTCCTTCCGACCATAAGCCGCGTTCTACGTGCGCCTGATGGTTGGATATGGCGCAAGCACTGGGAAATAGATGGGGTGTTTTATCACCATGGTGATATGGGTGTGTCAGGGCCAACCGCGCATTTAATGCTGATGAAGAAGCTCAAGCAATCTGTGGTTATTGGGCATATTCATTCCTATGCTGGGGTAAATTATGAGGGAACGTATTTCGCCATGAATACCGGATGCCTTATCGACCCAGATGCGATATGCTTTAAGTATGCAAAAAATTTACCAATTCCGGTAAATCTTGGATGTGGTATAATTATAAATGGCAAGCAAGCGCATTTCATCCCAATGCACACAAATGCGGAGGGCCGATGGACAGGGCGATTATAGGCAACATAAGCGGGTTAGACGTGGAAATCACCGAAAGCGAAATGAAGGAATTATACCGCGAAGTCATGGGGGCCAGCGCCGATCTGATGGCGTACCACGTTGCCCCGTATCAGACGTTTATTTACTTACTAAAATGCAAGCGATTAATAGAATCCCAACAGGCTATTATCAGGCATTTAGATGCAGAGAACAGCAACCCGTGACGCAATCCTTGAAGCCCTTGCATTGGAGCGAAAGGCTGCGGCTCTTGGCGTGGATATTGAGCGCGAGATAGAAAAAATTGTGGAGAAGCTAAGGCATGGCACTGAAACTAGGCAAGTATAACGTTTGCGTGTTAGACCTACTTACTGACAGCCGCACGGGGCGGTTGTCGGCCAGTAAGCTATGGCTGCATATCGCTAATAGCATTATGTCGTATATTATGCTACACTCAGAAACCGTTGATTGGGAATTGCTAGCTGTTTACGGTTCTGTTGTAGGAGGTTCATATGTGGCCGTTCTCTTTTTTAAGCTTAGGTATTCGGGCGCTACCCTACCTAATAGCGGCGGGAGTGAGTATGTACCTGACAGCGAATTGGATGGAATGGCGGAACGAGGCGGCACTAGCGAATCAGAAAGAACAGCTAAACGCCCAGTGCGAGGCAGCCGCAAAAACACTAAGGGAGGCAAACGATGAGTTACAGCGTGGTCAAACCGATATTGCTAGTCGCCTTGCTAAGTATAAGCGCCTGCACCCAAGCACCTGCGTCATTGTGTCCGAAAGCGCCGACACTACCTCCGGTTGGCGAGGATATGCTAGAGCGGATGAACTACTTGATTTCGCCGCCGAGTGTGAAGGATACAGGCAGCAGCGCATAGCTTTAGAAAGGCTGCTTAAATGAAATACCCCGTCTGGGCCGCTGAGAATCGCAAACCCGTCAAACCTATCGTGCGGGTATTGAGGCCATCGTGGCTTGGGGGTGGTGTCGGTGGGGGTCATAAGGTTTCATCCTGAATCATAATTTGTATGCCATGTGCGGCAAAAACAAGTATGTAGTCTGCAATGCTCCGCACCTCAATAAAGCCGCCACAGCAATGCTCAAACATCGGCATGTCAGCTTCATGTGCTGGCTTATACCAACCCTTCTCTTTCGTTTTGCGTATTAACATCATCACTCCCTCCCTTTCAATTTCCATGCTTCGGCGCACCAATCAACCACCTCAGAAGCCAGAGCAAATGCGCTTGGTGTCCACTTTGGCGAGTCGCCCATCTTAGTGAATATGGTTCTTTTAGTTGCCTCAATATCTACCACCCCGGCCTGTTCCAGCTGGGTAGCTGGAATTAACTCGGTGTAGCTGAATCCTGGCAACCACTCCCCTTGCTTGACAAGTTCGTCGCCATAGCCTTGTGGGTCGCCAGCAGCGTCAAATTTGTATGGCTGTACCATTTCTACGGCTGGTCGCGGGTTGCCGCTCTGATACTTTCCCGGCGAGCGAGTGTAGCTGAATAAATAGACCCTGTAATCCTTTGGTGATTCAATTATCTGGCTATTGGTCATGGGTGGCCTCGGTGGCAGAAAACGATGGGTAAAACTCTGTGTACACACTAAACAGGGACACTGTGTCGCCGTCCTTTACTAGAATCGGTATTGAATTGTTGGGCATGTACTCCCACCCATCGCAGTTGTTGAAAATATGTTCGGCGTGCATTTTCGCTGCGTCCTCAGCATCAAATGCCAATACCTCGCGGTAGTCGTCATCGTCGGTATGGTCACGGTGTCGGCACAGAAAAACGCGCTTCATTCCCCACCTCCCTCGCTGGGCTGTGTGGGTGGGGTGGGGAAATGTATGTGCAAGTTGTTCAGCGCCGAATACAGGTTTGCCCACGGCCAGCTTGAAAGAACATCAGGCATATACTGCGTTTCTAGTTCTTCGCGGAACTCATCGAGCAGTTTTATGGAGTGCAGCACACCGGCAGGCCCATTCATGACCACCTGCCCACCCGTGCAATCCTGTGCGGCTGACCATGCGGCTCCTTCGCAGAATCCCTCAAAAAGCGCCTGAACATGGCTGTGCATATACTTGCCGCGCCCCCATGCATCTTTGTCGCGGGTGAAATCTATGTGCTTGTAGCGCGGGTGCGCTTCAAACGCCTCCCTGCACTTCGCTTCCTGTTCTGGTGTCATACTTCATCCAAAATGTGCTTGGGTTGCTCGTCTTTCCGCTCATAGGCCAGATAGGGCTTACTTACGGGCCTGATTCTGTCGTGGTGGATGCCGCAGACCCGCTTTGACAGGCTTGACTCCCCACGCGGCTGGATGTCGTATTGCCACGGGTTGCAGCGATGCACGCCCATGACCTTGCCCCGGCCTTCGTAGTTGCCACGGTGGTCGAACACCATGACCTCTTGGCCGTGGGTGTAGGGTTCAGTGTTATTTAATTCGGTCATGGAAATACCCCTCAATACGCTCATTAAATATGGCTGCAAGTTGGTCGCGCAAATACAGTAAATCGTCTTTAGGCGCGTTAAGATGATTTGCCACCAAGTTAACGATATAGGTTAACATGCCATCCTTGCAATCTTCGCTGGCCTCAAAAATGGATTCCATGCCGTTACCTTTAGCGGCAGACTTCCACTCATCGCCATACCAATCACTCAGGCGCTCATCGTCTTTGTTGGATTCATCGAGGCGTCCAAAATATGCGTGTTCCTCGTTACTGTCGTAAGTCATATTACTTGTCCTATGTTTGTTGTTGCTAATGGCTATACGATAAGCTAACATGAATCTAACGTAAAGCACAAAATTGCATAAACAGAAAAAAGTTTATAACCATATGAAAAAACCTGATAAATATGTTGGGATTACCAACGCAGCACGAATATTGAATATTAGTATTCCTGCTATTCGCGCTCGCATCAAATCCAATGAAGCATTTGGGCATATCGTTATTGATGGGCATCATTATTTCGATATTGATTTGCTCACTCGTGAAATCTGGAACATTCGCAACTATCGGCGGGCATAATGGATGGGTTTAAATACATCCTGTGGTCACATGATGATACGGAAAAGCTGCGTCAATTGCTTATAGATGGCAAGCATTCATGGTCGGAAATTAATACAATATTCCCTAACCGCACTCGCAAGGCAATTGCTGCGCGTGCTGAACATATTAGATGCAGAAATATGTATTATGTTTATAATACGCGGATTAATGCGTTTAAAAGCAAGAAGGCTGTTTGTTCGTCTAAAAAATCAAGCAGCAGCAATAAGCCAAAAAATCCGGCAAATGAGGTGGTTTCTAAGGTTAATAGTGTATTACTTCATGCAAATGGCAGAAGGGTAAATTATGCCTAATCCAATGACTTGCTGCATGTGCGACAAAAATGATAACCGCGAGTTTAAACCATATATGCTTGTAAGTGAGGTTACACTTAAGGCTATATGCGAATCATGTGTTCATTTTTGCTCAATCTTAATACGAGATAGAAAAGCGCTGGATGGCGGAGAATATGGTTCATGGCTATAGTTTCCGTTTCACCCATAATTCTGATGCCGCTTGGGAACAGGAATATCGCCTTGCCCGTGATTATTACACATGGGCATGTAATCTTCCTATTCATTATCCTGACAGTATTTCTCGCTTGAAAGATGCGCGGGAACGTTTAGACAGGGCAACCTACAGAATGGCATATGAATAGATTAGGTGAATGAATAATGAGTGCCAGCAGAGAGAATAAAATACTCATGCCATTTCCGCCCTCATTAAACTCTCTGTTTCCTGGCAAGCAGCGCAGGCACAAGAGCAAGGCTTACGAAGCATGGATTCGTGAGGCTGGTTATATGCTGCTTAACCAGAGGCATGACCGCTTTGATTGCCCTATATCAGTAAGCTATTTCTTTGGCAGGCCGGATAAGCGCAAGCGCGATCTGGATAATCTATTCAAGGCTCCTAATGACTTCCTTGTATCGTTCGGTGTCATAGCCGATGACAGCCTTATTCACCGCATCTGTGGAGAATGGGCAGACGTTGAGGGGTGCTTGGCCGTAATCAGAACGGCGGACTAGTTGGGTCAAACTCCCATGCCTCGCAGCCATTCTCCACAACATCTTCTGGAATAATGGCTTCTGCTGCTATGCAGTAACCGTTCTCAAACTTCTTGCACTCAATGCAGGGCGTAGTCGTTGGCAGCTTTTCGATAAGCCTTAGCAGCTCTATCTTCTCATGCGGTGTCAGCAAGTTCTTTTTCATATTCTGCTCCGATTACCTCAAAGTATTTTCCAACCTTCTTCACATAAATAAACTCAGGCTTTCGCAATTCAGATGTGCGCTTGAGTGCTTCGTCTATCTTGCTTGGCGCGTTTTTCCCAGCCGATGCTTCACGCCACCATATCGCAGCAAGCGCCCTTGGTGTTCCACTATGCTCAAGGCAAAGCCATTTGTTGAAAGTCTTTAGCATTCCAGACCTGAACTCAACGCGCAAGGTATCCGGCTTGCCATCCTTCTTGTGCCTGTAGTAATTCACGGCTGCAACGGGTACTTTCTGTGGCTTGATCTGCGTAGATATGATAGCCGCTTCTGATGCCTTGGAATCAATATTGCTTTCAGGTTTTGGAAACTCAAACCCACATTGGATGCAGACGCGGGCAGCGGCATGGTTTTCCTCGCCGCACTCAGGGCATGTCTTACTTGGTGCTTTACCCTCTTGCCCCTCACGCTTTTGAGGAAGGCGTATCTGGTCTATGGGGCCAAGGGTTTCAATGACGGCTCCAAAGTCCAGCACGATAGCATCATGCTTGCCCGGCGCAATACGCATTGCCCTGCCGATCATCTGGCAGTTCCCCATTACTGTAACCTTGCCAAGCCTTCTGGTAATGATTGTTCCGCATGTTGTTTCAACGCACCATACTTTTTCTTTAGTGGCGGGCGAGACAGTTACCTGCGGCCTTTTCCCAGCGCCGCCTACACTTCTCCATGATTGCGGGGTAACGGTAAGAATCCATATTGGATTATTTCTGTTGCATTGTTCGCTTCGTAAATGTCCAGTAAATCCGTGAATTGCGGCTAGCGCTTGCAATCTTTCAATGGCAATTTTTCTTGCGGAACAGATTGAATATGACCGCATTGTATAATCCATATTCGGAGCTTTATCTTTTTTGTGGCCGTCTCCATCAAAAATGGCCTGCAAAAGAATGACAAATTGCTGCTTTGATATTGCCAATAACAATGGCGATAAATCTTTGTCCAAGTATGGCCGCAAATAGCTGCAATTTCTCCCTGTTTCTAAATTGACCGTGTTTGTATTCCTTCCTTTCCGGCGAGGAACCCCAAGAGGGATGGTGAATATCCATCTTGCGTAATTTTCTTTGTATTCCGATTTTGCAATGCTGCGGCGTTTTGAATATATGAAGCCACACTCGTTAAGGCATCTTTCTATACGATCAATAATTTCGGGATGCCGCTCCGATTGATAAAGCAAAACTTGATTTGGTGTTACCGACCCATCTGTGAGAACCATGCCAATAAAATATAATTCAGCATCAGAAAGCGGAACTCCTGGCTGCGGAATCTCAACTGCTGTCGGCATATAAACACCATTGGCGTGCAATGCGGCGGTTATGGCAGGAACAATCTTAAACGGAGACTTTCCGCCTTTGTTTGTTTTTGTAGATATTATCAAATTATGATCGCTTGTTACTCGAAAATTTGCACGCGGAGCATTGTATTCAACCCAGCGCTCATCCTCTTGCATATCCCTTTCAATATATCCAGTTACTCTAGCCCATTTTCCCTGCCCCGTTTCCATATCCATGGCCGGGGCGCAATCTCCAACAATAATTTGCCCCATGCCTTTCCATCCATGCGAGGTAAGGATTTCAGTTTTGCTGTCAAGGCAGTACAGCACAGGACTGCGCGTAGGCCGCATAAACACAAGCAGGTCAATATACGGGTTGTCATATCCGGTGGTCAGCACAGACACGTTGACAAGGCAGCGCGGTTCCTGCGCTCTTTCTTTATGCCATGCGATAATGTGGTTGCGTTCTTCCGTTGGCGTCTTGCCAGTCAGCATCTCGCAAGCTATACCCCTGTTGCGTATCTCATCTCGCACATGTTCGCAGTGGCTGATGCCGGTGGTAAACACCAGCCACTTATTACGGCCAGCGCAGTAGTCCATTATCTCGTCAACACAAGCCTGCGTTATCTCGTCAGTATCAACCGCCTGCTCTAGCTGCTTGGCTACATAGTCGCCGCCATGCACCGCTACGCCTGACGTATCCATCTTCATGTTCATGGTTGGCGTAAGGATGGGCGACAGATACCCTTGGTTAATCAAGTCCACGATGCCGATCTCGTAGCAGATACCATCGAACAATGCTCCCTTGCCCTTGTGGAGCAGGCCACCCTTGGTTCTGAATGGCGTGGCGGTATAGCCAATGCACTTAACGTATGGGTTTATCTGCTTCATATCATTGAAGAAGCGACGGTACATTCCATCACCGTCATGAGGAATCATGTGAGCTTCATCAATGATGATAATGTCAGCGGGTGGGTTCTGTATCTGGTGCGCCTTCTTATATATGCTCTGGATACTGCCAACAACAACCTGTCCATCCATATTCTTCTTCTTCATCTTGGCATTGTAGAAGGTCAGATGTATGCCGGGGCATTGCCCCTGAATGGCCTTAGCGTTCTGCTCAAGCAGCTCAGACACATGGGCGATAACAATAACGCGCACGGTGGGGTCTATCTCAAGCGCCCTGCGTATGAACTCGGCAATTAGCAGCGACTTGCCTGAGCCGGTAGGTGCTACGACAAGCGGCCACCCCTTGCCATGCTCGAACCAGTCGAGTACGGCAGGAAAGGCGGCGTCCTGATAATCGCGAGCTTGCTTGGCTGGGCTATTCACGTTAAACCTCCCCATTGCTCTGCCATTGCCCTGGCTACTCCGGGAAAAAATCTGCTTCTTTCCTTCTGTCTATCTGGCCCAGGCGGCATACGCCATACCCTTGCCTTAACATCATCCGGTTTTATCGTTACGGTTTTTTCCAGCTTAGGAAGTCCCCTCAGCCAAAGGCATATTCCCTTTGTTTCCTGATCCCCAAAGTTCCACGGCTGAAATTTCTGTGTATATCTACCAACACAAACCATAACGACGCCTAATGGCTGCGGATTCTCTATCGCTATCTTTGGTATAGGGGCATCCATCAGCTTTTTAAAAAAATCCATAGCTTGTTCTTGCTGCTGTCTTTTATGTGGAAACCTTTCGTCATAGAACCAGCGGGCACCAGCCAATGATAGGTGGGTACAAGGGGGATGCCCTATCATCATATCCCAACCCTCAGAAAGAAGGCCATGTTCCATTACGTTTTGCTTTATATGGTATTGGCTGTTATCTTCTGCGTCCAAAATATCGCATGACCAGGCATCATGTCCGGCTTCCCGGAAAGCATTGCGAACAACACCGGAAAACTCACAAGCCACAAGAACCCTGAGCCGTTTTTTTACATCACTCCCCGTCATACCATGTGCTTCCATCTTCAAGTTTATATGTAATGCCCTTGTCCGTTGCCTCGGCTATTTCTCCCGGCACTAGCTTCGGCAGATACTTATGGCATGGGCAACCATCGAGCTGGTCATTCTGCGATAGGTTCTTTCCAAAGCGCTGGCAATGCCATCGCCCATCGCTCATAGCCTCGGCATGGAGGCAGGTGCGGCATGTCCTGTCTGGCATATCCTTGTCATGGCATATCCCCTTATATGCACACCACTTGCACTCATACCAGTCTGGTTTGTTGCTAATCTTATCCAGTGGCTCTTGGCTATCAATGATGCGCTTTGCCTTTTTGGTCAGGCGCTCGGCATCTTCCTTGTTGTATTCCGTTCGCGCTGATGTCCAGTCGCGGCCTCCGGCTGTAGCTATAACGATCCAGTGGCGATGTAGTCCAGTGTAGTGCATGTAGCATTGAGCCTGTGCGTAGTACACGGGGTTCCATTTACGGAGTGCCTGCTTCTCACCAAAGTCTGATACTGCCTTCTTGAACTCGGCAAATTTCTTATCGCCTACACACTTCACCTCAAGTACATGGCGCGTTTTTGGGGCTTGCAGCAAGCCCTCAACCGTACCATCGAGGTGGCCGCTGAAATGCCCGCCGTGGTCTATCACCCGTAACTGCCCGCCGCCTGGTGCAATAGCCATAACATCAAGGCCCTCAACCAGCTTGAGCCTGCTGATAATCAAGTCCTCGGTGCGATGCCCGTCAGCGAACCGCTTGAGTGTGTCAGCCTTAAACTTCTCGCGCCCTGCCCAGCGGAAGGAATACCATAGCTTTCTCTCGCATGAGTCACCGATCTGCGACATGCCAAGGTAGCCTCGCGGCTTATCATCGGCGGCACGCCTTTCAAGCGCAGCATCGGCGGCATCAAGGGTTGGGTCTCTGTGTAACAAGTCTGACAATAACATCGCTCTGGCTCTTTACTGGTTGTGCTGGTGGCAATAGACCGCAATTTTTGCAGCGCAGTGGCAGCAGGTTTAATTGATATAGCTTGTACTGCTCATCATTAATGAGGAAGTCGGCGCAGGTATGCTCGACATATATTTGGTATTCTCCTTCCATACCTGCGCCCTTTCCTTACTTCTTCCAAGACGGAGTAGCCGCCTTGGTTTCCTGAGCTGGCTGCGATGCGCCACCCCACTTTGGCTTTTCTACTGCCGCAGGTTGTGCGCCTGCTTCACTACCATTGGATGATTTAAGCCATGCCTTGTAATCATCTTCAGTAGCGCCAGTAGCAAAATACTTTTTCACTTTGTTTTTTGCCTTATATTCGCCCTTAGCCGGAATAACATCCAGCTTGAAAGAGCATTCCCTACCAAGCATTTCATCGGTATCATTAGGCTCTCCACTAAAACCAAGGGCTTCAACGAGGTCAGATAAGTCCTGAAGGCCGATACGAACAGCATCTTGATTTGCATTTCTGGTATTAAATCTCTGCCACATCTTCCGATTCGAGAAGTTAGAAGGCGATGTAATATCAAACTCCACTTCTATGTACTGGCCATTGGGATCGTTAGCACGGTCACTATTATTCTTGAGCGTGACTCGCGTTACGATACCGGAGTAGAAGCCAGCCGGAAGTACCGGATCGCCTCCGCCAGTGGGTGCAGTTTTCTTGTATTGGTTAAGTCCAAAGTTCATTCCGACCATGATTAGTTCTCCTCTTTGTCAGTCTGTTTTTGCAGGAATTTTGGTTTGTTTACTTCAGCCTTAGCCTCCTGCTTGGTTGGCTCAGGTTTCTTGGTGGACAGCGATGCGAACCACGGCACGTTAGAAGCAAGTGCCGACCACAGTTCACCCCAGTCCTTGTCACGGATATGAATCTGCGATGGCAGGTCATACCGATTCTTGGCATCCCATGCGGGGCGCTTCTCGGTATAAACCACGCGCTCGCCGGAACCTACACCGCGCTGGCGGGTTTTATTAAAGCCAAGTTCTTCTTCAGTCAGTGCCACGCGCCAGTTAGCAAACAGCACTGCATCGCAATACTCAGTGATCTTATCCTTGGCGCTGGTCTTATCGCTGTTCTGGAGCTTCAGCGTCCAGCTATCATAGCTATCCCCATCCGGCGGGCTAATGCGCTGAAGCGTGCTATGTGCCAGAAAGATAACGGCCATGTTGCGCTTGGTGCGGAGCTGGTCAACAAGGTCAAGAAAGTCACGCCAGTAATCCAGTGCCATCTTAAAGCCCTTGCCGTACCCATAATCCTCGATGTTGGTAATGGGCTTGCCCTTCTCGGTGGTGGGTTGCTGGCTGATAAGATACTGCCACACCATCGGCTCGAACCAATCCAGCGTGTCGTATACGACCGTCTTAAATTCGTGCTGTTCGTTAAGCAGGGTGAGCGTCATCTCCATAACATCCTCATAATTCTTAGCGTTCCAGCGGGGAACGTCAAGATTTCCAAGGCTGTTCTCGGTGAAGATAAACACCGGATTCGGAGCGTTGGCAGCGAATTTACTCTTGCCAATACCCTCGTCGCCGAACATGCAAATGATGGGCGGTAGTGCGCTTACACCGCGCTGTAGTGATGCTAATGAAATTGCCATATTATTATTCCTTATCCTCTACGATTTTAATGCTAGGATTGCCTGCCGATACGGTGCGGGCATCCTGAAAGAACTCGCGCACATCGTCCGGCCACTTCTTATAAGCCGTTTCGCTTACGCTGTATTCCGTATCAATGTACACATCGGGGTTATCGCCAGCTTCAATAATCAGCTTACGCTTTTCTGCCAGCTTCTTCTGCTCCCACGATACCTTCTTCGGCACGTTGACCTTAATCTCGCGGTTGCCAACGACGATCTTCACATCACCGAACGGCTCGTCCTTGGCTTTCAGTAGTTGCTGGATTTCTTTCTCGCGGCGATTAAGAAGCTCGGCTTTATGCTGCTTGATGTTCTTATCGCACATTGCCTTGGTTGCTTCTGCCTGTTCTATGAGTCGCAGCAGTTCGTCATCGGTTGTCATTCTGTTGTCCTTCCATTGTTTGTTTGTTTGTATGTGCAGGAAAATTTATCTTGCATGAATAAATATGCCGATGTAGATTATACAAGTCAAGGGAAAAATTATAAAGGAGATATTAACCATGAATACACTAGCACAATTACTTCGCAAGGCTCGGCTTTCCAAGGATGTGACGCTGAAGGAGGCATCTTCTGCACTTGGTATGCCACTTAGTAACCTGCACTCTCTTGAGCGCGGGTATCGTACTAACCCTAAAATGGACACGCTTTATAAGCTGGCTGATTATTATGGTATCAGCATTGACGAAATCTGCATATCCTGTGAGCGCGTGCCTTCTGATGTGTTCTATAAAATATGCAAGCACCCTAAGTTGTTACAGGTAATCCGCGAATGGAACGAATAACAAATAAATAGAAAGGATAAGAACATGGCTAGCAAGAAAAGCGAAGCAGAAAAGATTATTGATGGAATGGCCAATGTCTTTGCGTTAGCAACGACAGGGTTTGATGAGTTCTATAAGAAGGCAGAAAAAAAGGGTAGTGGCTACCACAGCACAGCAGCATCCTCTGGCTACCACAGCACAGCAGCATCCTCTGGTTACTCCAGCACAGCAGCATCCTCTGGTAACTTCAGCACAGCAGCATCCTCTGGTTACTCCAGCAAGGCAGCATCCTCTGGTTACTCCAGCACAGCAGCATCCTCTGGTAATTACAGCAAGGCAGCATCCTCTGGTAATTACAGCAAGG
>Ga0214923_10006431_pt1 | contig 13205 bp, 11 predicted proteins | sample LL1510_MetaG_FD_177993 | JGI IMG/M metagenome (GOLD analysis project Ga0214923, IMG submission 177993) | Freshwater microbial communities from Lake Lanier, Atlanta, Georgia, United States - LL-1510 | ecosystem: Environmental > Aquatic > Freshwater > Lake | place: USA: Georgia | collected...
GAAGAAATAGTTCAGCTCCTCAATTGGCTCAATGTCTTTCATCCCGAATCCATCGTTGAATGTGATTACGGCGGATTGGCTCAATATCTAGAAAAGGCGCTCACCGATGATGGCGAACCTGGACTCGAAGCAGATCGCTCAATCGAAGATGTCACGCTCTCACTTCAAGGACTTTCTAATGGCGATGGAGCACTTGCTGGACAGGAATATGAAGCCCTAGTAAGCCGCTGGAGGAAGGTTGCTGCTCTCGAGCAGGCGATGTAACCCCCGCTGATTTGGACCCGTTAGAGCCTTGTCATAGCGCTCTGAGGCGGGAATACTTTCCACTCATATCGGACGAAAGGGACAACGCTCGAGCATGAGTATGCAAAGACCAACGGAGCAGGAAGTACTACTGACCCCCGCCGAAGTCGCCAAGCTCTTCCGCGTTGATCCTAAAACGGTGACGCGTTGGGCGAAGGCCGGAAAACTCACTGCAATCCGCACGCTTGGCGGCCACCGTCGTTATCGTAAATCTGAAGTTCAAGCGCTCCTAGGCGCCGTTCCGAATCGGGGAGTCAATGTCTGAGAAAGAAAAGCCTGAAGCATCCAAGAATGACGCCAACGATCCGAAGGCAAAATTCCGTGAAGCGCTAGAGAAGAAAAAACAAGGTAGTGGAATTCGCAATAACAACACCACGGGTGGTCCAAAAGTTTCAGGTGGCCAAGCAAGTGGTAATACTCCCAAGATGTTCCGTCGCAAATCTGGTGGTGGCTAGTTTCAGTGATTGCCACCCTATCAATGCCTCAATTGGGATTGATCTTCTTTACATTTTTTTATATCACATGGACGCTGACACCCGTATTTGGCTTCATTGCACGAAAATTTCAAATTCTTGATTTCCCAACTCAAGATCATAAGTCGCACACATCACCCGTACCTTATTTAGGTGGACTAGCAATAGCTTTGCCTTATTGTGTATCGGGGGCTTTGGCGCTTGTTTTCTTAAATAGTTACTCCGTCGTTGGAAATGCAGGCTTAACGTTCTTTGGTTTGGCATTAATGATTTCAATTCTTGGACTGTTAGATGATATATATCTATTGTCAGCAATATTAAGATTAATTCTGCAATTTGCTTTTTCAATACTTGCAATATACGCGATGAGTACTGCAGACTTACTTATTGGGTTTTTTCCCAATTCTGAATTTAACGTCTTAGTGTCATTACTTTGGTTTGTTACGTTAATTAACGCTTTCAATTTTGTAGATAATATGGATGGCAGTGTCACGGGCATTTCCCTAGTAGCTAGTCTAAGTATCTTTGTAATTGCACTACTAGGAAATCAAGCAATTTTGACATTGTTAAGTTTATCTCTAGCGGGGAGCTGTCTTGGATTTCTATTTTGGAATCGGAGTCCAGCGAAAATCTTCCTTGGAGACTCAGGTTCGCTATTCCTCGGATTTGCCTTTGCTGCCTTGACCATCATGGTTGAACCGACAACTAAATCTTCGATAGGTTTTCTGGCAACCCCAATTTTGTTGTTAGCCATTCCACTTTTTGACATAATATTAGTCACTCTAAATCGAATATACAGAAAGACTTCTCCATTCCAGGGAGGTCGAGATCACCTTGCTCATCGGTTACTTGGTTTTGGTTTGTCCAAAGAGAGTGCAGTGGCATTTATTTGGTTTCTAACTATTTTGACTTGCTCGACTGCGATACTACTTCAAATCGTTGGGCTAGTTGCTGAAAGAATTTTGATTGCTTTTTCAGGTATATTTTTGACAGTCGCGTTTTTCTTCATGTTCAAGAAACATTAATCAGGTTTTTGAGCTTTAAAGGTCCAGTATGGTTCGAATTCTGAGAATTCAATCGAACTTAGATCAAAACCTACATTGGTAAGGACTTGAAAGATTTGTGCTTTAGAAAAACGCTTTTCAAAAGTTGTACCAAAACGATCAAGTGCATCATTACGCATCATGTACAGAGGTAAATCCGTGTAGTGATGAAGTGGTATATTCTCAATCGGAAGTCCTATAAGACGTATCAGTTTAGAAAACTTAGCCAATGGAAAATAAACTGTGAGTGCAATTATTTCGCAAACTAAGAATTTCGTCCAACTTGGCAAACGAGAAATTGATAATCGCAAGATCTCTGAAATCTTCCAAATTATCCTGTATGGAATTGAACGGTTTTCAAGATTGTAGTAAAGATAGCCTAGAAAAGTGCCCCCTGGCTTGAGAGCGCAAAAAATACTTTGTAGTGCGATTTCCATATTTGGAATGTGGTGAAGCACGCCGAGAGATATAGCCAAGTCCAGACTACCGGCTTTTACTGGGCCATCTTCAATCAGAGAATTGTGAATTGTGACTTTGCTGTTGCCTGAAAACTTTAGTTTAAGAACTTCACAAGCGGCCACGCCAGGCTCTATCACGTGAAGATGATTAACGTACGGCAAGAGTAATTCTGCCCAACGACCACTTCCAGCTCCAAAGTCTGCTGCTTCAGAGTCCCTAAAGTTTTCCAACTCGATTAAGTTGGTGTACTTGTCAAATTGAAACTTTAGAGATTCAGGTTTTTTGAAATTCATGAAATGGAAGCGCTTCCATTCTTTACCAAAATCTTCAATAATATTATTTCTTGTCAATTTATTTATTCTCTTGGACATGTCAAACCCTTCAATTTGGCGTAAGGACCTGAATTCAGATTAATTCGAACCAATAAAAGAAGAACAAATAAAATTGTGGACTTGTGTCGAAAGGCGGTACCTAGATTACCTTCAGCAAATGCCATTCCCGATGAGTATAGGATGAGAAATATTATAAGCGGAACTCCTAAAATGTGAAGCTGATGTCGACGCTTCAAAATAGTTTTTGCCGCATTCAGAAAAAGAAAGAGCCAAAAAATATTTTCCAGAGAGGCAAGAATTTGCAAATTAGATTCGGTATCAAGAATTGGTAAGGGTCGAATTAAGACTGAGAGATACCTATAAGTCAAAGATTTAAAGAAACATTGAATTTTTTGTGAGAATTTATCAATATCCATACAGTCGATGGGGGGAAGTGCGCTCGAAGCATACAGTTGATATACCCTAGTCTTGTACTCAAATTGAGCAACTTTTGAGACTTCGGAAATGAAAGCCTTATTGGCATCTATTTGTTTAAGCTCTCTCTGCTCATATGCGCATGTGTATCTTTGGCCAGCTATCTCAAAAGCAAAACCAACTACTTGACCTAGACATCTTTCTCTAAAATTAATGTTTTTAGTCGATACAGGATTTGATGTCTCGCTGGGTTGAGTCGATACAGGATTTGATGTCTCGCTGGGTTGAGTCGATACAGGATTTGATGTCTCGCTGGGTTGAGTCGATACAGGATTTGATGTCTCTAAGAGTTTGGGAACTAAGAATTGTTGTACTTCCACTTTTGGCGTGGCGGAATATAGATGTCCGAACAACGCGCCCGCAATAACACAACTAACAACCAACAACTTTTTGAAATCTCGATCTCGATAAAATAGAAGACTTAAACCAAGTGACATTGAAAGTGCAAATACAAATGCTGATTCGGGACGAGTTCCAAATGCCAAGGTTACTGATAAAATAACTCCTAAGATGTTGAACGAAAAGTAACGTCGCCTAGAGTCTTCTTCGCAGACTCGTCCAATCAGAAATGTAGCCAAAAGTAGGAAGAATTCGACTGATGTTTCTCTCATGCCAATTACAGACCAAAGTAAATGACTAGGAAAGAACGCGAATATAAATGTCAAACTTAGTATTTCAACAAATTTCCGAAATTCAATACTCTCATTTAGATTCCTATTCTTGCCGAGGAGAAATCGCCAACATAGAGCAATAAATAGAACAATTGATAAAATGCCAAACAACATTGAAGTCACCCTTACAGCCGCAAGAGGCGGTAGGCCCACTTGAATTAAAAAAGCCGAGGGAAGAGTAAAAGTCTTAGAAACATTGTAAAGACTGGGACCATAAACAAAGGCATCCACAGATTTTTTTTCGGCAACCCATTGGGCAAGTTGAGCATAAGTCATTTCATCAGGACCGAGACTTGAAGGAGTGCTCGGTAGAAAAACTAAAATTACAAGTCGAACGATTGAACTGGCGACAATTAAGACGTAGAAATAGGCGATTAATTGTCTAAGCTTGGTGCCCCCGTTGACTCCAATTTTGAAGGGAAACTTTGGGAATTGCATGAGCGAAAACTACACTCGAGTTAGAAACTTAAAAGGATATTTCAGGTTAAACCAGTAAGCACCAGGCAATTTCACATTTAATTGGATGAGAGCCATGAAAATCTCGGTCTCTGGTTCTAACCTCAATCTCCAAGTCATTTTCGAGTGGCTGGGGACGGGATCGAACCGTCGACCTCACGATTTTCAGTCGCGCGCTCGTACCAACTGAGCTACCCAGCCAAAATAAATTACTTGCGACCCAGACGGGACTTGAACCCGCGACCTCCGCCGTGACAGGGCGGCGCGCTAACCAACTGCGCTACTGGGCCATAAGCCATTCGGGTTCCCCCGCATTGCGCGTCCCCAACGGGATTTGAACCCGTGTTACCGCCGTGAAAGGGCGATGTCCTAGGCCCCTAGACGATGGGGACTAGGGTGAAAAATCATATCGTTTTGGCACCGATGAGTCTAATTTCGCACCTTTCATTCATCGGGTACGCGAATTGATGATCATGCTTTAGGTTTTTGACCGCTCGGTTGTCGGATAGTCCAGAATGCAAGAAGAAGTGCATACACTTATGGAGCCCGCCTCGTGCAAAAGGAGCCCAAACGACTTTGTTCATTGGCTATTCTGGATATTCCGCAGATAATCAAGGTATTGCCGATCGTAGACGGATCATGTTTTGGGCAAGAGAACGAGGACATCAAATTGTTGGAATTGATGACAATCGAGCGGACGTAAAGGTAATCACTTCTTCCTCAGATTTGGAGTTTTGGCGAGAACATAGATCGAACGTTCCAGTAGTTCTTGATGTAGTTGATGGCCTTTTAGCTGAGAGAAGTATCGTCAAAGATTATTCAAGGTCAGTTGCATCCAGCAGTAAGCGAAACTTCAAGAAGTTTACCAGTATGCGATTCTCCAATTTACTCACAGAAGTTGCTGGAAGAGTCGATTCTGTAATTTGCAGTTCTCACGAACAGCGTCTCGAGTGGATTGAGAGAGGTGTCTACCCTCACCAGATTTTGGACTTTCACGAAGAAATACCAGAGGTAAATGGCCCAGTTTTAGACTTTTCAAAGAAAATCAACCTATTTTGGGAAGGTCTTCCAGTCACCCTAAATTCTCTTTCTCAACTAAAAGGATTATTTGATTCCAATCAAAAGAGAGTTATTCAATTACAGTTACTTACAGTAAGAAACTCTTATCATTTCAGAAATAAATATTTTCCGATATCGACTTTTGATTTAGTGGCAAAGCAAATAAAAAGTCAAAATGTAAGTTTCAAAGTCTGGGACTGGTCACCTGAAAACTGTGGGAGCGTTGCGAAGCATTCTCATCTTGGAGTAATTCCTGTATCTTTGACAACCGGATATCACAGACTTAAAGCCGAGAATCGGTTACTTATAATGTGGCGTTTGGGTTTAAATACACTCACGAGTCCCTTGGCTTCCTATACGAGGGTAATGAAAGCGGCGGAGATAGACGGAGTTTGTCTTTCAAAATCTGATTGGAGTCAAAAACTGAAACAAATTGAAAATTCTTCAAATTTGCGAGAAGAGAATAGAGAGAAAGCAACAAATTACTTGCGTTTAAATCACAGCAAAGAAGGCCTTTTAAGACGGTGGGATTCAGTCTTCGAGAAATTATGATTTTTCGGGTATCCTGTTGGGATCGTGCGAGGAGAATCAAATGAAAAGAGTGTTGTTAACCGGCGCTGGGGGTTTCGTTGGCCATCATACGTTAGCTCATTTACTTAAAACTACTGACTGGTCAATGGTAGTTACAGATTCGTTCCGACATCACGGAACCTCTTCGCGACTTCGAGCCGTATTTGAAGAGCTCCCTCACTTTCGTGACCGAGTGAAGGTAATTACCCACGATCTCGTCACTCCATTTGATGCCGTAACTGCGCGAGAGATAGGTCATGTCGATTATGTAATAAATATGGCAAGTGCATCTCATGTTGATCGTTCTATATCAAATCCAAGGCCATTTGTGGAAAATAATGTTGCGCTTCAGTTGACAATGCTTGACTTTGCTCGGGCTCGACCAGAGATTCAAATTTTCCTCCACGTAAGCACAGATGAAGTTTATGGACCAGCACCATCAGGAGAAGAGCATGAAGAGTGGTCTCTTATAATTCCTTCAAATCCTTACTCAGCCAGTAAAGCTTCTCAAGAGGCGCTCTCTATCTCTTATTGGCGGACATTTGGAATCCCTCTGATAATTACAAATACTATGAACATCATCGGGGAGCGACAGGATGTTGAAAAATTTACTCCATTGACAATAAGCCGGATTCTCGAAGGAAAGAAGGTGCCAGTGCATGCTCGCCGAATTGGAAATGAGTGGCGAGCGGGAAGCCGATTCTACTTACACGCTCGCAATCAGGCGGATGCGCTTAGATTCATAATTAAGCATCATGAGACGGGCCCGCTTAGGTATGCGGACGACCTTTCAAAACCAGAGCGTTACAATGTACGTGGAGAACTAGAAATTGCAAACGATAAAATGGTGGAGTTAATTGCTGAATTAATGAATGCTGATATGACCGATAGCTATGTTGAGTACATAAATGTTGAGGGTGCTCGCCCAGGTCACGATTTAAGGTACGCCCTTTCAGGAGAAAAGCTGAAGAGTCTAGGTTGGGTACCTCCAGTATCTCTAAGAGAGTCATTAAAGCGGACCATCAAGTGGACTTTGGAAAATAGAGAATGGTTACTTTAATGAAATCTTGCTCGGAGACTTGTTCGCTGAGAATTTTGTATCCTTCAAGGAACTTTGAAAGACTCTCCAATTTAGAGTCAATTCGCTTCAAGGTCATTGAATGACTCGAATTGGAGTAACTGGTGGAGCAGGATTTGTTGGAACTAATTTAGTACGTGCACTTTTGCAAAACGGATTTGAAGTTTCGATCCTTGACGATTTTACAACAGGAATGAAATCTAATTTGGCAAATTTGGATAGCAAAGTTTATGAAGGATCCATCACGGACATGAAATTAGTTGCAAAAGCATTTTCGGATTGTGAGTATATTTTTCACTTGGCTGCGAGGGGTTCTGTGCCGAGATCGATTCGGAATCCGCGAGCAACCATGGATGTAAATCTATGGGGAACTCTTAATGTATTAGAGACTGCCAGAAACTCCGGTGCAACAGTTGCATTTTCTTCCTCCTCATCTGTTTATGGTTCAAATCTAGAACTTCCCAAAAACGAGAGGATGTGGATGGCGCCCATAACCCCTTATGCAGCAAGTAAGCTTGCGGGTGAGGCTTTAGTTGCAAGCTATGCTGCATCGTTTGGCGTATCCGCCATAACATATCGATTTTTCAATATTTTTGGACCATGGCAACGTCCAGATCATGCCTATGCTGCAGTGATTCCAAAATGGATTTGGAACTTGATGCAAAGTAAGGAAATCGAAGTCTTCGGGGATGGGAGTCAATCTAGAGATTTTACGTTTATTGACACTGTAGTGTCAGTATTGATTCAAGGAATGAAAGATAAAGTCAACCATCCAAACCCAATTAATTTAGCGCATGGTTTTCGTATCTCGCTAAATCAATGCATTGATGCACTTCGGATAAAGTTTCCAAAACTACAAGTTAGATATCTGCCCGAACGGGCTGGTGACGTGAGGGATTCTCAGAATGATCCGACTTTGTTCAAATCAATTTTTCCACTTATTAAACCTTTAGATTTTTCTGAAGCTTTAGACAATACGTGCCAATGGTTTTTTGATCATGGATCAACTATTGCCAACGGCCCCCGTGTGATTGACTGATAGCCAGTTATGTGTGGAATTTCAGGCATCTATTCCGAGGATCCAATCGATGTAAAGTTTTTAAAGGATTCAATCAACTCAATTTCTCACCGTGGTCCAGACGAGCAAGGTTTTTATAGCCACCCTAACTGTGTATTGGGAATGTGCCGATTGGCCATCATAGATGTAACGTCGGGTCAGCAACCTAGCTACAACTTGAATAGAAGCATAGTTTCGGTTTTTAATGGAGAACTCTATAACTTTCGTGAGTTAAGACAGAAGTTATTGTCACTTGGTCATCAGATTCAAGCGATTGGCGACTCGGCCCTAATTCCATATCTGTATGAAGAATATGGAGAACAATTCCCAAGCAAACTGCAAGGTATGTTTGCCATCGCACTCTACGATTCAAGATTACGTAGATTGATTCTTGTTCGGGATAGATTGGGCAAGAAGCCTTTGTGGTACAGCCAAGAGGGCAGAAACCTTTATTTTTCTTCAGAAGTGAAGGGTCTCGTTTCTCTCGGAATTAATCGATATTTCGATGAAAGCATTGTGCCTGAATTTCTTCGCTACGGTTACATCAATGCTCCTAGATCAGCCTTTGTTGGAGTTAAGCAACTCCCCCCAGCATCAGTGCTTTCATTCCAAAGTGGACAATTTAAAATTGAACAGTATTGGAGTCCATCAGCAATTCGGGAGATTTCTATCTCATTCGAAGATGCAAAATCTGAAACAACTCGTCTAATTCGTGAGGCGGTAAAGACTCGACTTGTCAGCGAAAGACCAATCGGCGCTTTTTTAAGCGGTGGTATCGACTCGACAATTGTCACAGCATTAATGCAAGCAGAATCTGAAAGTGCAGTTCATACCTTCAGCATTGGATTTTCCGATTCCAAATTTGATGAATCTGTATTTGCCAAAGAAGTTGCATCATCAATAGGAACAGTTCATCATGAGAGAATCATTGATGCAGATGCTCAACTTCTTGTGGAAACTCTTCCTAAAGTATTGGATCAACCATTTGCTGATTCTTCAATAATTCCTACCTTTCTATTGTCTAGTTTTGCACGTGAAGAGGTAGTGGTTGCGCTAAGTGGAGATGGAGGCGATGAAGCTTTTGCTGGATATGAAAGATATCGAGTAGGAAAATTCCTTGATTCCATTAATCCGTTATTAGCTGTTAATCCATTGGGACTTTTGCCAGCAAATAAATTTTCTAATCAAAGATTAAGGAAGTTAATTAAACACTCTAAATTTCAATCATTGGAGAAAAGATACAGCGGACTTCAATCCCTTTTTCAGCATAGAGATCTTCATTCAATTCTAAACCCGGAGTTAATTAGAAATTCTCAACGAGATCCTTTTTTTGACTCGTGGAACTCAATTATAACGCGAGACAAAATTAGAAGAATGCAAGAAATGGATATTAAGACATATCTTCCAGGTGACTTGATGTACAAAGTTGATATTTCCTCTATGGCAAATAGCCTTGAGGTAAGGTCGCCATTTCTTGACTATCGGGTCGTCGAATTTGGATTATCCCTACCCGCCAAATTCAAAGTTAATAGTGGAGAAAACAAGCATATCTTGCGAGAGATTGCCAGAGACCTGGTGCCACCTATTTTGATTGATCGCCCAAAGATGGGCTTTGGAATTCCTAGAGCAAGATGGCTAAGGGAAGATCTGAAATATCTCACCCAAGAAGTTCTTCTAGACGAAAAAAGTCGATCTCGTGGTTGGTATCGCGAGCATACTGTCGAAAAGATTTTAAAAGATCACAATCGAGGTCTTGCGCTGGATTCTCTTATTTGGCCTATGCTCATGCTCGAGTTGTGGGCGAAGACCTGGATTGACTGATTAGTTGGGTGTATAACTCATTGTGGTCAGACACAAGTCTTTCTAGTGAGAAGTTTTTCTCAGCAAAAGTCTTACCATTTACTCCAAAATCCTTTTTTACTTCAACATTTTGCGCGAGAAATTTAATTTTGTTTGCAAATTGCTCAGCTGAATAGTCCAAGCAATATCCGCTTTTTTGATTTATAACCACTTCCGATGCGGAACCAACATCCGAAGTGAGTACAGGAACCCCGGCCATTTGAGCTTGAATGAGCGCGACTGGAGTCCCTTCATTCTTGCTGGTAAGAAGAACTAAATCACTAAAACTCAAGACTTTCTCAATATCTGATTGCCAGCCTATAAAAGTTAAAGGAAGATTTAAGCGCATCGCAGAATGCTTCAATTCACTCAACAATGGACCTTCTCCGACTACAACGAAGTGAACATTACTTCCTTGTCGAGAACACTGCATTGCAATTTCTAGAATCCGATGTGGAGCCTTTATAGCTACCACCCTTCCGATCCAAGTTACAATGAATTTATCTTGTGGAAGTAAGAAGAATTCCAATGACGTGTTTCGTTCAGGTAATTTTCCCATCGTTAAACCTGGTCCGATAACTTTGAATTTGTCCAACTCTCCGATTTTTGCACTCAATAGCTCATCTCGCACTTGGTTCCCAACGGCGACAAATTTATCCGTGAAATTAGCCAAAGTCCTCTCAACAAAAATTACCAATCTCGTTATGAAAGTTCCAAAGTATCCATGCAGTAAATGACCGTGAAAAGTATGAATTCGAATCTGCTTCTTCAAAGTTGAGATAGCGGCGACTCGACCGAGAAATCCAGCCTTAGCCGTGTGCGTATGAATTATGTCTGGGTCAAAATCCTTTATTATTCTGCGGATAGCAAGTAAAGTTTTTAGATCCGAGAATAAGTTAATTCTGCGCCCGAACCCTTCAATTTTGAGCAAAGGAAACTGGAACCCATTTAGCTCCAGATAATCAACTTCATCTGGGTCGCAATATCCAGTCACCAACACTTGTTCGAATTGTTCAGACGGTAACTTCATCATGAGACCTGTGATTTGAATGGCGGGCCCACCTAAATTCATCCTTGCAATCAAGCGAAGAACCCTAATTTTCCTCAAGACCACTCCAATGCAAATTCGTCATACGCGGATACACCCGAGATTGTCATGAAATGATAGCCCTAACCTAGTAAAGAGTGAGAAAACGAGGAGAGAAATTTTTGCAACCTGAGTGGAAAATTAGCAAATCAATTTATATCGCAATAGGCTTCAGTCAGGGGCCTTTAGCTCAGTCGGCAGAGCAACGGACTTTTAATCCGTGGGTCGTCGGTTCGATCCCGACAGGGCCCACGTCAGAAGAAATATTTTTTATATATGCTTTGAGGTGGTGCAGGTGAAAAAGAAAAATAAGAAACGAGATGTAACATTTGAGTTTGTCTTATTTACCTGCGGAGCAATTACTCTGCTAATGCTTCCTCGGATTTCCTTTGAAAGTCTCAGTTTACCAAAGTCTCTCTTTTTGTATTCAGCGGTATCAATTCTTCTGTTGCGTTTTGTGATTCAGACTCGAGTTCTAATCTTCACCACAAAATTTGAAAGACTAATAATACTTACAATCTTTTTTATATTTGTCAATATATCGGTCAATCACGAATCCTTAACTGAAAGACTCTTTGGAATCACCCTTCGAAACAACGGAGCCTTGTCCCTCATTTCCCTTCTCCTTTTAGCTTTTTTTACTTTCAGGCATGGGAATATTCAAAACTTGAGATATTTTTGGATTGCGTTATTTGCAACAAAATTAGTACTAGAAATTTATACACTAAGCGAGATTCTAGATGTTTCTCCTAAGTTCTTTGTCAATATTTATGATGCACCAACAGGAACATTAGGTAACCCGAATCTTGTGTCGGCCTTTATTGGGCTTGCATCAATTTCAAATTTTATTTTTTATCATTATGTTAATAACGCTTATTCGAGAATTATCATTTTATTCAGTGCATACTCTATTGATTTATATTTCATTTCCTCTACCTCGTCTATACAAGGCTTCATTGTGCTTATGACGCCTTTACTGATTCTGTTCTATTGGAAAATTTATTCTCGACTGTCTTCCACAAAGTTTTCTTCGCTTTCACTTGTAAGTGCTGTCGCAATGGGTTTGCTTGCTTTTTTGGCTCTCATTGGTAAAGGACCCTTTGGGGGTGCTTTGTACTCTGAAACATTTGATTCTCGAGTGAATTACTGGAAGTCGGGAATTTCTATGGGTATGTCAAGACCCTTATTTGGAGTAGGTTTTGATAGATATGGTGATTACTTTCGAGAATTTCGAACACAAGAAACTTTAGAGAAGTTTGGACAAGATCAAATTACCGATACTGCTCACAATTATTTTATCGACTTGTTTGCATGGGGAGGGCTAAGTCTTATTGTTTGTATGCTAATCTTATTTCTGCGTCCACTTCTATCACTCAAACAAATAGACTTAGTACAAACTAATTCCAAATTGGATTCAAAACTCCTAATTCCATTTATGCTTTCTTCAATTTTGGGAATATCAGTTTCGATAACATCGATATCTCTTCTTTCATGGGTATTCGTTGGGATCGGTTTTATTTGGAAACTTTCCAACGTTGAGCCATCAAGTATCGACACTAACCAAATTAGGAAATACAAGAATTGGACTTTTGCGAACAAGAGAAAATCTACTGCCCATATTCAGACATCTTGGAAAAAAATCTCGAATTTGACTTCAAAAGCTGCACTTATTTTTTATTGTTTTTTCGTGTTTCTTGGTTGTTGGAAGTATTTAGTTTCAGACATTCAATTACTAGAAGCGGTCCAAAGAGGCGACGGTAGGGAAATTGAAAAATTGGTCATGAAGTTTCCTCATGACTCGCGAAGAGTTTCTTTTGCGGCTCGGGGATTTGAAACTTCTGGAAATACCTCTAAAGCGCTAGAACTTGCACGCGTGGCTGTTAAGCTAAATTCACGAGACTTCGAAAGTTGGAAGTTTATTGCCTTGAATACCAAAGACTCAGCGGAAAAATCATCCGCGCTGATGGCAATTCGAAATCTAGATCCCAGGTATAGCTTGTCTGGCGGTTAACATAGTTTCCATAAGGTTAAGTTCTCCTAAAAGTAGGCGATTTGTCCGTTTTGTCCCATGACCGCGACAAATTCACACCCAATTCGTAGTGGTGAGTAGAGGCGGTGACGGCCGACTCTGTAGTACAAAACCGGTATACAAATAGGGGCTCTCTACAGTGGCATTACGCAAGAAAACTGCCTCCGCAGGTCTGAAAGTTTGGACCGTCGCGGAGCTTGGTGCTTTCTACACTGAGCACCGCAGCGAACTCGTTGCCCATGCCTCACGCATCCTGAAAGACAGCGCTCGCGCTG
>Ga0214923_10006432_pt1 | contig 13203 bp, 4 predicted proteins | sample LL1510_MetaG_FD_177993 | JGI IMG/M metagenome (GOLD analysis project Ga0214923, IMG submission 177993) | Freshwater microbial communities from Lake Lanier, Atlanta, Georgia, United States - LL-1510 | ecosystem: Environmental > Aquatic > Freshwater > Lake | place: USA: Georgia | collected 2015-10-15
GCAGTTAAGCTATAAGATGAACTGTATACTACGCCGCCACCGCCGCCGCCGCCGCCTCTACCAAATCCACCGCCACCACCGCCAGCAACCACTAAAACTTGACCCGCTCCTGACGTTGGAGGCGTGAAGGTTGTAGTTCCAACCGTGGTAAATGTTTGAACAGCATAGTTTGTTGAATTGCCACCAAGAGTGGAGGTTTGTCCAACACAAATGGTAGTGGTACCTGTTATTGGATTTAACGAAGAAGGAGGATTTATCCCTGTTCCACTAGCCGCAACATTCTGAGATGTAGCTCCAGTGCTTGAAACAACAATATTTCCATTATAAGTTGTTGCTGCGATAGGCGAAAATTTTACATAAACGGAAGTTGTCGATAAGGTACCCGATGCAGTAATTGAAAGTGTTGAAGTGTAAGTTCCTCCTGCTGTTAAACAATAGGTATATCCACTTAATGCCGCTATATTCACATTTCCAGAAAGATTAATTCCAGAAACGGTGAAGGATCTTGAAGCAGATGTTGTTGATAAACATTGGTTACCAAAAGCAGCTAATGCACTCACAGTTAAGGTTGGAGTATTTGTAGTTGTAAAGCTCCATTCGGTGCATCCTGTAGCTCTATTTCCACAAGAATGCACAGGTACAACTTTCCAATAATATGTAGTTGCTCCTGCAAGTGTAGGAGAATAAGTTGTTCCTGCTTGGTTGGTAGAAACCAGTGTTAATGAGCCAGATGTTGTTCCAATGTAAACATCGTAACCGCTTGCTAACGCAACAGCTGGCCAAGACAAAACTTGTGTTTGGTTTATACCAGTTGCAGCATTGCTAGGTGTTGGCGTAGCTGCACAAGCAGGTAAAGTAACAGGAACATTGCTTAAAAGAGCGCTCCAACCATCATATGTTACAGAACCGTCTGAAGAAAACACAAAAGTTAATGATCCATCAGCTGCAGTGGAGGTAATCGTTCCAGGGGAGGATGTGTACGTTCCAATTAATGTAGCTGAAGTTGAATTACCGTTGTAAATGGATAGATTATCACAACAAGTTTCAAGCGTAAAAGTGCTAAAAGCAACACTTAATTTACTACACGATGAAGGATAAATTGTATAAACATAATATTCATTATCTGTATAGGTTGAGCTAGGACCTCCACTATCATAAAAATTTGTGTTTCCAGTTATGGTTGTCGAACCATTGGAAATATTCACACATGGGTTAATGGAAATTGCTCCTGATACATTTGATGTTACTGAAGACCCACAACCACTAACTGTACAATAATAATACAAAGTACCAGAACTTGATGTAGATGGTGTGTATGATGCTGAATTTGTGCCGACAGTTGTGCCCCCAGCTGTTGAAGCCGTTGTATTGGAATACCATTGATAACTTAATACTGCTCCACTTCCTGATGTTACGGCTACCGTCAATGCACTAGCAACACTTCCACTACAATAATTTGAAGCAGAAGAAGACGGTTGAGATGTAAATGCAGTGTTAACTCCAGTACCACTTGCGGCTACATTTTGAGAAGTGGCCCCTGTTGAAGATATAGAAATATTTCCATTGTAAGTAGTAGCTGCTGTTGGACTGAATTTGACATAAACAGTTTGTGAAATGGAACCTGAAGTTGGTGTTAATGTTAATGTACTAGTATAAGACCCGCCAGAAGTTGTGGAATACGTGTAACCAGATAAAGCATTTACTACAACATTGTCTGTTAGATTTACACCATTTATTGTAAAACTGTTTGGACCAACAACAGTATTAGCACAAATAGAACCAAACGAAGTCAATGAACCAACTGTTAATGTAGGAACTGAAGCTATAGTTTGAGCCGTTGAATAAAAAATAGAATTTCCAGGTCCACAATTACCAGAATTAGAATTAAACCAACATTGTCCCTCACTCACTATATCAAATGCTAAATAGTAGGTTCCATCTGCTAAATTACTTCCATAAGTTGGTCCTGCTGTGGCATTTTTTGCTTCAATTGGTATCGTAAAAGTACCTGTTGCTCCTGGAGCCAAAGATCCAACTGTAACTCTTGAATGAAAATCACTCCATGGTGTTCCTGAAAAAGTGGATGCTGTCGAATTCCATTTAACACCTAAATTATTAGTATATGTTGAATTCCACGTAGCTATTCCAGTGTTTTGAATAGTAATACTTAAATTTCTAGCTTCACCTCCTGACCAGCTTGTTGAACCTAGACTAGAAGAAATGTATTTCCAACGATAGTTTGGGATGGTGGAAGTGGTTGTATATGCAGTGCCGTTCAACGAACATTTTTGAGGAGTACACGAAATAGTTCCGTTTGCAGCACCAACAGTTACAGATACGCTATTAGTTCCTTGACCAGAATTAATAACCCAACCTGATGGGAATGACCATGTGTAAGTGTTACCCGAAACATTGGTAACGGAATATGTTTGTGTTGAACCAACTTCAGGACTTAAACTGCCTGAAAAACCAGTTGGCTGGGCTGGAGCTGAAACAGGAACATTAGATAAAACAGCAGCCCATCCACTGTAGTTTATAGAACCATCAGAGTAAAAAACAAAAGTCAAAGATCCATCTGCTGCAGTAGAAGTAATTGTTCCAGGTGATGATGTATAGGTTCCAATCAATGCGGCGGCAGTTGAATTTCCATTGTAAATGGATAAATAGTCGCAACAGGTCTCTACAGTAAATGCACTAAATGCAACCCTTAAATTATTACATGAAGAAGGATAAATGGTATAAGTATACGACTCACCATCGGAGTAATTCGAATTGGGACCTCCACTATCATAGAAATTTGAGGTTCCAGTTATTGTTGTTGAACCATTTGTGATATTTACACATGGACTAACAGATATTGCCCCTGAAACATTTGACGTTGCCGAAGCACCACAACCACTCACAACACAATAATAATAGAGTGTGCCTTGACTTGCCGTTGAAGGTGTGTAGGATGCGGAATTTGTACCAACAGTTGTTCCACCACTTGTTGAAGCAGATGTATTTGAATACCATTGGTAAGAAAAAACAGATCCATTTGTTACAGTTGCTGCAACTGTTAAAGCTGTGGCAGCGCCACTTGGACAATATGCTGTAGCTGATGTAGAGGGCTGTGTTGCTATTGTTGTATTGACCCCAGTTCCACTTGCAGCAACATTTTGTGAGGTAGCACCTGAACTTGAAACAACAATGTTGCCATTAAACGTACTTGCTGAACTTGGGGTAAATTTGACATAAACGGGGGTGCTTGCCAAAGTACCTGAAGTGGGAGTTAATGATAAAGTAGAGGTGTAAGTGCCTCCTGAAGTCAAGCAATACGAATAACCACTTAAGGCAGCGATATTTACATTGCCTGTTAAATTAATACCTGATACATTGAAAGAATTAGCAGTGGATGTAGAACCAGAACACCAATTTCCAAAAGCAGTTAGTGAGCCTACTGTTAAAGTCGGGGTTGGTGCTTGCGTAGTAAAACTTCTTGTCGTACAAGCGCTCCCTGAATTACCACAACCGTTTTTCGGCACCACTCGCCAATAATAAGTTGTTGACGGGTTCAATGAACTTGGAGAATAGGTTGTACCCGTTTGATCCGTAGAAACCCTTGAGCCTGCCACCTGATTGTCAACGTTTGATTGCGTTGTTGACAAATACACGTCATATGTGTTCGTATTCGCGCCTGCTGTCCACGATAATGTTGGTAATTGAGATACTCCGGTAGCCGCATTTGCAGGTGCCGTTAATGTTGGACAAGTCGGTGTTGGGCAAACATACGTGAAAGTAACATCATCTATAGCAGGTGATGCATATGGGGAAGCAGCATCGCATGTAAAAGTAAAAACCAATCGAACAGTAGTTCCAGCCAAAGAAGATAAATCAATTTGGGGCATTGCCGTAAAGGAAGAATAGGTAGTAGCTGTATTTACAAATCGCTGGGTATAACCTGTGCTTGGCAGTGTTCCATTAACCGGTGTGTAAGCTGTTGTAGTTGTGTAAACATAAATATAATCGTATGTATTATCAATCGTTGGATACTTTAACTTAAAATTCAAATAAACGTTGGTGGCTCCCGTCGGTATTACAAGATCGCGGTAAAAATGCTTAGTTACAGCGGCAGCAGACCCTCCATAGGCGGTTGTCGTACCCCAATAAGCTGCTTTTGTTCCAGAAGCAGCACCTCCATAAGTTCCTACTCTCCATGCCCTTCCTCCTGTGGCTTGTGCTTCTGTCCAACCATTGGCTGCAAATGTTGATGTTGCATTCTCAAAACCACCATCACTAGCAGAAATGAGGGAAACCTGACTCAATGCACCCCATGAGGAAAACAATAATAGTAGCGTTGCCAATGGCGAAAAAATTGAATTTCGCATGGACAATAAATAAAACCCTTTTGTTCTATTCAAGATAGACGAAAAGAAAGGTTTTAATACTTTTTGAATGAAGTAATTATTTCCCATATGTAAAAATTATTTCTTGTTTAGAGTTTATTCGAACAAGAAAAATAGAAAATCATTACTTAACAAAAAAATAACAGTTAGTTAAATGAATATTTATGGGGTTCTGTCGAATATTTTTGATAAATATTAATCTTTTAGTGCTTAAATCTGTTAAAATAATCTTTTACTTACAGAAAATTAACAGTATAGAAATGCTTGATTTACTTTCCGATACAAAAATGAGCGAAAATGTTGCCTAAAATATCTTTGTCAATTTCGATTTCGCCAGTGATATTTCCTAAATGGCGCATGGCTGCGCGAATGTCCATTGCTATAAAATCGCCTGAAATACTAGTTAATAATCCTTTTTTTGCTTGAATCAGATTTTCAGCAGTTCGGCTTAATTGTTCCCAATGGCGAGTATTGGAGACAATTGTTTCATTCGACAGATCAAAATCTGCTATAACACTTTTTATTAGCTTTGACTTAAGTTCATCGATACCATGCCCTAACTTAGCGCTGATAGTGATGAGTTCAACAGCATTAATAATTTGATTTTCCAATGAACTTGTTCGCAAATCCATTTTATTTGCAAGAACAATGACTTTTTTATCGGGGTATTGAAGAGAAATTTTTTGCGCCCAATTTATGGCCTCTTCTGGCGGCATCGAAGCGTGGTTTTCAGTTTGTTCAAGATGATCACCTGCGTCACTCATCAAAAGAACAATTTGAGCTTGCTCAATTTTTTGTAATGAACGCTCAATTCCCAAGGACTCAATCACTTCTGTTGTATCACGAATTCCTGCTGTATCATTCAAGCGAAATAAAATTCCATCAATATTGAGCGTTTCTTCAATGACATCGCGTGTTGTTCCTTGAATCGATGAAACAATTGCTCTCTCTTCTCCTAATAATTGATTTAACAACGTACTTTTGCCTGTGTTAGGCGCCCCCACAATGGCAACAGAAACTCCCTTTTTTAAGGCATTTCCTAGGGCGAACGATTGTTCTAGTCGTTGTACTCTCGTCAACACCTCATCCATTAACAAATGCAATTCGGATCGATCAGCAAACTCAACATCTTCTTCAGCAAAGTCCAATTCCAACTCTATCAAACTTGCAAAGTGTATCAACTTAGAGCGTAGGTCTTTTAGTTCGTGAGCCAAATTTCCACGCAATTGACGCAATGCAATCTGATGCGACTGGCGCGATTGCGAAGCGATTAAATCCGCCACGGCTTCTGCTTGTGACAAATCCAATTTCCCATTCATAAAAGCGCGTTGTGTAAACTCTCCAGGTTCAGCCAAACGACAGCCAGCTTGAGTTAAAACCGCTAAAATTTGCTGTAGAATGTACGCAGATCCATGACAAGAAATCTCTACGCTCTCTTCGCCCGTAAAACTTTTGCCCTCTTTAAAAACACTAATTAAAACCTCATCCACAAGAGACTGATTGGCGTCTTTAAATGTGCCAAAATGTATAGTGTGCGAAGCTTTGTCCGCTAACTTTTTGCTAAAAAACGTTTCTGTTATTTCGATGGCTTTTGGACCAGAAATGCGAATAATTCCAATGGCTCCCGAACCATTCGGTGTAGCTAATGCACAAATTGTATCAACAGAAAAAAGCATTTGCAAAAGTAAGGGAAATGCCTTGAGAAAATCCCACAAAAAGTTTAATGCTCGAATTATCGTTCTTTCTTACCCAGTAATATGTAATTGACTAAAATTTTTCTCAACTACTAATTCATACGAGTTTTCGACTTTCGTTGCTGTACACTCTGCTCGCTTGTCATCGACGTAAATGCTTTTCAATTCAAAAGGTAAGTTATGCATCACCAATTTGAATTGTTGGTATTCCGCATCGTAATCACCTTCTTTATGTTGATTGATCACCAAACTATCTAGTCGGCCTACAACTTCCAACGTACGTAGTGAGAAGCGTCCTTTTTTGTAATCGTAACCGTCTCCTCCGTCCGCGTAAATGCGCGATTTTGTTTTTTCTTCAGAAAAATACACGTCGATTTTTAATTCTTCGATTTTCTTTTCGCCCACGTATTGTTGCACCGGATATTTGGGAATACACGCGCCTTCACGCACAAAAATCGGAATGGTTTCCATTGTTGCGTCCACCCACACTTCTTCTCCGCCAACAACGCGTTCGCCTGTCCACCAATTAATCCATGTTCCACGTGGAATGTACATTCGGCGACCATGTGTATTAGGCTCTAGGATCGGACATACTAAAATATGATTTCCAAAAATAAATTCGTCTGTACGGAAATGTGTTTGCATGTCTTCTTGATCATAATAGAACAAAGGTTTTATCATCGGCGCACCATGTTGAATGTACTCCCAAAACATCGTGTATAGATACGGTAACAACTGGTATCGTATTTCAATAAACTTACGCACAATATCGGTTACATCTTTTCCAAACGACCACGGCTCTTGTTCTCCATGATGTCCTGAACTATGAACCCTACAAAACGGATGAAACACTCCCAATTGTACCCAGCGCGTAAATAATTCAGCTGTTGGTTGTTCGGCAAAACCACCTATATCTGTTCCAGTAAATCCAGCGCCACTAATGTTCATGCGTTGTACCTGAATATTTGCAACCCATAAATGTTCCCAAGATGCAACATTGTCGCCCGTCCAAGAAGAAGTATAACGTTGTGTTCCACTATAAGCCGCACGTGTAATAATAAATGGTCGTTTTGGATACGCAAATTGTTTTACGCCTTCATACGTAGCACGTGCCATTTGCATTCCGTAAACGTTGTGTGCTTTGCGATGCGAACAGGTATTTCCATCGTAATTATGACGAACATCTAAAGGAAATGTTTTCCCTGGAATCTCCATTACAGCGGGTTCGTTCATATCATTCCATACACCGCGTACCCCTATATCTTCAATGAGTTCTTTGTATAAACTTGCCCACCACGTTCTTACTTCTGGATTGGTAAAATCAGGGAAATAACAATCACCTGGCCACACTTTTCCTTTCATCAATGGTCCATCGGAGCGTTTGCAGAAATACCCTTTTTCCATGGCTTCATTGTACACCGAATAATCTTTATCGATTTTGATTCCTGGGTCAATGATAACGACCACTTTAAATCCATCTGCTTTTAAATCATCGACCATTTGTTTAGGATTCGGGAAATATTCCTTGCTCCATGTAAAACAACGAAAGCCTTCCATATAATCAATGTCCAAGTACAGGCGTCACAAGGAATTTGAAGGTCTCTGAATTTTTGGGCCAATGCGCGGAAATTACTTTCTGGATAATAACTCCACTTACTTTGATGAAAACCTAGTGCCCACATCGGTGGCATTTCAGGAACACCCGTTAGTTGCGTATAATTCTTAATGACTTCTTTACTGGAAGGACCGTAGAAAAAATAATAATTCATTTCGCCACCATCTGCCCAAAAAGAAGTGATTCCATGACGTTCATGTGCAAAATCAAAGTGTGTTCTAAAGGTGTTGTCAAAGAAAATTCCGTAAGCAGTATTTTGATTTAGACCGATGTAAAAAGGAATGGATTTGTAAATCGGATCTTTATCTTTTGCGAATGCATATTCATCTGTATTCCAATTGGTAAAGCGCATACCTTTTAAATTCATGTGACTTGGCTTATCGCCCAAACCGTAGAAACTTTCACCTTTTGCACTGTGCTTTGACATTTTTACAATGTTGCCACCATACTCATGATTTTCTTCATAATGAAAACCCAACTCATCTTCCAAAATAGGTGTTCCTTCCAAGGTATAAATCCCGATACGCATGTTTTCTTTAGCTACATAGATTTTGATTTTAGCAGTTGTTAGGATGTAATAATTTGCTTCTTCTGCAAAATTCAATTCGTTATAACCTTTTGGGTAATCATCGGCCAAGGCATACGAAAAATCCTTTTCAAAAGCATTATCGGTCGCATAACGAAAACGAACCACACTGTCGCGTAAAATCGTCAAACGCAATAGAATGTTGTTTTTTGCACGAAAGGTATAGGTGTCAACATTTTTTTCAAAACTGGTAATTGATTGAGGAAATAGATTTCCTTTATATTCTAAGGTGGTATTGGTTATCATTTTATTGTATTAAAGCGTAAACTGAAATTGCCAAAGGCGGCAAGGTTAAACTAACTGAAAAAGGCAAATGATGCATTCCTTCTGCATCTGCAAGTACCTCGTTGGAATTCACTACACCGGAACCGCCAAAAGCAAGGTCATCACTGCAAAGGATTTCTTTCCATGGGCCTTGAACAGGAACTCCAAAACGGTAATCGTCGCGCACAACTGGTGTGAAATTCGCTACAATTAACAAATCGTCTTTTGGATTTTTACCTTTTCGCAGATAAACTAAAATGCTGTTTTCATGGTCGTTGTAGCTGATCCATTGAAATCCACTCGCGTTAAACTGTAACTCGGAAAGTGCAGGTCTTTCTTTGTATAGTTTGTTTAATGCTTTCACCCAAGATTGAATTCCTTTATACTCCGGATTTTCCAATTGTTGCCAATCAAGAGAGCCTTCGAAATTCCATTCGGATTCCTGACCAAATTCTGCACCCATAAACAGCAATTTAGCACCAGGATGTGTGAACATGCAACCATATAATAAGCGCAAATTTGCTCTTCGTTGCCAATTGTCTCCTGGCATTCTTCCCACGATGCTGTGTTTGCCATAAACAACCTCATCATGACTCAAGGGCAGCATGAAATTTTCTGTGAAAGCGTATGTAAGTGAGAAGCTTATATCGTTGTGGTGATGTTTTCTGTAAATCGGTTCTTTTTTGAAATATTCCAAGGTATCGTGCATCCATCCCATCATCCATTTCATACCAAAACCCAAACCGCCAATAGAAGTTGGTCGACTCACCATTGGAAAACTTGTGCTTTCTTCAGCTATCGTTTGAACAGAAGGAAATGCTTCGTAAACATGACTGTTCAGATCTTTTAAAAAGTCAATTACAGCTAAATTCTCTCTTCCACCATTTATATTAGGTTCCCATTCGCCTTCTTTTCTACTGTAGTCCAAATACAACATCGAAGCAACGGCATCTACACGCAATCCATCTGCATGAAAAGCGTCCAACCAAAACAAAGCATTACTCATTAAAAACGAACGAACTTCTGGTCTTTCATAGTTAAAAACCAAGGATTTCCAATCGGGATGATAGCCTTTTCGTATATCAGGATGCTCGTATAAATGTGTTCCATCAAAATTACCCAAACCGTGTGCATCACTTGGAAAATGGGAAGGCACCCAATCCAAAATTACGCCAATGTCTTTTTTGTGAAAAGCGTTGACTAGGTATTTAAAATCTTCAGGTGCTCCAAAACGACTGGTCGGTGCGAAATAACCAACTAATTGATAACCCCAAGATGGATCATACGGGTATTCCATAATCGGCATAAACTCCACGTGCGTGAAACCCATTTCTACCACATAATCGACCAATTCGTCAGCCATTTCACGGTAAGTCAACGAACGATTTTCATCCCACTTTCTCCGCCATGAACCTGCGTGTACTTCATACACAGAAATCGGTTTGTCTAACGCATTGTGTTGTGCTCGTTTTTCCATCCAGTCGGCATCACTCCAATCGTATTTTGCATCCCAAATAATGGAAGCTGTCATCGGAGGATGTTCGCAATAACGTGCAAATGGATCTGCTTTTTCGGTAACGATTCCGTTGTGGTGACTATGAATTTTGTATTTATAGATTTCGCCGTGTCCCACATTTGGAATAAATCCTTCCCATATTCCTGAACCGTCCCAACGAACGTATAATTCGTGACTTTCGGTGAAATGATTGAAATTTCCAACCACGTAAACGGATTTGGCAGAAGATGCCCAAACGGCAAAATAAGTTCCCTCTTCCCCACCCACGTTCATTGGATGAGACCCTAATTTTTCATATAAACGTGTGTGTTTTCCTGCTCGAAACAAATCGATGTCGAAGTCTGTGAAAAGACTATGCGGTTTTACTTGGCTCATATTTGTTTCTTTAGATTTGAGATTTTAAAATACTGGCAATTCCTTTCAGTGGAATAATCGCCCAATCAGGTCGAGAGTTGAGTTCATAACCGAGTTCATAAACCGCTTTTTCTGTCATGTGATACATCAGAATAAACTCTTGTTCTTTTTTGTATCCGATATTTAATTCGCCGAAGGAGTAAATGCGTTGCATGTAAGCATCCATACAAACTGCGACCACATAGGTAAACAGCTTCTCCCCTGCCTCGAACAAGTGTTCTTGTTTATAGGTTAACTTATCTGAGTTATTGAGAATTGCTGCAAACAAAGCATAATGAAAACTCCTGAATAATCCCGCAACATCCTTAAGAGGGGGTTGTTTGATTTTTCGGTCACGAATGGTGCTTTCAGGTTCTCCTTCAAAGTCCAAAATAATAAAATCATGGTCTGTCACCAACACTTGGCCTAAATGGTAATCGCCATGAATACGAATACGTTCCCCTTTCAAAATTTCCCAATCAAAATCTAGGAAATACTTACGAATAGCTTTTTTGTTTTGAAGGAAATAGGTCGCTAACTCCAATGCTTCGCCGCTCAAGGAATCCAAATTATTTTCGATGGCATTCAAGCGGTTTTGCACTTGGTAAATCAAGCGGTTTTTCAGCCAAACGCCGTAATCACCGTTGAAAGTTGTGGAAGTAAAATGCGTATCAGTTTTATTGCTTCCCATTGCAATATGCAGGTCGGCTGTGCGTTCCGCAATCAATTTTACTTTCATGAAAAACTCCAATCCTACAAAATCAATGTACTCATGCGGCACTTTATGAATAGGCAAATGCGTAAACAAAGGAACGGAAGGCAAGCGACTAATATCCACTTTTTTACGTTCCAAGTTTTGATAAGCTTGTAACAATAAATCATTGAAATAGGTCCACGCATCGCATTTATTCGGCACTAATTCTTGCATCAATGCCAAGGTTATCGCGTCTTTGTAATGCGCCATATTTGCACTTCCGCGATACGGTGGCGTACCTGTAAAACCTTGTTGCTCCGTTAAAAATTTATTGATTTCGTAATCAGGATTTACTCCGATAAAGATGCGACGGAAAAATTTCATCACATACTTTTCATTGTAGATAATGCTCGTGTTACTTTGCTCTCCTCCCATAAATTTGGAAGAAACGTACGCTTCATTTTTAATGGATTGTTCGCAGTTTAACGTCAAATTCACATTCGGACTTGGTTTTGATCCAACTGTTAACTCGAACCATAATTTTCTAAAATCTTCAATGAAAAGTGCATCTACCAAATACCCGGGACCTTCGTTGAAAGAAGCCGCACCAATGATATTCGACGTTTCATCCAATTCATGCTCCAACATAAATGCGAGCGTGATGAAATAATTTTGGAAAAACGATTCTTCATAATTGATTTCAATTAACACGCCGAAATAGTTGTGTTTTTCACTTGAAAGTTTGATGAAATCAATAATCTCTAAGTTTTTAATCGTTGAAACTTTCCCTCCATACCATCTTTTTGTAACGATGTAATCTTGAAATATTTCTTTCGGAAAGCGCTCTTTAAAGTCATTTGAATCGAGTGCATTTCGCCAATCGCATTGAAAAGTTGGTCTTTCAATTGGTGAAGGAGTAGTCGTTTTCTTAGCCATGGTTAGTGATTAAAGTTCAACTTTAAAAATATGGAAAGGCAAAACAGGATGTAATTCGATGTAACAATGTTCCTCGTTCCAAACATAGGAATCTTCGGTGATGACATCAAACACACGAACGGTATGTCCCGCTTGAATTCCCCACTTAGACAGAGGAACTTTTACCCAACCTTTCTGTGCATAATGCGGATCTAAATTCACAACAACTAAAGTCCTGTCTTTGGCTTCAAAATCCCATTTATGAAAGGCCAACAGTTGCTGATTATCTATTTCCAAAAACTCAATGTTGTTGGTTTGCTGCAAAGAAGGCAATTCCTTACGTGCTTTATTGATTGCAGTCATGATTCGCGTCAAATTGGTTTCCTTTTTCCAATCCCAATGACGGAATTCGTATTTTTCACTGTCGTGATATTCTTCCTTTCCAGGAATAGCATCGCTTGCAAGGTGTTCATAAACAGGACCGTAAACACCCGTGTTTGAGCTTAGGGTTGCTGCCAATGCATAGCGTTGAAGGTGAATACTTTCGTTGCCACTTTGTAAATGGAATGGATTGATATCAGGCGTATTGGGCCAGAAATTAGCTCGAAAATAATGTCTTCGTTCTGTTTGCGTTAATTCGTTCAGGTATTCTGTTAACTCATGTTTATTGGTGCGCCATGTGAAATACGAATAACTTTGTGTGAATCCTTGTTTCGCCAACTGCTCCATGATTTTCGGACGGGTAAATGCCTCAGCAAGGAAGAGTACATGCGGATGTTTTTCTTGCACTTTTTCCATCAACCAACCCCAAAAATGAAAGGGTTTTGTGTGTGGATTATCGACTCTGAAAACAGAAATCCCGAATTCTTCTACCCAATACAAAGCAACGCGAAGCAATTCGTCCCAAAGGTTTTTCCAATCAGGAGTTTCAAAGTAAATCGGAAGAATGTCTTGGTATTTTTTTGGTGGATTCTCAGCGTATTGTGCCGTTCCATCCGGTCGCCACTTGAACCATTGTGGATTCGATTTCACCCACGGATGATCAGGTGCAGCTTGTAAAGCAAAGTCCATCGCGATTTCAATTCCTAGTGATTTAGCGGTATCTACCATCGACTTAAAATCCGCTTCATTTCCAAGTTCA
>Ga0214923_10006433_pt1 | contig 13200 bp, 19 predicted proteins | sample LL1510_MetaG_FD_177993 | JGI IMG/M metagenome (GOLD analysis project Ga0214923, IMG submission 177993) | Freshwater microbial communities from Lake Lanier, Atlanta, Georgia, United States - LL-1510 | ecosystem: Environmental > Aquatic > Freshwater > Lake | place: USA: Georgia | collected...
AGCGGTTAGGGTTTATTTTTATTGAAAAAATACCTGGGTATCGTTCAAAAATCCGCTTAAATAATGAGCGATTTTATGACCAAGAAGGGGTAAACGGGACTGACGGGGGGGGTAAACGGGGTTTACCCGAAATAAAAGATAAAATACAAGATAAAATACAAGATAAAGATACTTGTGGTTCTGATTTTGAAAATCAGGATATTCCTTTGCCTAAAAAAGAAAAAAAAGAAAATGAAAAAACAGCCGCCGCCGCCGAAATTTTGGCGCACCTGAACGAAAAAGCCGGGCGGTCATTTGATGTAAAAAACCCGCAAACCCAAAAGTATGTCATTGCCCGACTAAATGAAGGAATGAGTATCGAAGAAGCAAAGCGGGTAATTGATTTTAAGGTTATGAAATGGAATCCCGACGCGAACATGCGCCAATACTTGCGACCTGACACGCTCTTTAGCGGAAAATTTACGATCTACTTAGAAGAAGCAACGCCCAAAAAGCCAAAACTACAAACGCAAAGCGAAGGCAACCGAAACGTAGCCGGGGCAATTATCAAAAACGGCATAGAATGGTTTTGATATGACAAAGCAACAAATTGACATTTTACAAAGCCGATGGGCGCTTTTGGCACATGCCACAGTTGACTTTTCGATACCGCTAAACGGGCCTGGCGCATTTTCGGAAGATCAAATACTTGCACTTCCTTTGGTCGATCAATATTTTTTAACCGCGTCGGAGGCAATAAGCGCAATTATACACCCGAAAGAAAAGGCAAAATTTCGCCGTCATTTGGCTTATGCGCAATGTTTGGGCGAAATGCAGTCAACAGCGCTTTGGGAACGCATGGAAAAGTTAGACGCTGAATTAGATTACCACATGGGCATTCACGCCGCAAAGAAAAACGCGCAATGAGTATAGCGATTACAAACCCGAACTTTGTCGATCCGTTTTTGGACACGGAAATATTCAAAAAATACAAAACAGCCGAAAGTATTATCACTTGCAGGATGGTTGCGGAGCCTTACAACATGCTCACAATTGCAAAGCATTTGAAGCCTTGCATGTTTTTTGCAGATAATAAAGTTGCTTTGGCTTGCCTGGAGTTGTATAAATTAAATCAGTCATACGGCGCCTTCAGTGTTGCACAAAGAGCGGGCATAGCAAGTGAGGTTGTTATGCAAATGACAGAGCGCCACAGCGAAACGGATTTGATAGAAGCATTCGAGGTTTTTAAAACGATTTGGGGGCAATATGTCGAAGTACATAAGGTTGCTCAAAGTGTAATCAGGTGGGCAATGGAAGGGAAAACGAGCGAAGAAATTAAGATACTATCCGACAAGATGCGCAAAGAAATGGGCGCTACAATTGCACAGGAGGATAGCGACGGGAAAAAAGAATTTGAAGCGGCGCTTTTTGCTTCAATTGATGGCAAAGTTATTGATTACCCGGTAAAGCCGCCAATTGACACGATACGGCACAAATTACCTTACTTAGAGCCTGGAGAGTACGCCATTGCAGCAGGTCGCACTGGCATGGGAAAATCTTTTTTTGGGCTAAACTGGATTTACGAATGTTGTAAAAACAATATTCCATCTGTGTATGTAAATTTGGAAAATACGCCAAAGGACGTGCAAAAGCGGCTTTGGCAAATGGAATGTGGAATAAAGTGGAACACGGACTTTTCAAAAGCAAGTGAAACTGAAATACGGCACTATTTAGATTCATGGGAGCGGACAAAAAAATATCCAGCAAAGTGCATTAATCCGGGCCGCAATCTTCAATCTATTCTTAACTTTTTGCGACAAGAATACTACGAAAGGGGCATACAATTTGCAACGATTGACTATATTCAGTTGATGCGTGAAAGAGAAATACGCGGGGGCCGTGTCGATGAAATTGCAGAAATTAGCGCCGCTGTTCGTTCGCTTTGCCTTGAATTGAATATACCTATTTTAGCGCTTGCTCAAATAAGCCGGGCGGGCGAAGAAAGTGCTGACAAACGACCAAAAATGATACATTTGCGCGGTTCGGGCGATTTGGAGCAGGACGCAAGTACGATTTTCCTTTTATATCGTCCTGGATATTACAATATCCAATGCGATGAAAACGGGCTGCCATACCATGAAAAAGCAGCCGAAATAGAAATAGCAAAAGGTCGGAATTGTGGGCCATTTGGCGTTCGATGTAGATTTGATGAAGTGCGTGGATTTTACAGCGAAAATGATACTTTTGTGGAGCAAGAAAAAATACAATGGTCGGGGTACTCGCAAATGGAAAGGCCCGCCAACATTAATGACATACCATTTTAATAAAAAAGCAATGGAACTTTTCAACACAAACGAACTGGAGTTATCTGACCCTAATCCGATGGTTGTTGCATTGGGGCTTTTTGGGGACGGTAAAAAGTGCAAGCATTGTAAGCATTGCATCGTTAATCAGCCGGGCGCGGGGCGCTACTTAAAATGCGCCTTGCGTAGAATAACGTCCGGGGCAAAAACGGATATACGGGCAAATTGGAATGCTTGTAAAAAGTTTGAGGCGCTATAAAATGAGCAAAGCAAAAAAGCAGCCCGCCAAACCCCCGCAGCCTAAAATTTCAATCAAAGGCCCGTTTGTGCTCGCTACGTTTTTGAGGGTATGCCGGGCAATGGAAATAACACACGACGATGCGCTGATACTTTTTGCAACACTTCAAAAGCAAGGCGAAATAGTGGACGCGGGCGGGGTTGGTTTTTCGGGACAAATAAAATCATTCACATTTAAACAGTAAAAAAATGCAAGGCTGGGAAAAATCCAAACTAAAATTTGAAAACGGCGAATGGCGCATTTACTCAAATTGCGGGTGCGCGTTTGTTTCACTTTTCACCGCATCGCCTGAATTGATCGACGCTTGCCAGGGAGCGCGTGAAAAGTTGGCCGAAATTGATAATAAACCATTTTAAAAATTCACCATGACAAAAAAAGACCTTGCCTTAAAAATAAATGAGGCAAACAGCAAAAAGGGTTTTTGGAACAACCCCATAAATTACAGCGAAAAGTTGGTTTTGGTTTGCACAGAACTATCAGAGGCGATTGACGCGCACCGCGAAGGCCGATTTGCAAACGATCAAATTACGATCAACATGCAAACGCCTGACAGCGAATTTAAGGCGCTTTACGAGCGCGAAGTAAAGGGGACGGTAGATGAGGAGTTGGCCGATGCTGCAATTCGCCTTTTCGATTTTAAGGGCCGTTTGCGTATTCCGATTTCTGAAAAGTATCTATTGCCTAACGGTTTGGAGGTTGACCCCGATTATTTCAATTTCGCCGATTATGTGGGCAATATTATGTCCTACGTTTTGGAGGCGCGGGGCTTTAACGGCGCGGTAAATTTAGACAATGATCGCGGGGGCCGTCAACTTAACACGGCGCTTGCAATGATTGAGAGCCTATGCAAGAAACTGGACATTGATTTGTACTTTCACATTGACTTGAAAGTAAAATACAATTCATTCCGGGAATATTTGCACGGAAAAAAATATTAATTCACTTTTAAAAACGCTAAAATGTCAACACTAAAAACAGAATCAGCAAAGACGCAAAACCAGCGCATCGCAGAACATCTCTTAAAATACCGCGAAATAAACCCTAAACAGGCGCAAACATTGTACGGGTGTATGCGCCTTGCCGCTCGAATTAAGGATTTGCGGAGCCGTGGGGTGAAAATTCTGACAGACAAAAAGTATTACAAAAACGCGGCGGGGCATAATGTTTCCTTTGCTATTTATCGGCTTGAGGTATGAGAGGATGGAGCGAACAACACACGGCGCTAAAATTAAAGGAACTTTGCGAAAGCGCTGGCATATCTTACGCGCTTAGGATGCAACTACAAAGTATTATTGATCGGCGTTCCGAAACGGCATTTTTGGAAGGCGTAAAACATTGCCATGAGCAGTACAAAGCAAAACGATGAAGGCTTGGTTTTTATGGGCGTTGACCCTGCCTTCCGAAAAAAAGGTTTTTGGTGCGCGGTTATTCGAAGGCCGGAAAATACGGTACAATTTTTTGAATGCAAAAACCTGGGCGTTTTTACAAAACTTGTGATCGACATTTTTCCGCATCATATTTTGGTTGAAAATAGCAACCTTCAAAAAGTGCAATTTAGGCCAGGTGCAAGCAACAAAGAACGGCAAAATGTAGGCATGAATATGGCTGTTTCTCAAATATCGGTTGATATTATTACGGAAATTTTAAAACCTGAATTGCCAGTAGAAATTTCGCCAAAAAAGAAGGGGGCTAAAATTGCGGATCTAAATTTTTTTGAAGCGTGGTTAAAAGCCAACACATTGACACCGGAAAACTACAAAGGCAATAAAACGGAACAGGATAAACGCGACGCTGCAAAATTGGCGATGATGGCAGAACAGCAATATAAATTGCACCAAAAGGCAAAAAAGAAATAACTTTGTGGTATGGGATATATTGTTTTGTTTATCGTCTTTGCTTTGATCGTGGTTGTACGCGAATTTCGTGACAACCAATAGCCAATGTTAAACATGCGTAAATTTTTGTTTAGCAGTAGTTTTGCGCGTCTTTTTATTTACCTTTGGGGTATTGTTAAACGTTTAACTAAAAACAAAACAACCATGATTTTTCAAAAAATCGCCGCACTGATTACCAAAACCGTTGACTTTGAAAACAACGAACTGGAAACCGCAGTAGAAACCGTTTTGAACGCAGCCGGAGCCGTACAAGTTGCGTCCCTGGAAGTTGACCGCCTTGCGGGTACTGACAACACCGAGTACACAGACCAAGCCGGAGCGCTGGTTGATCTTGCCTACACATTGGGGCAGGCTTTGCCAGAATTGACAGAAGACCAAGCAGCAGAAGTAAAAGCGACATTGGCGCTTATTATCAAAGCCGCTACACCGGAAGCAGAAATTGCGCTTGAAAAGTTGTTCAACTCAACCGTTGATGCGGTGATCGCCATTCAAAAATTGAACGAGTTGGCCGATTTGGACACCGTACCGCCTACTCAATAATCGAAGGAGTAAGAATAAAAAAGGATTGTTGGATTTGTTTAAGCGGTGCGATGTATTTCGTGCCGCTTTTTTATTTTGGCGTTTGTCGATAAAAGTTTGGAATTGTTAAATTATGTGTTACATTTGTGCATCGTTAAAATATTCACAATAAAAACGCAATACAATGGAAATTAAACACAGATTTACCAACGCTGTTATTTTTGACGGCGAAAACCTATCGGGCGCGAATCTTCGCCGCGCAAACTTTTATGCAAAAGATTTGCGTGGATTGGATTTATCGAGCGCTGATTTATCCGGCGCCGATTTAGGAAATGCAGACTTGCAGGGCGCTAATTTAGCGGGCTGCGATTTCACAAACGCAAATTTATCCGGGGCCGATTTTTTTAAAGCGAATCTGACTAATGTTAATTTTAGTCACGCTAATCTTAGAAATGCCGATTTGAGAGAAGCGGAAACTTATGGAGCAAATTTCCGTTATGCAAATATCGACGGCATTATTTTTTCACCGCATCAATGTATTTAGCCATGAAAAATCAACAAATACCAAATTGGCAAAATGCTCCATCGTGGGCGCAATATTGGGCGGTTGATTTAGACGGTCGCGCATATTGGTATGAAAATGAACCGGAGCCTATGTTCGATCTATTTTGCGCTAATATATGCGGGTGGTATAATAATAATAACGGAATAAATAAATATGATTTGGATTCAGAAAACAACACCGTACCTGACTGGACAAAAACGCTCCAAACCCGACCAAAACAAGCCGATAAAGGCCCAACAGTTCAGCCCGAATACTACAAAGTAGGCAAAGGCCGAAATATGCACACGGGTTGGCCGGATAGCGGATTTTAAACTTACTTATTATATTGCTCATTGTTTATTTTAAGTAAGCAAAAAGGGACAATAAACAGCAAACACTTTGCCCGTATCAATTGGTACGGGCTTTTTTATTGCCAATATTTTGAAAATAAACTATCTTTGTAGTGCAAAAAACCAAACTATTTGCCTTTCATTCAATGAAAAAAGGACTATTTTTTGCCTTAATGCTTGCTTTTTTTGCTTCATGCGCAAAAGAAGAAGTGAAAGCACCACAGGCAATACCAAAAATTTACAACTTTGAAAAGCGGTATTTTGAGGTCGATACACAACCCGCATATAGTTCTAAATTTTACGGGGTAAATACTTTCCCCTGGATTCCAGTACAAAAAATAAAAATGTTCCGTTCGTTTCGTGTGTACATTGCAAGCAGTTGGATATGGAGGCCGGGCGGTATTTTTGTGCAGCCGATGTACCAAGCCGAAACGCAGGAATCAAGCGGCTTAGATGTATATTTTGCCAAGTGCAAAAAATCGGGCATAGATGTAATGCCCTGCATTAACCAAACGCCCGAATGGTATAGGCCCGAAAATGAATGGTCGGGATCGAACAACTACCCGCCGATCAAAAAAGGACTTGACCGCGAAAACCCGGCATCTTATTCAGATTATGCCGAATTTTGGTTTCAGTTTGTTTGTAGATATGGTTCGCAAAAACACCCCGATTCAGTGTTAAGAGTTGACACTACGCCGCGATGGTCGGGCGACATTCCAAATGTAAAAAAATCGGGGCTTAACTTAATTTCACAGATCGAAATAGGCAACGAATTTGATCGCTGGTGGGATATTGGAACGGAGCGGTACTTGACACCCAAAGAACATGCGGCGCTTTTTTCGGCTGTGATTAAGCGAGTGCGTGAAGCAGATAAGAAAATGAAAGTTATAATGGCTGGTTTGACGGGGTTTGATGAAAAATATCTACTTGAATTTTTGCAGCACTTGCAAGCCTTTGGAAGCGAACTACCGGACATTATAAACGTACACCACTACTCAAACACGGGTAACGAGTTCGACAAATGGCCCCCAACATGGTATTTTTCGGGCGCGTGTATGCCAAATGAAGATAAGGACTTTGGAATGATCGACAGTATTGTATCAATTGCTCACAGCGTTAACAGGCCCGTTTGGGTAACGGAATTTGGTTGTGATTCACGCCCGCAAAGTTGGATGCACATTGAAGGATCAAAATACGGAATGAGCGATGAACAGGCGCAAGGAACACAAATTGTCGAAACTTACAAAGCCTACAAAAAAACGGGCGTTTCCCGTGCATTTATGTTTATGGCAGCCGATGAGCCGGGGCAAGGACTTTGGCAATCATGCGGGGTGCTGACAAGCCAAAACACGGGGTATAATAAAAAGCAGTCTTATGAAATTGTAAGGCAGCATATTTACCCAAAGTAAAAACCATTTTTAAAACAAACATAAACAAATGAGATTGAAACAAATTTTTGTCATTTTATTTTTGGCGCTCGCCTTTTCAAGTAGCGCCCAAATTTTTAACCCGTATAAAAGGGCGATTAACCGCGAAGCAGAGAAAACCGATCAATTGAAGCAACAATGGCCCATTGTCATTGACCCAATCGAGCGCGTACCTTCCAGTGTTTCAAACACATTCGCTGCGTCTTCGCCGGATAATTGGGGCGTTCGATTGATTTTGCCAGATTCGATTAAGCAGCGATTGCAGAAAGAATGCAATAACAAGGTTCGTGTCAAGATTTATGACACGTCCGGCGGCACAAGCCATGCAGCACTACAACAGGGTCAACTATCAGGTAGCAACTACACAGGCAGCGTAAGCCTACCAGATGCACAGGGACACGGTACGCATGTAGCGGGTATTATTGGCGCTGATGGGTTCGGCGTGCTTGATGCCTTAATTGACAATGGTACTATTTCATGGAAGCCCGTTAAAATCTTAGACGACAATGGATCGGGTTCTTTTGATTGGTTTGCAAAAGCGGTAACTACCGAAACAAGCGAAGACCGGGCATTGATTTCTCAAGGTTGGAGTATTGTTTGCAATGGCTCATTTGGCGGCGGTACGGCACTTGTGCCAAATGTTGAAAACGCACTAAGGGCAAGTACTGATTTGGGCGTTATCTACTTAATTGCTGCGGGTAATACGGGCGCGAATGGCGTACAATATCCAGGTAATAGCCCTTATTCAATCGCGTGTGCTTCGCTCGACGACAATTTGAAGCGTTCGAGTTATAGCACAACTGGCGTAGAAGTTGCAGTGGCTATGCCGGGCCGTAATATCTTGTCTACTTATTTGAATGGTCAATATGCAACACTGTCAGGTACAAGTATGGCAACGCCATTTCTAACCGCATGTGCAGCGATTGCGAAAAGCAAATATGGAAATTTGATAGCGGATTACAAGGCAATGCGCCGTTATCTTTGCTTTGTCGCTACCGATCTCGAAACACAAGGCCGGGATAACTTAACAGGATGGGGCATTGATTACGTTCGGGGCATCCTAAACACAAGCCCTACCAAAGTTCCGCCAACGTTTAATGACCAGCCTGGTAACGGAAATCCGGTTGACCCAAACCCGCAACCCGTAAAGCGCGAATACCGTACAATTGAATATACCGTTACTGGTGATTGGTCGATCTTTTGGGGGCCGTCCGGTAGCGCGTCTTTGGATGCCTCTACGATAAAAACGACAAGCAAAAAGGCGACGGCGACGGCGCTTAACACCGCCAAAATTACGTCTGTTAAACTGGAGTATTCCACAAATGACTTTGCGGAAAAATCCAGCACGGATATTAATACAAACGTGCGCACCTTTTTTGCTGGGCGTGGTTTTATCCTGCCGAATCCGTGCGACTTTGCCGATGCTGTTTTTTGGGCTGCATACTTTTTGGATATGACCTTAACGCAGGACAAAAAGCAGACGATTAGAATTTTGAGCATTGAAGGAAACGACGGCAAAGGAAACAAGGCCGCGTTTAACGCCTCGCAGATTAAGCGTTGGCCCGTTGGTACGTCCTTTATTGAAATTGATAAAAATACGATCAATTCAATGGGGAGTATAAAAATTTCGGATAGACAAGTAGGCGAAACCCTTTTCAACGCGCCTATCACAACATGCGAGTTTAAGAAAAACTAAGAAAAATAAATGGTTTGAATAAGGCCCGTTCGCTTGTCGTTCGGGCTTTATTTTTTGGCGTTGGTCGATAAAGGGGTAAATTTTTGAGAATCTCGGATAAAAGACGGGTTAAAAGTTTGCGCTTTGCTAATTATGTAATACATTTGTGCATCATTCAATCATAAAACGCAACGCAATGTACAAACCGCATAATTTCACCGCCAAAGTATTATTTTCTTCCGAAAATCCATCTTCAAACCTGTCATTCGATGTTGAATATGCCGTCGAGTGTATTATCACAATTGACACAGAAGAAGAAACGGCAGAAGGATTTGAGATCATACGCGCAGCGGTTCAAAACGGAACTTACGATGATGGTGAAACGGTATTAATGTCTGCATGGGCATTGATTGATCATAAAAAAATAAGCCCCAATACGTTTTCCGTTATCGAGGCGTCTGTTTGTCAAGAGTTTTTTGACGCGCTCGAAAAAGGCGGCGGTGATGGGGAATATGAAAGTGAGCCGTTCCCGGAAATTCCGGGGACTGTTATATCTGTTTATGAACCGATTACAAACCAATAAAGCCCGAAAAATGAAACACTAAGGTGCGGCAAACGCATTGGATTGGAAATCATTTTGGAAAGCGTAAATGGTGCTTTTCTTTTTGCATTAAAACCCGAAAGGATTATCATTTTGGGCTTAAGGTTGTTGAATACGACCTTACAGAATACTTTTCTTTTGGTTTTTGGTATGGTATAATTGTATTAAGCCGCGACTTATGAAATGGCCCCGCTTCGAATACCTGTACATAATGTTTGCCCCGTATGCGATGCCATACAGGGCTAAGGTTGGTATAAGTATTGCGGCTAAGCAAAGAAAAGAGCAAATCAAAGCGGAACTTAGGCCCATGTTTGGCGATGTCACAGTGTACGCGATAGGGTTTTCTATTCTTTACGCTTATCAGATTGAACAACGCATACACCGTTTGTTCGCCCGCTTTCAGTACAACGGCATAAGGCACACAAACGGCGGGAGTGAGTGGTTTTGGTCTATTAATTGGGTGTCGTGTTTAATCCTTTCAATTGTGCAATACTTTTGGTTAAGCGAAAGGCTTTTGTTATTGCCGTTTTTTGCTTTACTGATTCCTTTGCCGTTGGATTTTATTTTGTTAACTTTGCTTATATTCGCTTTTCAGTGGTCGCTAATTATTGGCGGCTTTTACTGGGCGTTTTGGGCGCTAAATTTGTTTTGAAACCAATGGACGAACTTACGCTTTATAAATTTATCTACGATAACGACGTAGAACTTCGATGGGACGATGCTGTTTTGTCTACATGGGTTCCATCTTGGAGCATTAAAGATTTTGCTGATTTAATGCCGGGCGCTTTAGATGAAGGCGGCATAGAAGCAAGACTTTTGCAGAATGGTACAATATGGGTAAACTTGGTTCCGATTTGTGACCGATACGGAATTGACCCCGAAAAAATATATCCGAAGAAATGAGCAAAACAATCCACATCCCCGGCGGCACCATAACTTTAGCCGAAAGCAAGGCAGTTTGCCCACACTGCGAAACGCACATTTCATTTGATAAAATCGAAAAACGATTTTGGAAGCAAAGTAAAATTTGCATTCGTATGAAGTGCGTATGTGGTAAGCAAGTTGGCATAACCCAGGATTACCGGGGTGATTTTGTTGCTTATGAGTTAAAACGATAAAAAAAATGAAAAAGGCAAAAAAGATAAGAGCCGGAAAATATATGTACGGCGGCTGCGTACTTGAAAAATCAAGTTTGGAGCAAATGTGGTACGCAACAAACCAACCCAAAGGGATTTTGATTTTGAAACGAACTAAAGCGGAGTGCGAGGCTGAAATTGATAAAATCACAACCCAATAAAACAATGGCAAAAATCCTTAAAGAATCCGACATGCGCGAACTTGAAGCGCAGTTGGCGCAAGAAAAGATCACATACGGGCGTATGGTTGAATTGATTGAAGAAAAGGTTTTGCAGGGCTGCATTCCAAAGGTTGATCTTTTGGCGCAACTTGAAACAGCCAGCCAGGCAATGAAGGATATAGCCTATAATGAAGACCTTGAACTTAGCGAAAGGCATCAGGCTTACAATAGGTTTGCAGCACTACAATGGCTGAAAGATTGGATTCCGCAGATTGTGAACGAGTCCAATGCTGAAAATGGGAATATTGAACCGAGCAAAGAACCGCTAAGCCCAACACAAGAAAGGCTTATTGCTGTTATAACGCCATACTATCAAGATTTTGAGGTGTATGTACGTGATATTTACAAATCAATGTCAGGCAAAAAGTCTATTCAAAAAACAGGGGAATTTACATATATTACGATTGAAGGTAAGTGCTACAAATCAAAATACTTTCATGTTGATAGCATAGAAAAGGCGAGCGGTCGGACTTTTGATTCGATTGAAAAGGGGCATAGGTTTGGCTTAATGAAAAATGGTGACGAGTTGCTGCACTTTTGCTATTCGCGCTTAAAAGACAAAAACGCAAGGAAGCCGTATAATTACCCGGCGATAATGTTAATGCCTGAAACAAAAGAGGCTATTTGTAATTCATGCGGTCACGCTTGGAAAATTGAACTACCAGCGATCTACAAAGAAACATTTTGCCTGAATTGCGGTGAGTAGTGATTTTCGGCGCATAAAACCAAACTTGCAAAAGCCGCAACAATGCGCTACTTTTGTGTTATGAAAATGCGAGGGCGTAGATTATGTATTGCGCTTGCATTTATGTAACACAGAATAACAGAGCGAAAACAGAGCAAATGGCAAGGAAAATAACCAGCAACGGAGGCACTTTAATTGCTGCCGAAAAAGGCGAAAGCGGAAACCCCAATGGTAGACCCAAAGGGGCTATTTCGTTTAAGGCGATATTGTCGAAAGTTTTGGATGCTGAAATGACGATTGAAGACGCGGAGGGCAAGCGTACAATAACCAGATACGAAGCGATGCTTTTGAAGGTGGCACAAGATGCCGCAACAAGCGCAGACCCGGCTGTTAGGCTTCGCGCTACACAATGGCTTGTTGATCGCAGAGAAGGAAAAGCGCCCGAAACGATCAATGCGACCGTACAATCATTTACAACACCGGGGGCGCTTAATGTCGATGAATTGGAACAAATTTTGCGCATTGCTAAAATAGAACCTAAAAGTGAGGAGTGAGCGCAAACATCCGATTTTTGCCAGCATCAAAAGCGAAGGGGTTAACGCCCGAACAACTTGCCTATATTGGCAGCATAGGTAATTTTGTGCCGATTGTAGTAAATGATATATACATTTCGCACTATAAAAGGCCGGAACGTATACAAATTTTATACGGAGGGTCAAATTCTGGGAAAAGCGACTGGAAAGCGACTGAATTACTGATTAAGGTTTTAACAGAACCTTACTGCCGTGTTCTATTTGTCCGAAAAGACCATGTAACCGTACGCCATTCGCAGTTTCAACTGTTCAAGGATCAAATAGCGCGGTATAATCTGCAAGAGTATTTTACAGTCCTTGAAACTCCCATGATAATACGCTGCCATAACGGCAACGTAATGCTATCGGGTGGTTTGGATGATGTTGACAAGTTGAAGTCTATTGCAGATATTACGGATATTTGGTTGGAGGAGCCGCTTGATAAACGCGGGAGCATAACAGCCGATGACTTTTTAGAACTTGACAGGCGCGTAAGGACGGCCAAAGCATCAAACCACATACACTTTACCTTTAATCCCATTTCGCGGGATAGTTGGATAAACGATTACTTTTTCAAGGCAACGGATTACGACCCGTTTGTTTTGAAAACGACCTACTTAGATAATCATTTTAGCCCCGAAAGTCAGCATTTGACTTTTGAGCGCTTAAAGGTTAGGAACTATCAACAATACTTAGTTTATGCCCTGGGTGAATGGGGAACGCTAACCGAAGGCTTAGTTTTCAAAGATTACAGCATCGTACCCGACTTCCCAGCCGATGCGCAAAAGCAGGGGTACGGCATGGACTTTGGTTTTTACCCCGATCCGACTTCGCTTGTACATTGTGGCATTTATGAAGGAAAATTGTATGTTGATGAGGTTATGTATGACTACAACATGACTTCGCACATACGGGCAAAAACGATGAAAGATCGGTTAGTTTCTAAAAATTTGCGTATTATTACAGATCGAAACCCGGAGGCGATAAAGGAAATA
>Ga0214923_10006434_pt1 | contig 13199 bp, 7 predicted proteins | sample LL1510_MetaG_FD_177993 | JGI IMG/M metagenome (GOLD analysis project Ga0214923, IMG submission 177993) | Freshwater microbial communities from Lake Lanier, Atlanta, Georgia, United States - LL-1510 | ecosystem: Environmental > Aquatic > Freshwater > Lake | place: USA: Georgia | collected 2015-10-15
CTAAGCGTTCCGGCTGTAGGCGCAGCGGTCACGGTTACGGTCCGTGTTGCGGTGGCATTGGCGCAGCCCCCTGTACCGGTGACGGTGTAGGTGATGGTTGCGTTACCCGCGGCAACACCTGTAACAAGACCTGTGGTAGCGTTGATGGTGGCAATGGCAGGGTCACTGCTGGACCAAGCCCCGCCGGAGATGGTGGATGCGAAGTTTGATGTTCCATTCACACAAATGCCTTGATTACCACTGAGTGTACCGGCGGTCGGTGCAGCGGTAACAGTCACGGTTTGTGTTGCAGTAGCATTGGCGCAACCACCTGTCCCTGTCACGGTGTAGGTGATGGTTGCGTTACCTGCGGCAACCCCGGTGACGAGGCCAGAGCTAGCATTAACGGTGGCAACGGTAGGGTCACTGCTGGACCAAGCCCCGCCGGAGATGGTGGATGCAAAGATTGATGTTCCGTTCACGCAAATTTCTTGTGCACCGCTAAGTGTACCGGCAATCGGTGCAGCGGTGACTGTGACGGTACGCGTTGCAGTAGCATTCGCACAACCGCCTGTACCGACAACGGTGTAGGTGATGGTGGCGTTACCTGCAGCTACCCCTGTAACAAGACCTGTGGCGGCGTTGACGGAGGCGACCAAAGAGTCACTGCTGGACCATGAACCACCGGTTACGGTGGAGGCGAAGGATGATGTACCGCTAATGCAGATATTTTGAATGCCAGAAATTGATCCTGCGGTCGGCGGTGAGTTAACTGACAAATTAAGGGTGATGACAGAATCGCAACCGTTAGTCGCCGCAATAGTCCGATTGTAGATTCCTGCGGTCGTCAGGGATAGGGAGCCAAAGCTGAAGGATTGGCCTTGGCAGATGGACGCCGAAATGGTTGCGGTTGCATTGGGTCTTACCGAAAGGTTGAGCTTGATGACAGAATCGCAACCATTGACAGCGGTGATAGTTCTAAAGTAAGTTCCAGCACTGCCGAGGTTAAGTAAACCAAAAGCAAAGGTCCGGCCCAAGCAAATGGATTCTGATATGGATGTTGTATCAATATTATAAAATTGTAGACTTAGTGTTACAATTGAATCGCAACCAGAAGTCGCAAGATAGGTATTTTGGTAATTTCCAGGTGTTGTTAAGATATTTGGGCCGAATAAAATGGAATCTCCAGGACATATGCGCTGGGAAGTACTAATTGCAATAATAGAATCTACAATTAACTGAAGATTGATTATTGAATCACATCCAAAAACATTGAGTAGCGTATCTGAATAGCTACCAGATGTCGATAGCGATTGACCTCCAAAACTAAAGGTTTGATTCGTACAAATTCCTCTTGCGATATTGGTTGTAGATCGTGGATTTACAATTAAACTTAAAGTAGTGACGGAATCGCAGCCGTTGGCGGCAGAGATTGTTCTAACGTAAGTGCCAGTACTATCCAAATTAAGTGAACCAAAGGCAAAGGTCTGGCCTTGGCAGATGACCTGATTTAATTCAGTATTTTGAATAGGTCGTATTGTCAATCCTCCGTTGACTAGGTTTGTTTGCCATTGTCCCTGCAAGGGATCCGATAGATACGTTCGCTGAGGAACCCACGAAAGTCCATAGAAACCTTGTAATCCAGCACTAACGAAAAACTTAAGTTGAAACAAAATACTGTTCGGGGGCAGTGTTATACCAGTTGTAGTTGAGAAACCACTAATATTGATTGTGTCTCCTGAGGTTTGGGTGCTAAGGGAGAACAGTGCGGGGTTTCGGTTTTCAATTCCGACAAAATTTAAAGGTAATGATTTCAAAAAGACGAAATTGGCCAAACCAACATTATTGAATTGGTTGGCAAATACATTTACCAAAACTGTATCCTGTGAATTTCTTTGGCACCTTGGAACAGAGTCAATTCTTAATAGGGTAGAGCCTACTTGGTTTACTGTCAATATCGAAGGATTACTGGTCAAATTCCCTGTGCAACGACTAACGCTACTTAAGACAGCACGAAAACCCAGTCCGTTGAAGCTTGGGCTTGACGCCAAAAATTTTAATGTCGTCGTGTTACCACCGATGAAGGCTATTCCGGAATTCGAGTTAGCATTAAGCCAAACCGGACTTCCATTGGGTTGGTATTGCCATTGAATGGAATCAAAGTTGTTGGCTTGAATTGATAGTACGGCTGTATCTCCAATATTTACCGTAACATTAATGGGTTGTTGGGATATTTGAGGGGGTAAATTAGATAGTAGATTTACGGAATAAACAACAGAAGGAGCGCTTTGGCACCCTTGGTTGTTGGTAACGCGTACGGAGTAATCACCGGGTTCGTTCGTTAAATATTGACTGCCCGTTGCGCCCGAAAGGCCCGAACCATACGGGCCTTGAACGGGGACACCGTTTTTAAACCAGCGATAGGTCAGGAAGGAACTGGTAGGGAAAGCCTGCAAGATGGCAGTATCACCCGGGCATATGGTTGAATCAACAGAACTAATGTTTGGCGTTTGAGGAATGTTATTAAGAGTTAAGGCTAAGCTAACAATAGAATCACATCCGTTGGCGGCAACAAGAGTATCCTGATAAAAACCAGGAACTCTAAGGGTATCTTGACCAAACACGTAAAATGAACCTGGACAAATAGAATCACGCAGTGTTAGGGTTGGCCTAGGCAAAACCGTAAAGTTTAGCGTTGCGGTAGCGTTCGCACAACCGCCGGTTCCAGTTACGGTATAGGTCATGGTCGCCGTGCCAGCAGCAACGCCAGTAACAAGACCGGTCGCGGTGTTGATTGTGGCGACACCAGTGGCACTGCTGGACCAGGTACCGCCTGAAACGGTTGACGTGAGGTTGGTCGTTCCCGCAACACAAATCGCTTGCGTTCCACTGAGGGTTCCTGCCGAAGGCGGTGTGGTAACGGTTACGGTACGGGTAGCGGTGGCATTGGCACAACCGCCGGTACCGGTAACGGTATAGGTCATGGTGGCCGTACCTGCGGCGACCCCGGTAACAAGACCGGTGGAGGCGTTGATGGTGGCAACACCAGTGGCACTACTAGACCAGCTACCGCCAGAAACGGTTGAAGCAAAGGTGGTGGTACCGGCCACGCATACGGTTTGAGTTCCACTGAGGGTTCCGGCCGAAGGGGCTGCGGTGACGGTTACTGTGCGTGTTGCGGTGGCATTGGCACAACCGCCGGTACCGGTAACGGTATAGGTCATGGTGGCCGTACCTGCGGCGACCCCGGTAACAAGACCGGTGGAGGCGTTGATGGTGGCAACACCAGTGGCACTGCTGGACCAGCTACCGCCTGAAACGGTTGAAGCAAAGGTGGTGGTACCGGCCACGCAAACGGTTTGGGTTCCACTGAGGGTTCCAGCCGAAGGGGCTGCAGTGACGGTTACTGTGCGTGTTGCGGTGGCATTGGCACAACCGCCGGTACCGGTCCTGGTATAGGTCATGGTGGCCGTACCAGCGGCAACCCCGGTAACTAGACCGGTGGAGGCGTTGATTGTGGCAATACCAGTGGCACTGCTAGACCAGCTACCGCCTGAAACGGTTGAAGCAAAGGTGGTGGTACCGGCCACGCAAACGGTTTGCGTTCCACTGAGGGTTCCAGCCGAAGGGGCTGCGGTGACGGTTACTGTGCGTGTTGCGGTGGCATTGGCACAACCTCCGGTACCGGTAACGGTATAGGTCATGGTGGCCGTACCAGCGGCAACCCCGGTAACTAGACCGGTGGAGGCGTTGATTGTGGCAACACCAGGGGCGCTGCTGGACCAGCTACCGCCTGAAACGGTTGAAGCAAAGGTGGTGGTACCGGCCACGCACACGGTCTGGGTTCCGCTGGGGGTACCCGCACTTGGTGGGGTGGTAACTGTTACGGAGGTTGCTGCGGAGACGGTTGAGCAAGTAGGGGCGTTGAAAACAACGACGGTGTAGGAACCGGCAGCCGATGCGGTATAGGAAGTGTTGGTAGCACCGGAAATATTGCTGCCGTTAAGGGCCCATTGGTAGGTCAGGCCGGTACCGGTGTTGGCATTGAGCACAACCGAGCTGCCTTGACAGAAAGTCGTTGGACCAGCAGCGGTGATGCTAGCTAACGGGGGGGTGCAAGGAGCTGCCGTGCCGCAAACTATCGTTGAATTAACCCAAGAAACATTGGGGATCACATCTGCAAACTCATCTGCAAATTCACAATTTCCGGGGGTGGCAACGTCCCAGTTAATCGATGTGTTTCCTGTAGCCAGAACCCTGAAACGCAGATTGAACATTACGCCGTTTACGGTCACCGGTGTCAAAGCGAACCAGGCAGCCCTAAATTGCCTGCGGGTTGTGGCATTGTAGGGGGCGTTGGGGGATAGGTTGGAGAAAAGCCCGCAATTGCTTAGGAATCCGGCACTTATGACCGAATTGAGACCCGTGACCGAGCTTATGCACTGAAGTTTGGTGGTATCGTAGTCTATGGCCAAGGAAATAGCCGAAACACTGATACCCGAACCCATAACAGTCGAAACGGGTAGCACCAGGGTATCGCCGACAGCACAGGTTGTGGAGTTGAAACTACCAATGGTGGCGGTGATGTTTTGGGCCTTTCCTTGATTGACAAAGAAAATCATCAATAAAATGGCACGGAAATACAGCAAAAACCGCTTGTACGTAAAGAAATCATTCATTGGATAAAATTTTATGCAAGTTAAGCATTTGAAAGCCCAAACGAAAAAATATAAAAAAAATACGTCATGGACAATTGGCGGTTTATGCCCACGATACCTTGACAAAAGGACAAGGATTCTGAAGCCCGAAACAATCAAAATTCCAACAACTTAAAACAGTAAAATTGCTTAAACGAATAATTATCATTATTTAACAATTCAAAAACCGTTAATTAATGGCTTTGAATTAGGGTTATGGTCTCGCAGTTTGAGGGTCATACTAATCACTTAATACGATCAAAAAAATTGTCACTCAGAAAAAAATTTGAAATCAAGGTCTATTCTTTTTGTTTTTTCGCGCCACAAAAAACATACCCGTGCCAGTAAAAATTAAAACTAAGGGTAAGGCGCCCGGTTCACTTTCGAATCCAATCATGTAAACCAAAAGCAGGATACCTAAGGCTATTATTAAGATAGAAATAAATTTAATCAAAAGTATTGTTGAAAAAACTTTTATTATGATGATTCAAAGGTAAGAAAAGGGAGTTTGTTTAAGGCGGATGCCATTAGCCGTGGTTTGATTCTTTGTCGTAGGTTAGGTTAACAACCCCTGTTTCAAAGCTTTGAACATGTGTTAGGGCCCAGCTTGTTTCCTTGTTTATTTCCGAAAACAAAGGAATGCCTTCGCCTATGGTAGTTGGAATGAGGGTCAAAATCATTCGATCCAAGAGATCTTTTTCAAGAAAAGCGCTAATAAGCTGACCCCCACCCATGAGCCAAATGTCTTTATTGATTTTTTGCTTGAGATCCGTAACAAATTCTGTTAAGTCGCTTGTTAGGATAAAGGTATCGGGGGTTTTTGTTTGGAATTTTGGGTCGGTGGTGGCTACATAAACAGGTATTCCGGTATAGGGCCACTCTACGCCAAACCCAAGGATTTCCTTGTAGGTTGTTTTGCCAACGACGATGGCTCCGACCGAACCCAAAAATTCATGGTACCCAAAATCCAATTGGTTTGGATTCGGTCGATTCATCAACCAATCCAATTCGCCATTTTTTCGAGCAATTTTTCCGTCCAGGGTTGTTGCAATAAATAGAGTTACTTGGCTCATTTATAGAAGGATTTTTTTGTTTGTTATCTTTTGACACGGACTCTGCAACAAAATTTTACGACCAATGAAAGTACCCCTAACAAGCAGTCAATTCAAAAGTAGGTAGTTCAAGTATTGCCTCAAAGTACAAGAAAAAACAAAACTTATGCATGTTCAAAAGGGTGCCCAAGGAAAACGAACCCATGCAGGACTATTTTTAGTTAATTGTCAGTTTATAGGCTTACTATTTACTTTGTTTTGTCAGTTTATAGACTTACATTTGTATTTGTTTTGTCAGTTTATAAACTTACGATCATGGGAAAGAAATCATTACAGATACAACAACTCAACAGCAAGATGCTGGTCGTTGCCTCCATTAAAAAAATTACTCCTCCACCTACCGGTTGGATAAAAGCAGTACGCACTGCTTTGGGCATGTCACTACAGCAATTGGGTAATAAAATGTCAATCACCAAACAAAGTCTTACGGATATGGAGCGCAGGGAAAAAGATGGGTCCATCACCCTCAAAACCCTGAGAGAGGCTGCCATTGCTTTGGACATGGACCTGGTTTATGGCTTTGTCCCTAAAGATGGTTCACTTGATGCACTGATTGACCGCAAAGCAAAGGAAATGGCCACTCAAATTGTGTTGCGTACATCCAATACAATGAAATTGGAAGACCAGGGTAATTCCAACAAACGTATCCAAAAAGCCATCGAAGAAAGGGCTGCATCGATTAAAAATGAAATGCCTAAAATTTTATGGGATTAGATTTAGATTACAACGATGGAAAAACCCCTTTAGACGAAGATGAAAAAGATGGCCTGCTCATTCCTACCATTGCGACCCGTGGCGAGTTGGACGAGTTTGAGCAACAGAACATTGAACAGGCTGTGCAATGGACTTTAAGTCGTTCCTTCAAGCCGGAGGTCATTTTTACCGAAGAATTCATCCGTACCGTACATAAGCGAATGTTTGCCGATGTATGGGCATGGGCAGGCGAGTTCCGCAAAACCAACAAAAACTTTGGTGTTGACCATTGGCAAATACCATCCAATCTAAAATACCTGTTGGATGATGCAAAGTTTTGGTATGAAAACAACGCTTACCCACCCGATGAAATGGCTCTAAGGTTCAAGCACCGCCTTGTAAGTATTCATTGTTTTCCTAACGGCAACGGAAGACATAGCCGATTAATGGCCGATATTATCATTGAGAAAATTTACAAGCAGACAGTTTTTGGTTGGGGTGCTGCCAAACTTTCTAGCGATGGTGATACCCGAAAAGCCTACCTCAAAGCCGTTAAAACTGCCGATAGGAGCGATTATAGTTTGTTGTTGGCTTTTGCCAGGTTATAGTGTAAACTTCCCTAAAATTCGGAATGATTAAAAGGTGAAAAACATTCCCTTTTTCAGTCTGTGAAAACAACCCGATTTCCGAAGGCTCAAAAGCAGTAGGCCGATCTGCCCCTCAACCAAACATATCAAAAATTCCGTCTATCCGAGTGGGCCCTGTTGGGTTCGAACCAACGACCACCTGATTATGAGTCAGACGCTCTAACCGGCTGAGCTAAGGGCCCGACTGTCCACCTCCGGGGGAGGGAGGTCCAGTGCGCAGCGAAGATAAGGGTAATTGCCCGCCTACGAAAGGTCTTCGAGGGGGCGGATGAATTTGAGGGGGACGGTGACCACCACCGAGCGTTGGAGGATCTCAAAATCGACCCGTACGCTTTGGTTGCTGTTTTGTTTGATGAGGATGCCGGTATGCCCCATCAGGGGGCCTTGTTCCACCCGAACCTGCTGACCCGGCGTCAATTGCAGGGGTGTTACCTCCAATTCATAGGTCGAGTCCAGCAGGCGCCGAAGCATGTCCATATCGGCGTCCCGGAGGATGGCGGGTTTGCCTTCGTGGTAGATATAACGCACAATCCCGTAGGTATTGAGAATATCGAAGTAGTTCCGGGGCGTGACGAGCACAAACAAATACGACTTAAACAGGGGTTCTTCGACCCATTTGCGGCGGTCCGACCATTGCTTGCGGACCTTGTGGAGGGGTAGCCAATACTCCAGACCCTGGAGTTCCAATTCCCGGGCCGCCTTTTTTTCGTGGCGGGGCAGGGTGTAAACCACATGCCATTGGGGCGGCTGAGGCTTGGCCAGCGGCTCCTTAGAACTCTCGGCCATGGGCTTCTTTGAACCACTCCTCCCGGGGGAGGGACCGGAAATAATCCAGGGTATTTCGAAGCCCTTCGGCACGTTGGACTTTGGGCTCCCAGCCCAACAATTCTCGGGCCAGCCCAATGTCCGGGCGCCGTTGTTTGGGATCATCCTGGGGCAAAGGCAAATAGGTGATGGGTTGATCAGTCCCGGTCAGGGCCTGAATCTCTTCGGCAAATTCCCGAATGGTGATTTCGTGAGGGTTGCCGATATTGACGGGTCCGGCGTATTTGCTGTTCAAAAGCCGGTAGATGCCTTCGATCAAATCATCCACATAACAAAAGGAACGGGTTTGGCTTCCGTCCCCAAAAACCGTCAGCGGTTCACCGCGTAGAGCCTGTCCAATAAAAGCCGGCAGGGCCCGGCCGTCGTTAAGGCGCATGCGGGGGCCGTAGGTATTAAAAATCCGAACAATCCGGGTTTCCAGCCCGTGGTAGGTGTGGTAGGCCATCGTAATGGCTTCCTGAAAGCGTTTGGCTTCGTCGTAAACACCGCGCGGTCCCACCGGGTTCACATTGCCCCAATAGGACTCGGTTTGCGGGTGGACCAGGGGATCCCCGTAAACTTCCGAGGTGGAAGCCACCAAAATGCGCGCCTTCTTATCCCGGGCCAAACCCAACAAATTATGGGTACCCAGGGACCCGACCTTGAGGGTTTGAATCGGGATTTTGAGGTAGTCAATGGGGGAGGCGGGGGATGCAAAGTGCAAAATGTTATCGACTGGACCGGGAACATGCACAAAGCGAGAAACATCCTGATGATAAAACTCAAAGGAGGGCGAAGGCATCAAATGCGCCAGATTACGCATATCCCCGGTGATGAGGTTGTCCATGCCGATGACCTTGTGGCCTTCGGCAAGGAAGCGATCGCAAAGATGGGATCCGAGAAAACCGGCGGCTCCGGTAACAATGGTCACGGGGGGTCTTGGGCTCATAGAGGGCGGACTTGGAGGGCGATGGACAAGGGCGTTTTCAGCGAAGGCTTCGGGCAAAGAATGAATCGGCAAATTCAATCAGGGATTGCCAATGTTACGGTAATGAAAGCCCCTATCCCTCAGCTCGGAAGCCTGGTATTGGTTTCGACCATCAAAAATAACTTTTCGTCGTAACAACGACTCAACTCGGTCCCATTCGGGAATGCGGAATTCGGGCCATTCGGTAATAAGAACCAAGGCATCAGCGCCTTGCAGGGCCGAATAGGGATCCGGTGCGTAGGTGATGCGGTCCCCGAGTTGATGCTTGGCCTCGTGCATAGCGACCGGATCGTAGGCCTGCACCTTGGCTCCGGCGGCCAGCAATTCTTCGATGATCACCACCGAAGGAGCTTCGCGCATATCGTCTGTCTTGGGCTTGAAGCTCAGACCCCAAATACCAAAACAAAGGCCCTGTAGGTCGGCCCCAAAATATTCCCGTATCATGGAACCCATGACCTTCTTTTGATCTTCGTTGACTTCTTCGACTGCTTCCAGAATGCGCATGCGATGCCCGTTTTCTTTGGCGGTCCGGATGAGGGCTTTGACGTCCTTGGGAAAGCAGGAGCCTCCGTAGCCTACCCCGGGGTAAATAAATTTGTTACCAATGCGCGGATCGCTTCCGATGCCTCTACGGACTTGGTCCACGCTGGCTCCCATGATATCGCAGAGCAGGGCCACATCGTTCATGAAGCTAATCTTGGTGGCCAACATGGCGTTGGCGGCGTATTTGGTCATCTCGGCCGAAGGGATATCCATAAAGAGTATAGGGTGCCCGTTCAGGGTAAAGGGTTTGTAGAGGCGGGACAAGGTATCCTGGGCCTCTTGGCTTTCGCAGCCAACGACAATACGGTCCGGTTTGAGAAAATCCTCGATCGCCGCGCCTTCTTTGAGAAATTCGGGGTTGGAGGCTACGTCAAAAGGAACCTTAGCTCCGCGTTCCTGCATCGCCTGGCTTACGGCTTGCTGGACTTTGCGGCTGGTGCTGACGGGTACGGTGGACTTGGTAACCACCACCGCATAATGTTGAAGGTGTTTGCCGATTTCGGAGGCAACGCCCAAAACGTACTGCAGGTCCGCACTTCCGTCTTCGCCGGGTGGTGTACCCACTGCTATGAAGATGGCTTCGGCTCCCTGAATAGCTTCGCCCAGGTTGGTGCTGAAATGCAAACGGCCGTTGTGGTAATTTCGTAACACCATTTCTTCGAGCCCAGGCTCGTAGATGGGCATTTTTCCGGCCTTGAGGCCGTCGATTTTGCGTTGATCAATATCAATGCATTGGACTTCAATGCCTACTTCGGCAAAACAGGTTCCGGTGACCAGGCCGACATAGCCGGTGCCCACAATGGCAATTTTCATAAAAACGGTTGAAAGGACTCTTGGAAAGGGACTTAAATAGATTTCAAAATTAAGGTATGAGGCCCCAACTTCCCGCTTTATGCCGATTTTTGGGGGTTCTATGGCCATGCAAAACTCAGTCCGCACCCTGCTTTCCCTGGTCTTGGCCATGTGGGTCACCGTTCCGGTTCAGGCAGCTTCTCCGTTTTGTCCCGGTTCGGACTCCGTTCCTAACGGGGGTTGGACCTTGGAGCAATGCATTCGCTATGCATTGGAACACAACCTCACCTTGCGACAGGGGGATTTGGCCGTTGCCGGGGCCCAATTGGACCAAAAAGCGGCCCGTCTTGCCTTTACGCCTTCGGTGAATGGTTCGGCTGGGGTCGCGTTTAACAACGGTCGGGCCATTGACCCGTTTACCAATACCTTTAGTAACCAAACGGTTGAATCCAACCAAATGGGATTGAGCGGGTCCTGGACCCTTTACCAGGGCGGTCAATTGCGGCATCAATTGCAGGCAGCGGGCTACGGGAAGGAGGCGTCGGTCAAAGAGCAGGATGCACTTCGCAACAACATTGCCCTCAACATTGCCAACGCCTATTTGCAGGTTCTCCTTTCCAAGGAACTCTACAAAGTAGCGGAGCAGCAAAAGAATTCGACTTACAATCAACTCGTCCGGATTCGTGAGTTGGTTCAGGCCGGCTCCCTATCCAGGGATAATCAACTCAACCTCGAGGCCCAGCTGGCCTCCGACGAAGTGGCCAGAACCAACGCCGAAAACAATGCAACCAATGCCAGAATTGGCTTGGCTCTGCTCATTCAGTGGCCAGACCCGGAGAACTTCGAGCTGGCGCAGCCCGATTCAGATGGTTTTCAGGCCGATGTCGCTGCCCGTCCCCGGGTGGAAGAGCCAACGACATCCTTCCTTTACCGCGATGCTCTGACCAAGCAACCCCAAATTCTGGGCAACGAATGGCGCTACCGTCAATCGCTATGGAATCTCAAGGCCACCAAATCCCTGCGCTATCCCAGGCTGACGGCCTTTGCGAACATGAACACCCTCTTTGCGTCGACCAGCCAAACATTTATCTTATTACCTGGGATTGACGAAGTACGCCCGATCGGTTACCTCCAGAACGACCCAACCCAGCTGGTGGTCCAGCCCATTCCCAAATACAAAAGCACCTTGGTCCCTCGGGGGGAACAGTTCCGTAACAATTTGGGAACAGGCATGGGACTGAGCCTTTCGATTCCCCTGTGGAACAACGGCCAAGTACGCATTGCCGAGGAACGGGCCCGCAATGCGGTCGAAAATGCACGCTTGCAGAGCGAGCAGGCCCGCAATCAACTCTACACCGATATAACACGGGCTGTAACGGATTATCGCGCGGCCAAGGCTCGCTTGGTAACCAACAAGGTCAACCTGGATGCCCAAAAAGCCAACCACGACTTGGCTGCGAAGCGTCACGAACAGGGTCTCCTTCCGCTGGCCGATTACCTGAACGCCAAAAACCGTTGGCAAATTGCCGAATCATCTTGGATCCAAGCGTATTACGAAGAGATTTTCCGACGCAAGGTTTTGGATTTTTACGAAGGCCGCTTTTCCTGGCAAAACCCCTAAACGCATCGACCCCGGATACGTTTCAATCTTAATTCTATGTTACGAAAAAACCGAAAATTGTTATGGATTTTGGCCGCGGTGGTCCTGTTAACGACCCTGGCTGCTGTGGGCAAGCGGATGGGTTGGTGGGGACAAACGCCGCCCCTCGAAGTGGCGGTCGAAAAGGTGACCACCCGGGATTTGATCGAAACGGTTTTGGCCAGCGGCAAAATTCAGCCGGTGACCGAGGTCAAGATTTCTTCGGAAGTTTCGGGAGAAATCGTGGCTTTGACCATCAAAGAAGGGGATGCAGTCCGCAAAGGACAACTTCTGGCTCGCATTAACCCCGAAATGATGGCCGCGGCTCTGGACAGGAACGAAGCAGCGGTGAACAATGCCAAGTCCGGCTTGGCAAGCGCCCGGGTTCGCCTACGTCAACTCGAAAATCTTGTGAAAATTAACCTGGAGCCGGCCTATCGTCGGACAGCCCGCCTTTTTGAGGACAAAGTAGCAACCCAGGCCGAGTTGGAGGTGGCCAGGTCCCAATACGAGTCCGCTCTTCAGGACGTTGAATCGGCCAAAGAGGCCGTGGAGGGGGCAGTGTACTTGGTGCAATCGGCCCGGGCCAGCCAAAAGGAAATGAAGGAGCAATTGGCTCGCACCAATATTTTGTCTCCGATGGACGGTATTGTTACCAAACTCTCGGTGGAGTTGGGTGAAAGAGTGGTTGGCACCATCCAAATGGCCGGTACCGAAATGATACGAATTGCAGATTTGACCCGCATGGAGGTGAGGGTGGATGTGAGCGAGAGCGATGTGGTTCGCCTCAAGAACGGGGATTCGGTGAAGGTGGAAGTGGATGCCTACCCCGGGCAAAAGTTCTCCGGATTGGTACGAGAAATCGCCAACAGTTCCAATGCCTCTGCTTTGCCGGGGACTGGAGGGGCCGATCAGGTTACTAATTTTTTGGTCAAGATTTCGTTGTTGGGGGATAACCGATCCCCAGCGGAGCCTATGGATCAGGCCAGGCCTGCGTCTGCCTCCATGGATGCCCAACGTTTTTTGTTTAGACCGGGTATGAGTGCCTCAGCTGAAATCACCACCCGCAGGGTTCAGGCCGCTGTTTCGGTTCCCATTAACGCCGTGGCGGTTCGGGATGGCGAAGGCCAGGCCATGGATCCGGAATCAGAAGGAACATCAACCGGAAAAAACGAGGATCAACAAAACACCGGTAACGAGGAAATTGACGAGGTCGTTTTTGTTCGAAGCGGAAACAAAGTGTTGTTACGAAAAGTAACCACCGGCATCCAGGACGACAAGCACATTCAGATTCTCCGCGGATTG